>Ga0066256_1000947_pt1 | contig 48629 bp, 37 predicted proteins | sample ThiBio_1000_biof_FD_87107 | JGI IMG/M metagenome (GOLD analysis project Ga0066256, IMG submission 87107) | Wastewater bioreactor microbial communities from Cape Town, South Africa - Thiocy_expt_1000_biof (version 2) | ecosystem: Engineered > Bioreactor > Thiocyanate-remediating >... | reverse complement strand
CGTTCGAGTGTGAACGTGTCCAAAATCGTTCCAATCCGTGCCTGACATTGGCGACATCCTCGTCGGTTCCGAGCAGTTCGAACCGGTAGAGGTATGGCACCCGGCATTTCGCCGAGATGATGTCGCCGGCGATCCCGAAGGTCGCGCCGAAATTGCTGTTGCCCGCGGCGATGACGCCGCGAAGGTTCGAGCGGTTATCCGCGTCGTTGAGAAAACGGATAACCTGTTTGGGAACGGCTCCCTTGCCGCCCTCGCCCGCATAGGTCGGGACGATCAGGACGAAAGGTTCGCGGACCCGCAGGTCATCCTTTGCAGGACCGGCGGGAATCCGCTTTGAATCCAGGCCGGTCCTGCCGACAAAACGATGGGTGTTTTCAGAACGGCTGGAAAAATAGACGATCAGTCCCATCGTGACGGCCGGTCACGCCAGCGCGCCGATCATGTCGGGGCGGAAACCTGCCCAGTGCCGGTCGCCGGCGATGACGACGGGAACCTGGCGGTAGCCGAGGCCCTGAACGAGTTCGAAAGCCGCGGAGTCGGCGGAAACATCGATGATGGTATATGCGACGCCCTGACGGTCGAGCGCGCGGGTCGTTGCGGTGCACTGGACGCAGGCGGGTTTGCTGTAGACGGTGATGGTCATAAGTGGCCTCGTGTATGATATGGACATGCGATAAGGCGCGGACATCCGCCGATGTCCGCCGGAAAGGATCGATAAGGAAGCGGCCGGATCGTTTGCCGGCATGGAATATCGCTATTCGCGGCGATGCGGATCGGAAAAGCTGGACATGGACTTCACCCCGAAGTGTTTTGCAGGGTGAACGGAGAACGATGGCCGCGGGCTCATTCCGCAACACACCCGTTCGCCATCCGGACACCCCGCCCGTGGACGTTTTGCTCGAGGCAGGTCTCCTGGCTCGCAGGTCGTCACATGCATCCCGCCTTCCCAGCACCCTCCGGCGCCAGTGGCTTGATGGAACGCACGCTCGCCGCTTACAGTTGCGGGGGCAGCTCCGGCATAGCGGTTTCCATATGGAAGCCGCGCACCGTATTCCCGTCTTAGCCTTCAATTCTCTCGAATCAAGGAACCTCTAACGCTATATATGGTATAATTCTCCCGCCGAACGTCAACAGCTTGAAACGTTTCTCAACAACAATTTGGAGAACGAACTCGGTTTCAGCCGGACCGGCATGTCGAGAGGATGAGGAGACCCTGCCGCAACGTGAAACGCAGTCTAACGATTACCCCCGCCGCTGGGTGAGCGCCTCGGGTCCCGAGGGCCACCGCCAAATCGGAAAACAACAGAAAATCAAAGGAAAGAGCGCCCCATGCCGAGGCCTCTCAAACATCACCCGATGCTCGGCGCGTGACATCCTGTGCAAGGGTGGAGACCAGATCGCGAAACCATATCATCGCGAGATCGGTATCGGTTCGCCGGTGCCAGACCAGCGAATATGTGAAGGCGGGGATGCTCAAAGGCACTTCGAAGCTCACGAGTCCCGCCTGCAAGGCGTTTTCCGCAAGCCGCGAGGGGAGGCTGGTTATCAACTCACTGGTCAAAAGCGACTCTATGTTGACGGCAAAGCTTTGGGTGGAAACGCTGACGGTGCGCGTCCGGCCCATCTCGTCCAGAGCAGTTTCAATCTGGCTTCGAAAGGGGTCTTTCATCGAGACGGTGATATGTGGGTAGGCAAGGTAGTCGTCGAGCGTTATGGCTTGATGTTTCGCCTTGTCCGCCAGGGGATGTGTCTGGGAAATCAGGCCCACCAGGCGCTCGGTGAACAGCGGCTTGCCAATCCAGGGGCTATTGGGGAGCGGGCCTGCCCAGAAGCAGCAGTCCAGTGCGCCGGATTCGAGGTCGGGCAGCACCGATGGACCGAAGGGCAGTACCTCGAGCACCGCCTTTGGCGCCTTCTCGCAAATCTGCGTTATAAGAAACCGGATAAGGGTCGAAATCGCGTACTCGCTGGCAGCCAGCCGAAATCGTCGTGGGTCGACGACGGGATCGTAGGCGCCCATTGCAAACACAGCTTGCGATGACCTGAGGATTTCCTTGATCGGTTCCATCATTTCAAGGGCACGCGGCGTGGCGCGCAAGCCATCGCTTCCGCGGACGAACAGGGGATCGCCAAGCTTGTCCCGCAGCCTGTTCAGCGCATGACTGACTGCCGGCTGGCTGAGTGACAAGCGTTCGGCTGCCTTGGTAACCGAACGTGTGCTCGCAACTGCGTCGAAGACCGCCAACAGGTTGAGATCGACCCTGTTATTCATTGTGTGCATGATCCGGAATAAATGATTTCATTTCCTTGGTCCGCTCGAATCACTCATGGGACGAGCAGGGGGCCGGTTTATGACTATCATGAGAGAAGAGGATATTCCTGCATTCGTCACGGCGATCGTGGAAGCAGGATTCGAGATCTGTGCGATCGGCGATGCTCACTATTGCCTGAGCGGCGAAGAAGATGGCGATCCCGGCTCGGTGAAGCGGCTCAACTCGATTTCTCGTTCCTTCGGCTTCAGGGAACATCTTCTACCCGAAATTGTGCAGTATCTCCGTCAGCATGGCCGTTCGATTGATTTGGACTAGGGACCTGCGCCGGAAGAACTTCATGGTAACGCAAGGTTTTGGCAGGCCGCCGGTGGATTTCGGCGGCCTGCCTGTGCTTGTGATCAGGCTGCGCGGGCAACGCGGCCGACATGAGAGCTTTTCCACCCTGCCTCCGCCGCATCGGAACCCGGCTCACGAATGGTTCCACGCCGGTTGAGCTTGAAGCGACCGACGAGCGAGGCCAGGATGCCCGATCCTTCGGCAAGCGTATAGCTGACGGCAGTGGTCTCCTCGACCATCGCGGCATTCTGCTGTGTCATCTGGTCGATATCGTTCACGGCGGCGCTGATCTGCTGAAGCCCGAGTGCCTGCTCGGCCGAGGCAGTTGCGATCGCATCGACATTTTCATCGATCGCCGACACGAAGCCTTGAATCGTATCAAGTGCCGAGCCGGTTTCTCCGACCAGGCGGACGCCGGAGGAGACTTCATTCGCCGAATTGACGATCAGGCCCTTGATCTCCTTGGCAGCCCGGGCCGAGCGCTGTGCAAGTTCCCGCACTTCCTGCGCGACGACGGCAAAACCCTTGCCCGCCTCACCGGCGCGCGCAGCCTCGACGCCGGCATTCAAGGCGAGCAGGTTCGTCTGGAAGGCAATCTCGTCGATCACGCCAATGATCTGATTGATCTCGTTGGAGGCCGTCTCGATGCGATGCATGGCATCGACAGCCTGGCGCACCACCCTGCCGGATGCCCCCGCGCACTCCTTGGCGTCGAGCACGAGCTTGCGGGTGTCCTGCGTGCGGATGGAGGAGGCCTTCACGGTTGCGGTGACCTGTTCAAGGGCGGCCGAGGTCTGTTCCAGCGCAGCAGCCTGCTGCTCGGTCCTTTTTGCCAGATTATCCGCGGCCTGATGCATTTCCTGACCGTTGCTCTGCAGCGCCCGCGTCTGCTGGAGAACCTGCTCGAGCGTTGCCTGGAACGTCGCAATCGAATTGTTGAAATCCTTGCGCAGCGGTTCGAAATCAGCCGGGAAAGGTTCGTCGATGGTGATCCGGATGTTACAATCTGCAAGTCGTGCCAGACCGGCGCCCAGTTCCCTCACCACCAGCCCGAGGTTGTCGGCATGTTGGGCACGGATCCGTTCTGCCTCGGCGCGTTCGTAGTCGATCAGGGCCCGCTGCTCTTCAGCCGCCGCGACGCGACCCTGGACGCGCGCATTTACGGAATCGCGCAATGCAACCAGCGTGCGGGCCATGTCCCCGACTTCGTCGCCGCGCGCAACGTCCGGCACGTCCGCCGCGAAGTCCTCTTCGGCAATCCGGTTCATCGCCAGACGCAGTCTCTGGACAGGCTGCGTAACCGACCTGATGATCGAAAACGCACCCAGCACCATGAACAGACTGCCCAGGCCGGCGATGATGAAGGCGCTTCTCGCGCTGCGCCAGAATTTTGCATCGAGATCGTCGGCATAAACACCGTTGCCGATAACCCATCCCCAGGGCTCGAACAGAACAACGTGCGAGAGTTTTCGAACCGGCTGTTCGACACCCGGCTTGGGCCAGCGATATTCGACGAAGCCGCTGCGCTGCGTCTTTGCGACGTTCACGAACTCCACCCACAACGCCTTGCCGTCGGGGTCCTTCATATCCGTCACGTCCTTGCCGTTGAGTTCGGGCTTGAACGGATGCATCAGAACGATCTGGTGGAGGTCATTCACCCAGAGATACCCGCTTTCGCCGTAACGCACGGCTTCCAGTTCCTGCAGTGCCTCCTTCTGCGCCTGCTCCGCGGTGATGGAGCCTGCCTTGATTTCAGCGAACTTTTTCTCGACGATCGACAGGGCAACCTGGTCAACCGTCTGGAGAAGGGTTTTACGCTCCTCCAGAAGTTCGGACGCGGTAGTCGAAAGGTTGAACACCATGGCGATGGCAACAACCAGCAATGACAGCCCAACCAGCAGGTAAAGCCGGGTGGCGATCCGAAAACGGGACATAATCGCTCCAGCGAACCAGAAACATAAAATAAGAAAATCCGGGAAATCCGGGCGGACCAGCCAGTATCATGCTCCCTCCGAAGGATCCGGAACTGGTGGTAAGGCCCTCGAGACCTCTTCCTCGAAAACCTGATCTAAAATTAAGATAGGAAATTTAATAAATAATAAACTCGATTTTGTCGTGGAGCCGAATTTGCCTGTCATTTGGGAGACTTGCTGAATTTTTACGCTGAAGCAGCGCCCCGAACGGAAGGGGTTCCCGAGCCGCCCTGACCTGCAGGGAGAGATCGCCGGCACCGCGATGTCGAACGCCGGCCGATCGAAATGCGCACGCGAAATCGGCGGCGACCGCCCGGCCGCTGACCGCGCCTGGTTTACGTTCGGCTAGGGCATGATGCCTGAAATCGCTGCGCGGTTTTGCGCGACACGCTTCAGATCGCCACCCGGAGCATACTGAGATCTTCGAACCGCGGCGTGATCTCGCCTGCAGGTTCTTCGAGGTTCTCCAGCATTGTTTTCATGATCGCGGGCAAAGCCTTGAGAAAGGCGTCGACGCATCGGGGGTCGAACTGGCTGCCGGCGCGCTCGCGAATGTGCGATACGGTCCGCTCGACGCTCCAGGCTTCCTTGTAGGGGCGCGCCGTCGTCAGGGCATCGAAATTGTCGGCGATTGCAACGATCCGGCCCGCCAGCGGGATGCGTTCCCCCGATAGGCGGAACGGATAGCCTTGACCGTCCCAGCGCTCGTGATGGCTGGCGGCGATCTCGGCGGCCATCTGCAACAGGCTTGATTTGGATTCGCGCAGGATGTCCGAACCGGCCAGAGTGTGGTTCTGCATCGAGGCAAATTCCTGCTCCGTGAGTTTGCCCTTCTTCAGCAGCACGGCATCCGGTATAGCGACCTTGCCGATATCGTGCATGGGCGATGCCAGACGAATGTCCGAGCATGTCTGGCGGTCGAGACCGTAGGCGGCGGCGATCGCTTCCGAATAGCAGCCGACGCGCTTCGTGTGCTTTGCGGTCTCTGCATCCTTGTAGCTTGCCGCGATCGTCAGGCGTTCGATGATCTCTTCTTCCCGGGCACGCAGTTCCAGGATCGCTTTTTCCACCTCGGTCCGCAGCCATTCGGCGGTGTCGGCCAGCTTGTTCTGCGCGGTCACCAATGCGACAAGATTGCGCATGCGGGCCTGAAATTCGAGCGGATTGACGGGCTTTGTCAGGAAATCGATTGCTCCGGCATTCAACGCGGCCATGCGGACGGCACTGTCGCCATCGGCGGTCACGAATACGACCGGCTTGTTCTGGTAGCCCTCGAACCGAAGAATTTCGGTCATCAACTCGACGCCGTTGTAGTTCGGCATCTGAAAGTCGATTATCGCAATATCGAAATTCAGGCCCGGCATTTCTCCAAGAACGTCGACCGGATTGTCGAACGGCAGTGCCACGCATCCCTCCAGCTTGGCGACAAGTTTGGTCAGGAAGGTCAGATTGGTTTTGTTGTCGTCGACGAGGAGGATTCTCATGTCTTTTCCTTGTTCATGCGGCCAGCCGATGTTTCTGGGCGTCCAGCAGATGCTCCAGTTCTTCAAGCCGGCCTGGCGAGAAGTCTCCGGAACGAAATGCCTGAGCCGTGACAGCGATTTCGCCAAGTCCCACGCTGGCTGCGGCGCCCTTCATGGCGTGCAGCAGGTGGTCGATAGTCCGTTGGTCTTTCGGGGAAGCCGTCGAGCGTAATTTCAGAATGATCTCGCGCGCATCATCGAAGAAACTGTCGAGCAACTCGTGGAAGCCCTCCTCGCCGAGCGCTTCGATAAGCTCGGCGCGCCGCTGTTCATAGAGCGTGTCGAATTCACTGTCGCGTTCGGGTGGCGCCGCCTTGACGGATGCCATTTGGCCGGGATCGACGATCTGTTCCGTTCGCGCGATGATATCGCGCAGCTTCGGCATGGTGACGGGCTTGGTTTCAAAGCCGGTCATGCCTGCCTCGTGGCACAGCCGTCTGTCGTCCTCGGACGCATTGGCCGTCATCGCGATGATGGAGACCGCCTGGCCGTCCGGCAACGCGCGTATGCGACGCGTCGCCTCGATGCCGTCCAGATTGGGCATCTGCATGTCCATCAGGATCAGGTCGAATTTATCCTTCTCGAAGGCGGAAATCGCTTCGAAACCGTCATTGGCGATTTTGACATTCTGGCCGAGATGACGAAGGAAACCGGCGGCGACCTGCTGGTTGACGGCATTGTCTTCGACGAGAAGGATGTGCAGGGTCTTGAGGGCGACCGCTGCCTGCGCGTCGTTCATGCCGTGATCTTCGCTCTCCTCGATCCTCGCCGCCTTGACCGGGATCTCGAACCAGAACGTGCTGCCTTTGCCGCGGGCGCTTTCCACACCAATCCGTCCGCCCATGGCCTCAACGATCTGCTTGCAAATCGTCAGACCGAGGCCGGTGCCACCATATTTACGGCTGATGGAGGAATCGACCTGCGAAAACGGCTGGAAGAGCTTGTCGATGCTGGCATTGTCAATGCCAATTCCCGTGTCGGACACTTCGACGCGAAGACATCCTGGCCCGCTCGTCGCAAGTTCGGCGATACGCAGGGTCACAACGCCGTCCCTGGTGAATTTGATGGCATTGCTGAGCAGATTGAGCGTGATCTGCCGCAATCGTGTCGGGTCCGAAAGGATGACAGGCATCGTGAAATTGTCCGGAAGGGCCAGTTCCAGCAGATTTCCGTTTTCGGAGGCGCGATCGCGGACCATTTCGATGGTGCTTTCGGCCAGAGCCCTGACGCCAACCGGCCGCATCTCGACGTCCACATTGCCATGCTCGATTTTTGCGTAATCGAGGATCTCGTTGATCAGCTCAAGCAGGGCATTGCCGGATCGGCGGATGGTCTGGACACCCGCGAGCATGCCTTGCGGGAGCGTCTGAAGCTCGAGAAGTTCGGCCGTGCCGAGGATGGCATTGAGCGGGGTGCGGACTTCATGGCCCATTGTCGCCATGAACTGAGACTTCGCGCGGTTGCCCGCTTCGGCAGCCAGGTAGGACTCGTTGAGTTCCGTGGCCATCGCCTCGAGATCGAGGCCGGCCCGCCTCACGGACCGAAGCTGGCGGCGAAGATTGAAAATGAGGAAAAACACGCAGGCGACGAGCAACCCGACAAGAACGACGGTCTGCACCTGCAGCGTCATCAGTCCGCTGCGTTTCTCAGCCCTGTTGGTGCTCACCCAGTTGTTGGTGAAGATGACGAGGTCTTCGGTTGCCCCGAGCAGGGTCTCGAGCTTCCCGTCGACCTCGAGCAATTGTTCCTTGGCGACGTCCTTGCCCGCCGCGAGAGCGTCGAACGGCGCGACGATCCCGTAAACCGTATCCTGGATCGCGGCTATCCTTTGCCCGATTTCAGGGTTCAGCACGAATTGACGCTCGAAGTTCGCCTGCTCGAGAATGTTCATGCGGGAGTAAAGGATATCGTATCGTGTCGTCAGCGTTTTCACAGCGATGCCCGATTGAGGTCCCTGTGCGAGATAGAGATGGACAAGCTCGTGCAGCCTGCGCGCCTCCCGATCGAACTGGTAGACCGACCAGAGGGCATTTTCCCGAATCCCGTCCTGAAGGGTCGAGTAACGTTTCACGATATCGACCGCCATATAGGCGAGCCCCAACAGCAACGCGACGGAAAAGACCTGCAGCACGACGGTGGTCTTGCTGGCTCGGCGGATCACGTCTCCGTTGTGGCGTGCCTGTCTGATCACTCCCAGACCTCGATTTCCTTGATCTGCCAGACGGAGCGCGCGAAATATTTCTCGTTGGAGAGACCAGGGTCCCGATCGGAGGGGGAGACCAGAAAAAGCGGGCCCTTTTCACGGACGGACATGTCCTTGCCGTTCATCGTCAGGGCCAGCATCGTATCGAGCTTGGTGGCGTCTTCGTACGGGATCTCGGCGGAGTAGTCGTTGAGCGCGATGATCTTGAGCTTTTGCCCGTGCGCGCCTGCGGCGGAAAGGACTGCACGCAGAAGCGGTCCCGAAAATTCGACCTTGCCCGATGTCCACGGTGTCTCCATCGTGCCGGTGCGTTTTTCCAGGGCCTGCAGCGTGTCCCGGTCGAACTGTGCTGTATCGCCGGCATTTGCGTTTTTCAGGTCCGGTCCGCGGACCGTGAGAATGACGTCGCCTGTCGGCTTGTCGAGTGCGCGAGCCGGCGATGCGATTGTGACGCTGGCGACCGCCAGAATGGTTGCAGTCAATTTGGATAGGGCATTCATGGGACCTCGCAAGGAACGGACGGGAGCATCTCTGCGCAGCCGGTCACGACTGCCCAAGGTTCGGCTGGAGCCTCTTGATCAGCGGTCCGCTCGATCTCGCGGGACTGCGAGAGCGCCGGCGTCATGCCGGCTTGACCCTTTCAGGCTGGGACAACCCGAAAATTAGGGCATAAAGTTTTACGGAGTTTAAATAAGCTGTTTACGATTTGAGCGATATGACAAAAAACATGACATGTTCGTTGAATGAAAGTCGGTTGGCCGCCGGCGAATAATCCGAGTTGTTTGATCTTGCGCAAAGTGGCCTGTCGATAAATCTGCAACAATCCGGTTGCCACGAGCAGGTCAGCCCTTTCACGTGGTCTTGCAGCATCAGGCTGCATCGTACGCCGCATGTCTGCGCGGCAGATAGCTCCGGCCTAAAATCGATTGGACCTGCGTGTCCACCCTCTCCCCGCACAATGATGTGCTCCTGTACCGAGTAGTGCACTGCCATGAAAAACATGACTATCAAGACGGCTCTCATCACGCTCATGAGCGCGATCATCGTGGTTGTCGCTCTTTTCTCCTTCGTCGCCCTCCGGAATATCTACTCGATTACCGCATCCGCGGAAAAGGTCGGCAACTTCTGGATCGAGCGGTTGCTCTCCTCGCGTGAGGTGAAGAGCGATTTCGCTGATATCCGTCTTGGTCTGGCAAGATTTGCGCTGGTGACCGAAGCAGACGAATTTGCGGCGGAATCACAGTCTTTCGAAGCGGCGAAAATCAAACTCGATCAGTCCCTAACGAAATACGAGGCAGGCGTCTTCTCTCCGACCGGGCGAAAGCTGATCGGCGATATCCGCTCATTGGCAGAAGCCTACATCGTCGGCAGCGCACCCTATCTGGAGCGCATCAGGAATCATGACCTCGAAGGCGCCCGGACATTGTTCAACTCGCAGATGAAACCGATCGCAGCGGAGACGAACGAAAAGATCGCCGAGCTCGTCGCCTTCATCATGAAAGAGACCGGCACAGAGATAACAGCCGCCGATCAGGCAGCAAACCAGGCCTTCTTCGTTTCTCTCAGCATCGCCTCGGTCGCCATTCTGATCAGCCTGTTCGGCATCTATATCGTCGTCGCGCGCGTGGCCAACCCGATCCAGCGGATTACCGATGTGATGCGCAAGCTCGCTGGCGGGGATGCCCAGGGCGCGGTGCCGTTCACCGAACGGGGCGACGAAATCGGAGCCATGGCGGGCGCCGTGCAAGTCTTCCGCGAAAATGCAATCGAGCGTGTGCGCCTTGAACAGGACGCCGAACAGGGCCGGAGCCGAAGCGATACCCAGCGGCTGGAAAGCGAAGCCCAGAAGGCAAGGGAAGCCGCCGAGGTGAAATTTGCCGTCGACAGTCTCGCCGACGGCCTGTCCAAGCTTTCCGGAGGCGATGTCTCCTATCGGATCGACACACCGTTCACAACGACGCTCGACCCTGTCCGTGGCGATTTCAACAGTTCCGCCGAGAAGCTCCAGGACGCGTTGCGTCGTGTCTCAGAGAACGCGCGCGGTATCGATGCCGGTGCAAACGAGATCAAGGCCGCCACCGACGATCTGGCGAAACGAAGTGAGCAGCAAGCGGCGGCCGTCGAGGAAACCGCAGCCGCTCTCGAGGAAATCACGACCGTCGTCAAGGATACAGCCAAGCGCGCCCGGGAGGCGGGAGAGTTGGTCGTTGGGGCTCGACGCCATGCCGAGCATTCCGGTGAAGTGGTTCGGCGGGCGGTCAGCGCGATGGAGCAGATAGAGAAGTCCTCTCGCGAGATCAGCAACATCATCGGCGTGATCGACGAGATCGCCTTCCAGACCAATCTGCTGGCATTGAACGCCGGGGTCGAAGCGGCTCGCGCCGGTGAGGCGGGCAAGGGTTTTGCCGTCGTTGCCCAGGAAGTCAGGGAACTGGCACAGCGTTCGGCCAAGGCGGCAAAAGAGATCAAGGCGTTGATCAACACTTCGGAAACGCAGGTTTCGGAAGGGGTCCAGCTCGTTGCGGACACGGGCCGGACGCTCGCTGCGATCGTCTCGGAGGTGCAGGAGATCAACCGGCATGTTGCCGCCATCGCCGAGGCGGCGCAGGAGCAGTCGTCTGGACTGCAGCAGATCAACTCCGCCGTCAACCAGATGGACCAGGATACCCAGAAGAATGCCGCAATGGTCGAAGAGACGACTGCCGCGACGCACAGCCTGTCCCGCGAAGTGGGGTCGCTCAACGAACTTCTGCAACTCTTCAAGCTGTCCCATCGGGATGCGCATGTCGCGGCGGTTGCTTTCCGTGGCAAGCCCGATGCTGCTTCCTTGCCGGTGAGGGAAATCAACCGGCGCCTGACGAAAGCTTTCGTCGGCAACACGGCCGTCGCCGCAAGGCAGGACGACTGGCAAGAGTTTTGATGGCGAAACGGCGGCGCTGCGCAGAAAGCGGCGCCGCCGGTTCTCAGTCGATCAAGCGCCGGCGAATGGCCTCGGCGATTGCCTGGGATCTGTTCGAAGCGCCGAGCTTCTTGGTGGCGTTCTTGATATAGCTGTTGACGGTATCGCTCTGATAGCCGGACTGCGATGCGATCTCTTCGCTCGTAAAACCCAGGCTTGCAGCCGACAGGCAGACGATTTCACCCTTGGTCAGCTTCATTTGCTGGGCGGCGAACCTCTCCATGAGCGGACGGGTGACAGCGTGATGCAGGCAAGGCGCAGCCAGTTCGAGAAATTTCATCTCGTTTGCATCGAATGGCGTGGTGCGGGTGACGCAGACCCCGCCGTATACGACCTCGCCTCGCATGATCGGGAAGAAGGTTCGGTTCTCGATCGCGAATGTCTGTGCGAGATATTGCAGTCGCTGCGGCGGTGGTGAATTGACATAGACATCCGCCTCCCTCAATGGAGTTCGCGACATCTTGGCTGCCCGCACGAAAGGGTCCTTCGCGGCGAGCCTGTCTGCGATATATGCATCCACGTAGGCAGGCGGCATGTCGGTGTCGACCGAAACACCGATTCCGAACCGATAATGGTCGACGTCCAATCCGCTGATGTAGATGTAATCGAATGGAACGGCGAGCCGAAACCTGTCGATCGCATCGATGCGCCCGAAATGTCTGTGAGAGGGTACTGAGCGCAAATCTTGAAAATCGTCGAGCGCATTGGGTGCAACGACAGACAACGGGGTTATCGGCATTGGGTTCTCATCTTGATTGAGGTCAATTCTGCCCAGCGAACGATTTCTCTTTGGTTAACTCCGCCAATTCGTTCCAACCCGGATGAACAGGCATAGAGGCGACACTCTCCTCGTATCGGCGCCCCTTACCGGCGCCGGCAGCGCGTCTTTTCGCTCCACCCTTTGGAAAATGAGCTTCGGCGCACAGCACGCTACGTGGGCACGCCTCCCATAAAAAGGGGAGGCGATTGGCCCTAGGAAAGACCGCCTATGCTTAATCAAAACTTTCGATAACACAATCGAGGCTGCGGAAGTCATGCCGTCTGCGGCGCGGCGCAATCTTCCCTTCGCGGCTCGAAGCGCCAGATGCAGGTAGCGCCAGAGCCCTCCGGAACGCGTGCTGACGACCGGCCTGGCGTTGACCGCGACCCTGGATGCGTTGCGTGCAGCCATCACCATGAGGCACGACAGCCGCCGCCCCGGGCCCTAAAGCTCTGTCGGCCTGATGGCGCCGCATTTGAAAGGAGCCCTCTTGTCACCGTGACAAGAAGGGGCGTTTTCAACGGCGCGGCCGCATTCTATGAAACGGGCACCGCATCACCGGAAAGCGCTCTCCATGACATCCATCGAAATGATCGTCGCCGCAAGATCCCGCCTGAAAGGCCATGTCCGGCGGACGCCGCTGCTGTCGTCGCCCTTCCTGGACGAGGTGGCGGGACGGCGGGTGTTCGTGAAGGCGGAATGCCTGCAGCATACCGGTTCCTTCAAGTTCCGCGGCGGCTGGTCGGCGCTTTCGGGGCTGGACCCGGCCGTGCGCCGCCGCGGCGTGATCGCCTTCTCGTCGGGAAACCATGCGCAGGGCGTCGCCCTTGCCGCGACGCGACACGGCGTTTCGTCCGTCATCATCATGCCCGCCGACGCGCCGAAGCTGAAGATCGACAATACCCGCGCCTTCGGGGCCGAGATCGTTCTCTATGAGCGCGGCACGGAAGATCGCGATGCCCTCGGCGCCCGGCTTTCCGAAGAGCGCGGCCTGACACTGGTCCGGCCCTACGACGAGCCGCTGGTCATCGCCGGCCAGGGGACGAGCGGCCTCGAAATCGCCGAGCAGGCGCAAGAGGAAGGCATCACGGCGGCCGATGTGCTGGTGCCATGTGGCGGCGGCGGGCTCAGCTCGGGCATCGCGCTTGCCCTTGAGGCCACCGCGCCGGACTTGACCGTGCGCACCTGCGAGCCGGAAGGTTTTGACGACACGGCACGTTCGCTGGCGGCCGGGCAGATCGTGCGCAATACCGCGATGAGCGGCTCGATCTGCGACGCGATTGTTACGCCGCAACCGGGCAAGATCACCTTTCCCATCCTGAAACGCCTCGCGGGGACCGGCTTCGCCGTCACCGACGAAGAGGTCCTCCGCGCCATGGCACTCGCTTTCAAGCGATTGAAAATCATCGTGGAACCCGGCGGTGCGGTCGCCCTCGCAGCGGCCCTCTTCCATAGCGCCGCCATCGATCGCGATACAGTGATCGCGGTTGCCTCCGGCGGCAATGTCGATACCGACCTCTTCGCCCTGGCGCTCCAGCGCTTCGGCTGAGGGCACGTGCCCTTTCCACGCATCAGCCGTAAGCGCCGCGGCGCAGTCCCTCGACCCAGTTGCGGCACAGCTGAACGCCCTGCTCGGGCTTGAAGGAAGCAGGGTTCAAGCACCAGGCAAGCCAGAGCCCGTCGAGAAGCGCGGTGAATGCAATGGCCGTCAGCCGGATGTCTCCGATGGAAAAGCCCTCGTCTTGGGCCAGATCGCGGAGAAGCCCCTCCACGGTGACGACGTAGTCGGAATATTCCCCCTGCTGCGAGGCGCTCATACGCGGCGAATGCAGGATCAGCCCCCAGAACACCACCCAGACGCCGAGCACGTCGCGGTCGAACAGCAACGGCGAGAAAGACAACTCGATGAAACTGTCGAGCCGCTTCTGCGGCGTCGGCTCGGCCTCTTCAACGCCCTTCATCAGCACCTGTAATATGCCGGCCGACATGATGTCGAATGCATAGGCGACGAGTTCGTTGATCTCGCCGAAATGATGGGTGATCAGGCCTTGGGTCACCCCCGCTTCCGCCGCGATCTGGCGAACGGACACGCCGGCATTGCCGTGCTTGACAATGCACCGCAGGGCCGCCTCTCCGAGCTGGCGCCGCCTGTCCTCGGGAGCCTCGCGCCGAAACCGCGCCCTTCCCTTCGCCACTGACTGCTTTGCCAAAAGCATTACCTCCCACCGGCGCGCGCCGGACCATCTTTCGTGGTCCACCGATACAGCAGCGCCATCAACACCGATAGCCATATCACGTAAACATATGATAATAAATGGATTTCTTTTCTTGCTATACGATCTTATAATTTCTCTTGCCGAATGGCTGCTTCCATGCCTATGCTTGTTGCCAATGACCCGCCGACAACAGGCGGGCGGGGAACGAGGAATAAAAGCATGGCGCGGGATTCGCGATATGACGTGCTGTTTCAACCTGTGCGCATCGGCCCGGTCACAGCGCCGAACCGCTTCTACCAGGTGCCGCATGCCAGCGGCATGACCAACGCCCTGCCGCGGGTGCGCGCGGCCTTCCGCGAGACCAAGGCGGAAGGCGGCTGGGGCGTCATCTGCACCGGTGCCTGTTCCATCGACCAGACCTCCGACGACGCGCCGCTGCCCTTCGCGACCCTCTGGGACAAGAACGACATCCAGGCCCATGCGCTGATGACCGACGCCGTGCACCGCCACGGCGCGATGGCCGGAGTCGAGCTGTGGCATGGCGGCGCCTCCGTGATGAACCGCGCCAGCCGCCTGCCGCCACTTTCGCCCTCCGGCGTGCCGTGGATGGCGACCCATGTCGGTTTCATGGGCAATCTCCGGCCGAAAAGCATGGACCGCTCTGACATCCGCGACGTGCTGCGCTGGCAGGCGGAGGGCGCCCGCAAGGCGCGGACCGCCGGCTTCGACATCGTCTACGTCTATGCCGGCATGGGGTATCTCGGATATGAATTCCTGCTGCCGGAATACAATCACCGCAGCGACGAATATGGCGGCGGCATCGAGAACCGCGTGCGTTTCGTGCGTGAAATGCTGGAGGTCACGCGCGACGCCGTAGGCATGGATTGTGGCGTGGCGCTGCGCGTCAGCCTGGAGGAGCTGCGCGGCCGGCCGGGAGAACACCACGAATCCGAGGCGCACGCGCTGGTCGCCCTTCTGTCCGATCATGCCGATCTCTTCGACGTCAAGATGGATTCGAGCCCGACGGACTGTTCCGCCTCGCGCTTCACCGGCGAGGGCAGCCACGAACCGGTGATCGATTTCGTCAAGCGCATGACGGACAAGCCGGTCGTCGGCGTCGGCCGTTTCACCTCGCCCGATACGATGGTCTCGCAGATCCGCCGCGGCGTGCTGGATTTCATCGGCGGCGCGCGCCCCTCGATTGCCGATCCCTTCCTGCCGGCCAAGATCCGCGAGGGGCGCGTCGAGGAAATCCGCGAATGCATCGGCTGCAACATCTGCATTTCGAGCTGGCACGACGGCGTTCCCGTGCGCTGTACGCAGAACCCCACGGCCGGGGAAGAATGGCGCCGTGGCTGGCATCCCGAACGCGTGACGATCGCGCACCGGCCGGAAAAGGTGCTTGTTGTCGGCGGCGGGCCGGCCGGCCTCGAATGCGCGCTGACCGCAGCACGCCAGGGCCATGAGGTGACGATCGCCGACCGCAATGCCGCCTGGGGCGGACGGCTGACCTTCGAGAAGACCTTGCCGGGGCTTTCCGCCTGGAACCGCGTCGTCGATTACCGGCTTGGTCGCCTGGCCGAAATGGCGAATGTCTCGATGTATCTCGAAAGCGAACTCGGCGTCGACGAGATCGCCGATCTGGCACCCGACCATCTGATACTGGCACCCGGCGCGCGCTGGACGCGCATGCTCTATTCCTCGATGGAAATCCCCGTCGGCACGCTCGAACATCCTGCCGTCTTCACACCCGACGATATCGCCGCGGGGCGGCTGCCGGAAGGACCGACGCTGGTCTTCGATTTCGACAATTATTATTACGGCGGCGTCTTGACCGAGCATCTGGCTGCCAGCGGCATCGAGGTCTCCTATGTCACGCCGGCCGGCCAGGCCTCCGCCTGGACGATCATGACGAACGAGCTGCCGCTCGTGCACCGCGCGCTGGCCCGCCGCAATGTCTCGGTGACGACGCTGCAGATGCTGACCGCCTTCGACGGCACCACCGCGACGCTGACGCATCTCTTCACCGGCGAAACGACGGCGGTTTCCTGTCGCTCCGTGCTGATCGTCGGCCTGCGGCTGCCGCGCCGCACGCTGGTGGATGCCGTGGAGGCACGTCGTGCCGATCTGGAAGCGGCCGGCATCCGCAGCATTGTCACGATCGGCGACGGGCTGGCGCCGGGCGCGATCGCGCATGCGGTGCATAGCGGCCACAAGGCGGCGCGCGAACTCGGCCAGAGCGAGGGCCGCCGGCATTACCTGCGCGACATGCCGATCACCGATTGCGAGCCGGGTTTCGACCGGGCCGAGGCGGCGGAGTAACCGGTCATGGGCGACGCCACCGCCGCCATGTCACGATTTTCCATCGCTTCGCCGCTGGCCGGCGGCGCCGTACATGCCGTCGGCTCCGGGCTGTTCCACACGCTGCTACCGCTGAAGCTCGTCGCGGAAGGCCATGGGCCGGATGCGATCGGCCTCGTCGTCGCGGCGGAGGGCGCGGGTTTCCTGCTCGGCTGCATCGGTTCGATCAGGCTCATCCGCTCGGTCGGCGAGGTCAGGGCCTATGCGGCGCTCTCGGCTGGCTCGGCTGTCCTCATCCTGTCGCTCGGCACCGATCCGCATCTCGCCGTCTTCATGGCGATCCAGGCCGTGATCGGTTTTGCCAATGCCGGCCAGGCCGTCATCATCGAAAGCTGGATGAACGCCATGGTCGCCAACAGGAACCGCGGCCAAATCCTGACGCTTTATGTCCTGCTGCTCGGCCTGTTCTACGGCCTCGGCCAGCTTCTGGCGACCAATATCGACCCGGCGAGCGACGCGATGCTGATGCTGACGGCGGCGTTCTACGCGCTGGCGCTCATTCCGGTGACGGCGGTCTGGGTCGGTGAGCCGCAGTTGCACGTGCCTGTCGGCCTGAAACTTTTCCGCACCTTCCGTATCTCGCCCATCGGCACCCTCGCCTGCCTGATGACCGGCCTGATCTCCTCGACCTTCGCGTCCATCGGCCCGCTCTACGGGCTGGAGCTAAAACTCTCGCAGCAGACCATCGTTCTGCTGATGGCCGCCACCCAGCTTGGCGCGCTCTTCCTGCAATTTCCGCTCGGCTATCTCTCGGACCGCGTGGACCGGCGCGTGATGATGCTGTGGCTGGCCGTCGGGCTGGCACTGATCTGCACCGTCTTCCTCTTCGCCGGTCCTGCAACACCGTTCTGGATCTTCATCCTGCTGTTTTCCGTCTTCGGCGGCATTTCCGAGATTTTTTATCCGCTCGGCGTCGCCCATGCCAATGACCGGGCGGACGACAGTGAATTCGTCACGCTCTCCTCGAACCTGCTGTTGATCTGGGCTTTCGGCGGCATGATCGGCCCGGTGATCGTGACGACGGGTATCACGCCTTTCGGCGCGGCCATCTTCTTCTGGTACGCCATCGTTCTTGCGGTGTTCTTTGCCGCCTTCGCCCTGTGGCGGCGCTACAGCCAGCCGCCGATCCGGACGCGCGACGCCTTCGTCGCCTATCCGCAGACATCGCCCATGGTCTACGAATGTGCGCCGCATGACGCCGCCGAAAACGGGAGGGACGCGCCGTGACGCAGGTGGTCACCGTCTTCCCGCGCAAGGTTGCGACACGCGACCCGGTCTTCATCACCATGAAGGACGGCGTTCGGCTCGCAGCGACGATCTGGCTGCCCGAGGATGCGGACGAGCGTCCCGTGCCGGCCATTCTGGAGCTGATCCCCTACCGCCGCCGCGACGGAACCGTCTTCCGCGACATGAAGATGCATCCCTATGTCGCCGGGCACGGCTTTGCCTGCTGCCGGGTGGATATCCGCGGATCGGGCGATTCCGAAGGCCTGCTGAGCGACGAATATACCGAGCTGGAACAGGAGGATGCCTGCGAGATCATCGCCTGGCTTGCCGGCCAGCCCTGGTGCACCGGCGCCGTCGGCATGACCGGCATTTCCTGGGGTGGCTTCAATGCGCTGCAGGTTGCCGTGCGCCGCCCGCCGGCGCTGAAGGCCATCATCGCGCTGTGCTGCTCGGACGACCGGTATGCCGACGACGTGCATTATTACGGCGGCAACCTCCTGACCGAAGACGGCATGTGGTCTTCCTTCATCCTCGGTCTCGGCGCCCTGCCGCCGGATCCGCAGATCGTCGGCCCGCGCTGGCGCTCGATGTGGCGCGAACGGCTGGAGGCGACCTCCTGCTGGTCATCGACATGGCTTCGGCACCAGCGGCGCGACGCCTACTGGAAGCGCGGTTCCGTCTGCGAGGATTTTGCGGCAATCGATATCCCCGTCTATGCGATCAGCGGTTGGGACGACACCTATTTCAACGCCGTGCCGCGGCTGATGGCCGGTCTTACCGGCCCGCGCAAGGGCCTGATCGGCCCATGGACCCACGCCTATCCTTTCCTCGGCGAACCGGGACCGGCGATCCACTATCTGAAGGAAGCCATCCGCTGGTGGCGTCACTGGCTGGAAGGCATCGACGACGGACTGATGGAGGAACCCGCCTACACGACCTATCTGAAGGACTCCCACCGGCCGGCCCATTGCTATCCCGATCACCCCGGCCGCTGGGTTCGCGATCCGGCCTGGCCGTCGCCGAATGTGCAGGACAAGGTTCTTTTCCTGAATGCCGGCACGCTGGAAAACGACCCGACCGAAGGCGCGCCGATGCGGCTGCGCTCTCCGGTGACCGCCGGTCGCGATTGCGGACGCTACGGCGGCTACGGCCGCAACGTGCCCGACATGGCGGGCGACCAGCGCCGCGAGGATGGCGTCGGCCTCTGTTTCGAGACGTCGCCGCTCGACGCCGACATGGACCTGCTTGGCGCGCCGGCACTCGATATCACGCTTGGTTCCGACAGCGCCTCCGGCACGCTGACGGCGCGGCTGTGCGAGGTGTTCGAGGACGGCGTCTCGACGCTCGTCACCTGGGGCGCCCTCAATCTGCGCCACCGGGCGAGCTTCGAAAATCCCTCGCCGGTGCCGGTCGGCGAACCGGTACGGCTGCGGCTTTCACTGAACCACTGCGGCCGGCGTATCGGCCGGGGAAACCGCCTGCGGCTGGTGCTGTCCAACCAGCACTGGCCGGTGCTCTGGCCGCAACCCGCCATGCCGACATTCACCGTCGCGCCCGGCACGAGCCGGCTGACGCTTCCCGTCCGCACGCCCCAGCCCGACGACGGACTGCGCTTGTTCGACGACGCGGAAATTTCGCCACCCGTCGCCATGGATGTGCTGGAAGACGAGGCGCATTCCCGCCTGCTCGCCATCGAGGCGGCGACGCGCCGGGAAACGCTGACGCTCACCAGCAATCACGGCCGGATTCACCTGCCCGACCGGGGAAACGAGACCTGGTCGCGCGTTTCCGATTGCATGTCGATAACCGAGGACGATCCGCTGTCGGCCCGGCTCGATACCGGCTGGGTGCTCGGCTATCGCAGCGGCGAGGCGAATGCGGAAGCCACCTCTCGCGTCGTTGTGACTGCGACGGAGGAGAAATTCCGGCTGGAGTGGCGGCTGGAGGTCCGGGAAAACGGCGAACGCATCTTCGAACGGGAGGGAGGCGAATGGATCGACCGCGACCATCTCTAACCGAAACGGCGTCTTGCCCCGCCGCCTGCGGAGGATCGATCCGATGATCACCTTCCTCCTGCGCCGCACCGGCCTTGCCGTCGTCATCCTCGTGATCGTCGCGATCCTGCTTTTCCTGATGATGCACATGATCCCCGGCGATCCGACGGTGGTGGCGCTCGGGCCGCGTTCGACGCCGGAGATGCGGGAAGCCTTCCGCCAGATGATGGGCCTCGACCGGCCGTTTATCGAGCAGCTCGGCCTGTTCCTCGCCCGGCTTGCCCATGGCGATCTCGGCCAGGACGTCTGGAGCCGCAGGCCGGTGCTCACCATGATCCTCGAAGTGCTGCCCTATACGGCAACGCTGGCGCTGGCGAGCTTCCTCTGGGCTGTGACGCTCGGCGTGCTGCTCGGCTGCATCGCCGTCGTACACCATGGCAAATGGGGCGACTGGCTGATCGGCCTCGTCTCCATCGCCTTCGTGGCGGTGCCGTCCTTCGTCGTGGCGCTCTATTCGCTGCTGGTCTTCGCCGTCTGGCTCAACTGGCTGCCGGCGATCGGCGCCGGCGAGCCGGGCGATCTTGCCGCCCAGCTGCGGTCGCTGATCCTGCCTTCTTTCGCCGTCGGCCTCGGCTGGGTCGGTTATGTCTCGCGCCTTATCCGCGCGGCGATGATCGAGGCGATGGGCGAGGATTACGTGCGCACGCTGCGCGCCTATGGCGTGGCCGAACGGCGCATCACCTATCGCTACGCCTTGAAGCAGGCGCTGCTTGCCGTGTTGCCCGTCATCGCCATCGGCTTTGGCGGCCTGCTCACCGGCTCGGTCTTCGCCGAGATCGTCTTCACCCGTCCCGGCCTCGGCAAGATGACCTACGATGCCGTCATGTCGCGCAATTTCCCAGTGGTGATGGGCACGGTGCTGGTGACATCGGGGCTCTACGTCGCCTGCATGATCATCGCCGACGCGGTCACCGCCCTGCTCGATCCCCGTGTCAGGAGCACGCTCTGAGATGGCGACGGACGTAACTTCAATCCCCGCTCCCCCGATTGCCGGCGAACCCGGCATCCCGCGCCGCATGGCTCTGACCTTCGTGGAGGTCGTCTCCCATCCGCTCGGCGCCATCGGCGTCCTGCTCGTCGCCCTGATCGTCCTCACGGCCCTCTTGGCACCCGTCATCGTGCCCTACAATCCGACGGCGATAAGCGTGAAGGAGCGGCTTGCCGATCCCTCGCTTACCCATCTGCTCGGCACCGACCAGCTCGGCCGCGACCTTCTCTCTCGCGTCATCGTCGGCACCCGCACGGCGATGACCGTGGCGTTGACGTCGCTTGCCGTGGCGCTCGCCATCGCCCTGCCGCTGGGCATGATTGCCGGCTACGGGCCGCGCTGGCTGGATGCGCTGTTCATCCTCCTGTTCGACAGTATCAGTTCGCTGCCGATGATCATGCTCGGCCTTGCCGTCGTGGTGCTGCTCGGCCCCGGCGTTTCGACGGTCATTCTTGTCATCGTGCTCTATTCGGTGCCCTCCTATGCACGCCTTGTGCGCACGCAGACGCTCAGCCTCAAGACACGCGATTTCATCAAGGCCGAGCAGGCGATGAATGCCGGCACGATGCGCATTCTCTTCCGCCATGTCCTGCCCAATGTCGTCGGCCCGCTGCTCATCCTCGCCTGCCTCGATATCTCCACCGTCATCACGCTGGAAGCGGGCCTTTCTTTCCTCGGTCTCGGCGTAAAACCGCAGATACCGAGCTGGGGCAACATTCTCAGCGACGGTTTTTCCGTCATCCGCAACAGCCCGGTTCCGGTCATCGCCGGCGGCGTGCCTCTGATCCTCGCCACCATCGGCTTCACCTTCTTCGGCGAGGCGCTGCGCGACGCGCTGGACCCGAAGCTCAATCCGGAGCGCAAGCCATGACCGCCCCGGTTCTCGATCTGCACGGCCTCTCGGTCAATTACGGCGGCGTCTTCCCGGCGGTCATCGGCGTCGATCTCGCCGTCCGGCCGGGCGAGATCGTCGGCATCATCGGGGAAAGCGGCTCAGGCAAATCGACGCTCGCCCATGCGGCGCTCGGCCTGCTGCCCAAGGTCGCCCGCGTCTCGGGCGACCGGTTCATGCTCGCCGGCAACGACATGCTGACGGCCGGCCGCAACACGCTGGCAAGGCTGCGCGGCCCGGCGGCGGCGATGATCTTCCAGAACCCGATGACGGCCTTCAGCCCGGTCCACACGCTCGGCCGGCAATTGCGCGACCTGCTCTGGCGCGATCGCGATCAAACAAAAGCGCAAAAACGCGAACGCATCGTCAAGGCGCTGCGCGACGTCGGCACCCCCGATCCCGCCGGCAAGCTGGATGCCTATCCCTTCCAGCTCTCGGGCGGCATGCTGCAGCGGGTGGCGATCGCCGCCACGCTGCTGATGAGGCCGTCCCTGCTCATCGCCGACGAGCCGACCACCGCGCTCGACGTGACGATGGAAGCGCAGATCCTCCACCTGATGCGGACGCTGCGCGACGAAGCGGGTGTCGCAATCCTCGTCATCTCGCACCACCTCGGCATGATCGCCGAAATCTGCGACCGCGTTGCGGTGATGTATGCCGGCCGGATCATCGAGGAGGGACCGGTCGAGGCGATCTTCCGCAGCCCCGGCCACCCCTATACCCAGGCGCTGCTCGACTGCGAGCCGGCGCTCATCCTTCCCGGCATCGGCCGTCTGCCGGTGATTGCCGGCGAAGTGCCGCGTCCGGGCGGCCCGGGCTGCGATTTTGTCGGGCGCTGTCGCCATGCCGAGGAGCGCTGTCGCAGCGGCGCGGTCCCCTGGCAAGCGCTGCGCGCCGATCCTGGCCATCACGCCCGCTGCCACAGGAGCGCATCATGAGCCCGGCCCTGATCGAAGCACGCGCACTTTGGGTGGATGTGCCGGCCGGTCGCTTCGCCTTTGCCAGGGCGCGGCCGCTCGCCATTCTCGCCGGCGTGTCGCTCGCCATCCGGCCGGGGGAAATCGTCTGCATGGTCGGCGAAAGCGGCTCCGGCAAGACGACCTTCGGCCGGGCGCTGCTCGGGCTGGTGAAACCATCCGGCGGTGAGATCCTTCTCGACGGGACACCGCTTCCCGACTTCTCCCAGCGCAGCTTCCGCGCCATCCGCAGCCAGACCTCCCTTCTCTTCCAGGACCCGTTGAGCTCGTTCAATCCCCGCCAGCGGATCGGCGCCATGATCGCCGAACCCAGGCGCATTGCCGGGATGGGCTCGGCGCGCCTGGAGGATATTGCCGGCCTGGCGCAGCAGGCGGGGCTTTCGGACCGGTTCTTATCCCGCTTTCCCCATGCACTGAGCGGCGGCCAGGCACGTCGCGCCGCCGTTGCCCGCGCCCTGTCCGTCGTGCCCCGGCTGATCGTGGCCGACGAACCGACGGCGGGGCTGGACGTCTCCAACCAGGGCGGGGTGCTCAACCTTTTTCCCGGTATCAGCAAGCGGCACGACACCGCTTTCCTGGTGATCACACACAACCGCTCCGTGGTCCGTCACATCGCCGACCACATCGTCATCCTCTATCTCGGCCGCATGGTGGAGAGCGGTCCGGCGGCCGAGATCCTGTCCGCCCCGAAACATCCCTATACGAAGGCGCTGCTCGAAGCGGAACCGATCCCCGACCCTACCCGAAGGCGCACGGCGCCGCCGGTGCTGGGCGAGGTGCCGAGCATTGCGGCAAGGCCTTCGGGCTGCGAGTTCCACACCCGCTGTCCCTTCGTGCAGCCCCGCTGCAGGAGCGAGGCGCCGGGTCTTGACGACAGCGCCGAGGGACGCCGCGTCGCATGCCATTTCCCGCTGCCGGAGCCGCGGCCGGCCGCGGCGCACAGCCTTCGCACCGTTTCGAACTAGCAGTTTAAAAACAACAACCAGAGGGAAGACGATCATGAATGCAATCGCGATGAGCAGACGACACTTCCTCGCCGGCGCTGCTGCGGCCGCAACGGCGCTCACCCTGCGCCCCGGCCTCTCTTATGCCGTGGACGGCGACACGCTGATCGTGCGTGGCGCCTCCGATATCGAGATCCTCGATCCGGCCTTCCAGAACGGGCTGATGGAAGAAGAGATCGGCCGCTGCCTCTTCGTCTCGCTGAACCGGCTGGACGACGTGCGCGAAGGCGTGAACTGGAAACCCTATGCGGCAAGCGAACTGAAGCAGAAATCGCCGACCGAGATCGAATTCACGCTGCAGGACTGGCTGGTCTGGACCGGCGATTTCGGCCCGGTGACGGCGGAAGACGTCAAGTTCTCCTTCGAGCGTGTCGCCAATCCCGACAATGCCTCGGCCTGGGCCTATGCCTTCGATGCGCTGAAGGAGGTGGAGGTCACCGGCGAGCGCACCGGCATCATCCACCTGAAAGCGCCGTCTGCCGCCTTCTGGGTGACGACGCTGCCCTATTACATGGGCCATATCGTCTGCAAGAAGGCGGTGGAAGCCGCCGGCGGACGCTTCACGACCGAGGTGCCGGCCAGCGCCGGACCCTACCTCATCGAAAAATGGGTGCCCAAGCAGAGCCTGACGCTGGTCTCCAACCCGGCGTGGAAGGGCGAGAAGCCGACCTTCGCGAAAGTACAGTTCCAGATCGTGACGGACGACGAGGCCGCCGCGCGTGCCTGAGATCACAGGGCGATCGAATAGGCCAAGACCACCCACACCCCGTTCCCAAAAAACACGACCGCCACGCGGGAGAAGACGTCGCTGACCGAGGGGGACGGCACCCGCCTCTCCTGGCTTGCGATCAACGTCAACAACCCGAAACTCGCCGACGAAAAGATCCGACGCGCCATCCAGTATGCGATCGATGTCAGCCAGATCATGGACGGCTCCTATTCGGGCCTGGCGGCGCCCGCGACGGGCGTGGTGCCGCCCGCCCTCGTCGGCCATCGCGAGGCGATCCTCTATCCCGCCGATGCCGCCAAGGCGCAGGAACTGCTGGATGAGGCAGGTGTCTCCGGCCTGACGCTGGAACTCGCAGCCCAGAACGACAAGACGAGCCAGCTGACCTGCCAGATCATCCAGGCCCTGCTCGGCGCCGTCGGCATAACCGTCGACATCAAGGCCTATGACGACGGCGTCTACTGGACGCTCGGCGACAAGACGGCCGGCGACACCTGGAAGACGCTGGAGCTGGTGCTGATGAATTTCGCCGGCGGGGTCGATCCGTCGGAAAACCTCACCTGGTTCCGCCCCGTGCAGGTTGGCGTCTACAACTGGTCGCAATTCGACAGTCCGGAATTCGAGAAGCTCTACCAGGAGGGCAATGCGGAGACGGACCAGGAAAAACGCGGTGCGATCTATCGCAGGATGCAGGACCTGATGGAAGAGTCCGGCGGCTTCGTCTTCATCACCCACGAGACGTTCGCCGCCGTGGCGCGGGAGGGCCTGAGGCCCTGCATCCTCGCCGACGGCTATCTCGACGTGACGCGTTTTTCGCGGGCGTGAACCTGCAAACCCGGTGAGAGGAGACGATCATGGCACGAGGGGCCGTCAACAGGCGCGAGCGCCGGCTCGCGGAAAGCGCCGCTATCCGGCAGATGCGGTTCGACAATATCGAAAACCGTTATCGCCCGATCGAGATGATGAGCGCCGACGAGGTCGAGGCGATCCATCACGCCTCGCTGGGGCTGCTGCGCGATACCGGCATGGAGATCATGCATGAGGAAAGCCGCAGGCTTCTGAAAACGGCGGGAGCCGATGTCGACGAGACAACGCAACGGGTGCGCTTCGATCCGGCAATGATCGAGGAGGCAATCCGCACCGCACCTTCGCGTTTCACACTGCAGGCACGCAATCCCGCCAGGAACCTGAAGGTCGGCGATGGCAACCTGATCTTCGCGGCCACCGGCGGGCCGGCATTCGTCAGCGATCTCGACCGCGGCCGGCGTGCCGGCAACCATGCCGACATGTGCGACTATATCCGCGTCGTGCAGAGCCTGAACGTCATCCATCAGGAGGGCGGTTGCCCCTGCGAGCCGACGGACCTTCCCCCCGACAGCCGCCACCTGGATTTCTATCTCGCCGCCATCCGCCTCACCGACAAGAACTGGCAATGCTGGGCGCTGGGCGGCTACCGGGTCGAGGATGCGATCGACATGCTGAGCATCACGCTGCGTCAATCGCGCGAGGAGTTGAAGGCGAACCCGGCGACACTGACCATCATCAACTCCAACTCGCCGCTGCGCCTCGACATCCCCATGGGCGAAGGTCTCGTCGCCATGGCGCGGGCCGGCCAGCCGATCGCGCTCACCCCCTTCACGCTGTCGGGAGCGATGAGCCCGGTCACCATTGCCGGTGCGCTGACGCAACAGAATGCCGAGGCGCTGGCCCTCATTGCACTGGCGCAGATCGCCTCGCCCGGCGCGCCGGTGCTTTACGGCGGCTTCACCTCAAATGTCGATATGCGCACCGGTTCACCGGCCTTCGGGACGCCGGAATATGCAAAGGCGCAGATCGCCTCCGGCCAGCTTGCCCGCCGTTACGGCGTGCCGTTCCGCTCGTCCAACGTGACCGCCTCGAATGCGGTCGACGTGCAGGCCGCCTATGAGAGCGGCATGTCGCTCTGGAGCACGATCATGGGCGGGGTGCATCTCATCGAGCATGCCGCGGGCTGGCTGGAGGGCGGCCTCACCGCCTCCTTCGAAAAGCTGATCCTCGATGCCGAAATGCTGCAGATGATGCGAAGCTTCCTGCAGCCCATATCGGTCGACGAAGGCAGTCTTGCGGTCGATACGATCGGCGAGGTCGGACCGGGCGGGCATTTCTTCGGCACCACGCACACGCTCGCCCGTTTCGAGAACGCCTTTTACGAGCCGATGCTTTCCGACTGGCGAAACTTCGAGAACTGGTCCGAAAGTGGCGCCCGCTCCGGCACGGAACGCGCCAACGCCATCTGGAAGGACCTGCTGAGGACCTATGAGCAACCGCCGCTCGACCCGGCTATCGAGGAGGAGCTGGAAGCATTCGTCGCCCGCCGCAAGGCCGAAATCGGCCAGCAATGAGCGAGGGCCTGCGCTAAAACGTGAGAGCAAGTCCGAAAGATCGCCACAGGCTTTAAATGGAATTGCGCTCCACATAGGTCACCGAGGCAAAGTGCGGGTCATACGCGCCCCGCTTTCCCGTTCTGCCACGGCGAAGTTCGTTCACGGCCCAGGCACCCATTTCCCGGTGTGGCAACACGATCGTGCTGAGTTGCGGACGAAGATGGCGGCAAATCTCGTCGTCGTCATAACCGATGACGGCGATGTCCTCCCCGATCTTCAGGCCGGCCTCCCGGATCGCCTCGAAGCAACCGGAGGCCATCTTGTCGTTCTGGCAGAAGATCGCATCGGGCCGAACCTCGCGTGCCAGCAGACGCCTGGCGGCTTCGTATCCCGATGTGGGCGACCAGTTGCCTTCCAGGGTCAGGCCGGGGTCATGGGCAATGCGCGCTTCCTCCAGCGCCAGGCGATAGCCTCTCAGCCGGTCCAGGCTGGCCTGCATGAAAGGTTCGCCGGTGATGGTGGCAATGCGCCGCCGGCCGTTAACGATCAATTCGCGTGTCGCCCGCCGCCCGCCCTCGAGGTCGTTCGGAACAACGGACGGGAAATGGTTGTCGTCCGTGTAGCAATTGAGCAGCACCACCGGGATATTCAGCTCGTAGAGGATTGCGGGCAACAAAACCTGCCGCGTAAAGATCGTCATGTAGATGATCCCCGAAACGCCGCTGCGGCTCATCATCCGAACGACCGAATCTTCCATGGAGCGGATGCCCATGGTTTGTGACGTCAGGATAACGATCCCCTCCTCCCAGGACCCCTGTCGTGCGCCCTCCAACGCATTGACCGTTTCCGGGCTGGTGGACATCTGGTCGACGACAAAGCCGAAGCTTCTGGGACTGTCGATCGCCGGCCGCTCGATCGGCGAAGCCTCGCCATATTTTAATGCACGCGCGGCCTGAATGACCTTCTGACGGGTCTCTTCCGAGATTTTTACGCCCACCGCATTGTTGAGAACGAAGGAGACCGTCGCCTGGGAGCAGCCGGCCGCACGCGCCACGTCGGTCATCGTCGCCTTGCGGTTCGATCGATTTGCCTCTGTCCCTCGCGCCATCCACGTTCCCTCAAGGTTTTCCCCATGCCGCTCTACATCATTTATAACCATAAGCATATTGACTAATAATTATTAGTAGACATACGATGATACCGATCAAGGAGGAGCGATCATGACCCAGTCATCCCACGGAGCGTTTGCCTACGACCTCGACAACCATCTGGAAACATTGCGGACCGACGGCATCGTCGGACTGAAATCCGCCTTCACGCCGGAATGGGCCGACGAAATGCGCGAAGACATGATGACCGCCTTCTGGTCAGCCATCCAGCGCCCCGGTGGAGCGGTCGGCCGCGGGCCACGGCGCTGGTATGTGGAAATCCATCCGCAGCATTTCCGCGGCTTCACTGATCTGATCATGCATCCCTGGGTCATCGACATCTGCGAACGAATGCTTGGGACCGACTATCAGATTGTGGAGATCGGTCTCGACGTGCCGTTCCAGGGGGCAAAATATCAGCCCTGGCATCGCGACTTTCCATCGCCTGTAGATACGTACCGCGACCGCAAGATCACCTCGTTGGCCTTCAATCTGACGGGCGTCGACGTCACCCCCGACATGGGGCCGTTTGAGGTGGCGCCCGGCACGCAATGGGACGATGGCCGCGACTGGAAGCACGAAATGTTTCCCGACAAGGCTTTGTGGCCGCGCTTCCAGGAGCGGGCCGTGCGAAAATACCCCAATCGCGGTGACATATCGTGCCGCTCGGCACTGACGGTGCATCGTGGCACGGAGCACCTGTCGCCGATCGCCCGCCCCGTGATGGTGCTCGGCGTCGATGCGCCCGGCGCCGGCCATGCCGAACTCCACGACATGATGGTGACGCGCGACTGGCACGAAGCCCTGCCGGAGAAGGCCCGGAAGCACCTTGTTTGCCGCGTGGTCGACGAACTCGTCCCGATCACCCAGAAGCACGACATCGAAGGACTCGTCATGGGTTCCGAGCCCGCCTGAGGTCGCCCCCCCAGGCTGGATGGCGCCAGGCGGCGGTTATAGGCCAGCATCATCTCGTGGCGTACTTTCGACGCCCGGCATGCGAAGGCCGATTTACCGCCAGGCCTGGGTGCGCACCAGCAGGCGTCGGGCCACCGCTGCATGGATGAATTTTGCCGCGATGTTGGTGTAGAAGATCATCATGCCCATGGCCGCGGCCGGTGCGATGTCGCCGGCATCGTCCATGTTGAGCACCGCGACCGAGGCGAGCTTGGTATCGGTGGAATAGAGGAAGACCACCGCCGAGACTGTCGTCATCGCATTGACGAAGAGATAGATCGCGATGTTGAGAATCGCCGGCAGGCAGACCGGCACCGTGACGCGGAAGAACAGCCGGTGGAAGGGCTGTTTCAGGGAAGCGGCAACGGATTCGAATTCCGGGTCCATCTGCTTGAGCGCCGTCAGCGCCGTCAGGTGCGCAACCGTGTAGAAATGCGTCACGGTGGAGACGACGAGGATCGTCATCGTGCCGTAGATGGTGTTGAGCGGATTGGCCGGGTTGTTGAAGAAGAAGATATAGGCAAGGCCGAGCACCATGCCGGGCACGGCCATCGGCATCATCGCCAGGAAATGGAAGATGCCGCGGCCCAGGCGGAAGCCGTCCGCCTTCTCGACCATGTAGGCGCCGGCAAAAACGATAATCGAGCCGAAGAATGCCGTCAGCAGCGCCAGCCTGATCGAGTTGCCATAGGCCGCCCAGCCGCCGCCGTCCATCAGGTCGAAGGCGAAGTTCTTCGCCGTCAGCGAGAGATCATAGGGCCAGAACTTCACGACAGCCGCGATCTGGCACATGGCGATCATGCCCAGAATGAACAGGCTGACGAGGCAGGCGAAGGCAAAGCAGAGTGCGTCCGTGCGGGCGTTCGGCTTCGGCGCATAGGGCACGGCCCTGGCCGAAAGCAGCGCCACCTGCCGCTTCTGCATGCGCCGGTCGACCACGAAGGCGAGGATGGCCGGCACGAGCAGGATGACGGAGACGACCGCCCCCATTTCGAAATTCTGCTGGCCGATCACCTGCTTGTAGATATCGACGGCAAGCATGCCGTATTGCCCGCCGATCACCTTCGGCAGGCCGAAATCGGTGATGACGAGCGTGAAGACGACGAAGGCCGCCGAGACGAGGCCGAAGCGTGCGCCCGGCACGGTCACGGTCATGAAGGTGCGCCACTTGCTGGCCTTGAGCGAAGCGGACGCCTCGTAGTGCCGGGCATCGGCGACGGAGAGCGCCGTCAGGATGATCAGGAAGGCATGCGGCAGGGTGAAGAAGATCGAGCCGATGACGATGCCGATCGGGCCATAGATGGAATAGCCGAGCAACCAGTCCTTGAAGACACCCTGGTTGCCGAAGAGATAGACGAGCGCGATGCCTGGCAGCAGCGACGGCACGAGGATCGGGATCGTCAGGATGCCGCGGAACAGCCCCTTCAGCGGCATGCAGCTGCGCGTCAACCCGAAGGCGAGCGCGAAGGCGACGGCGACGGTGGACACCGTGCTGATCACCGCCATCAGGACGGAATTGTAGATAGACTGGGCCAGTGCCGGCGTGGAGAAATAGGCCGTGAAATTCGCGACGCCGAGGGTCTTGGCAGGACGCAGCACGACACGCCGGAACGCACCGGAATCATAATCGCGCCATTCCGTTCCTTTTTCCAGCGTCGAACCGGCGAGAAAGGCCGTCTGGTCCGTCGTGCCGCGAATGCGGTAATGCACGGGGCTGCGGAAGCTGAATTCCGGGAAGAATTTCGTCGCCGCAAGCCGCCCGTCGGAATTGGTCGAAAGCTCCCCGTTCGTCACGGCGCCGAGCTCCCGGTTCAAAGCGTCCGCGCTGACGACCAGCCCCCAGTTCGTGCCCGTCTCGTCACTCACCTGGAACTCGAAGGCCGCGAGATCGAACCGGTAGGTCGAGAACGACTTCGACAGCATGACGAAGAGCGGCGCACCGAGCGCGATGATCAGGTAGAGACCGATGACGGCCATGAAGCCGAGCTTGATGCGGTCGTCACGGGAGGATTCCTGCCGCAGTCTTTTCCCGACGAGGGGAAGATGAGGCGCTTCGAGGGCAATGTTCATCGTCATGCGCTCCTTGGAAAGAGCAGCAGGCGGTCACTCGGGATCTCCACCTGGATGACGCCGCCGGTTTCGATGTTGAGGCGGCGCACGGCATTGACGGAGAAGTCGGCGACGAGCGTGCGCTCTCCCAGCCGGGGCGCGGTCAGCCGCGTGCGCCAGAACATGCCGAGAAACTCCATTTCCCGCACCTCGGCATCGATCAGGTTCTGCGGCGTGACAGGTCGGTCGACGGCGTTGACCGCGTGGGCGTCGGCACCGTGCGGGATGATGTCGACCGGTCGCACCACGGCGGTCGCGGTCTGTCCGGTTGAAAAACCCTCCGTCCGGCAACGGAAGGCGGAATGGCCGATCTCGACCTCGCCATCGGCGAGGATCTTTGCGGCGAACTGGTTGGTCTCGCCAATGAAGTCGGCGACGAAGAGGGTGGCGGGGTGCCGGTAGATTTCCGTAGGCGAACCGACCTGCTCGATGACACCGTGGTTCATCACGACAATGCGGTCGGCCATGGCAAGCGCCTCTTCCTGATCGTGCGTGACCATGATGGTGGTGACGCCAAGCTTTCGCTGCAGCGCCTTGATCTCATGGCGAAGATGCACGCGGACCTTGGCATCGAGCGCCGACAGCGGCTCGTCGAGCAGGAGAAGTCCTGGCGAAATGGCGATGGCGCGGGCCAGCGCGATACGCTGCTGCTGCCCGCCGGAAAGCTGGGCGGGATATTTCTTGCTCTGGGCGGCAAGGCCGACCGTGTCCAGCAGCTCGCCGACGCGGGCGGCGATCTCGGCCTTCGAGCGCCTGGTGTTCTCCAGGCCGAAGGCGATGTTCTGCTCGATGGTAAGGTTCGGGAACAGCGCATAGGACTGGAAGACGATGCCGTAGTCGCGCCGGGAGGCCGGCAGCGTCGAGATGTTGCGGCCGGCCTGCTCGATCTTGCCCTGCGACTGGAGATCGAGACCGGCGATGGCCCGCAGCAGGGTCGTCTTGCCGCAACCCGAAGGGCCGAGAAAACAGATGAACTCGCCCTTGGCGATGCTGAGGGAAATGTCGCGCAACGCGACAAAATCCGCATAGCTTTTCCAGAGGCCGGTGATTTCGAGATAGGGAGCCGACACGGCCTTGGGCCGATCTGCGGCTAAAGAGCCTGTAGGTGTCGGTTCGATCGACATGGCATGTCTCATCTGCAAGCTCCGTTGGCTGTCAGGCAATCTTCGAGAATGCGCGGGGCGAGGCACGAAAGCGCCCCGCCCCTTCGATCACGATCAGGTCTTCGGCTCGGACTTGGCGTCGTAACGCTTCTGCCATTCCTTCAGGATGGTGCCGCGGTTGTTGGCGGCCCATTCGAAGTCGTTGTCGATCATCCGGGAGGCGATATCGTCAGGCAGATGCTCGACCTGCTTGGCGACGCCCGGATAGGCGACGACGGCGTAGCCGGCATTGTACATCTCGTTGGCTTCCCTGGTGACCGACCAGTCGACCAGCGTCTTGGCGGCGTCGAGGTTCGCCGTGCCGGCGATGATGGCCGTCGCCTCGGCCTCCCAGCCCGATCCCTCGGACGGGAAGATGATGTCGATGGGCGCACCGGCGCTCTTGGCCTTGGCACCGGGGAATTCGAACGACACGCCGATCACCGCTTCGCCGGCGCCCGCCATCTTGCAGGGCTTCGAGCCGGAATGGGTATAGGCGGAGATGTTTTCATGAAGCTTGTCCATGAAACCCCAGGCCTTCTCCTCGCCCCACATCTGCATCCAGCCCGAAACGTCGAGGAAGCCAGTGCCGGAGGATGCCGGGTTCGGCATGACGATATGGCCCTTGTATTCCGGCTTCGTCAGGTCATCCCAACTCGCCGGCGCCGTCAGGCCGAGCTTCTCGCCCTCCACGGTGTTGTAGCAAAGGGCCGCCACATAGGCGTCCATGCCGACCCAGCTCGGCGGCGTGTCCTTGTCGACGAACTTCTTGTCGAGTTCCGCAACACCCTTGGGTTCATAAGCCTCCAGCATGCCCTCGGTCTTGAGGAGAAGCAGCGAGGTCGCGGCAAGCCCCCAGACAACGTCGGCCTGCGGGTTGTCCTTTTCGGCAAGCAATTTGGCCGTCATGACGCCGGTGGAATCGCGCACCCAGTTGATCTTGATATCCGGATGAGCCTTCTCGAAGGTCGCCTTGTAACGGTCGAGGTCGACGGCTTCGACGGCGGTGTAGACGGTGAGCTGGGTTTCAGCGAAAGCAATGGTGGGAAGCGCGGCGGCGATAGTGCCGGCAAGCAAAAAAAGCATGCGTCTGTTCATGATTGAAAATCTCCTCTGAAGGCCTGGAAAAATCCGGGAAGCGCCACGAACGATCTAACCGTCGCCCTTGTATGGTCAGCTTCAGGAGGCATTTTGCGCAGGGGTTTTCAGTAAGTAAAATTTATTATTCTTATCAACCGAACGATGAAATCTATAGATCATCCGTCTTTTGAACAAGACATACCCACAGTCTGCCACCCCTGCAATCGCCATGCTCCGCCCTTCCACAAGCAACAAAAAAAGGAGCCGCACGAAGCGGCTCCCAGAGTGTGTGATCCGGCAGGGGATTGCTCGGATCACCATGGCAGGGAGAAGGTTTTGACGTTGGTAAAGCTCTTCATCGCCTCGATGACGCCTTCCTTGTAGCCGTTGCCGCTATCCTTGATGCCGCCGAACGGGCTCATCTCGATGCGGTAGCCCGGGACTTCCCAGATGTTCACCGTGCCGACCTTCAGGCCGGCGATGTATTTCTGCATGCGGCGGAAATCGTTGGTGCAGACGCCGGAGGAAAGACCGAAGGCGGTGGAATTGGAGAGCGCGATGAGGGCATCGTCGTCATCCGGGGCGCGGACGATCGGGATGATGGGCGCGAAGGTTTCCTCCATGACCAGTTCGCTGGCGTGCGAAACGCGGTCGACGACGATCGGGGGCAGGAGCGCGCCCCGGCGGCCCGGATTGTAGAGGATCTCCGCCCCCTCCTCGGCCGCCTTGTATACGCGGCTTTCGAAGACTTCCGCGGCCCTGGCATGCACCACGGTTCCAAGTTCCGTTGCGCGATCCATAGGATCGCCGAACTTCAGCTTTTTGGCCCGTTCCAGCACCAGCGGCACGAAACGGTCGGCAACACGTTCCTGGCAGAGGATGCGCTTGACCGCCGTGCAGCGCTGGCCGGAATTCTTGGTCGCACCGGCCACGGCAAGGTCGGCGGCCCTGGCAAGATCATCATCCGACAGGTCGTTGAGGATGATCAGCGGATCGTTGCCGCCGAGTTCCAGGATCTGGCGCTTGTAGTGGGCATGGGTCGCGATCAGCTTTCCGACCGGCACGGAGCCGGTGAAGGTAATGAGGTCGAAATTCGGGTTGGTGATCATCTCCATGCCGATATCGCCCGGCCAGCCGGTGACGACGGACAGCATTTCAGGCGGCAGGCCCGCCTCGTACAGGATGTCGGCAAGGATGAGCGCCGTCATCGGCGTCAGTTCCGTCGGCTTCAGCACCACGCAATTGTTGGTGGCGATGGCCGGCGCCACTTTGTGCGCCACCATGTTGAGCGGATGGTTAAAGGGCGTGATCGCGGAAATGGCGGTCAACGGTTCGCGCGTCGTGCACATCTGCCCGGACAGGGTCAGCACGTCGAAGGCGCGGCCCACTTCGTACAGCGAGTCCTGCTTGGAAATACCGAGTTCCAGCGTGATGAGGTCGGAGACCTCCTCCTTGCGGGCCACCAGCAGTTCGGCAGCCCTGAGCAGGATGCGCTGGCGCTCGTAACGCGTCAGCTTCGGCTGATAGCCTGCGGCGATCTCGAAGGCCTTCCTGGCATGCTCGGCATTGCCGGCTGGAACGGTGCCGATGACGGCATCGTTCCAAGGGTAGCACACCTCGACCACCCCTTCGGTATCGACCATCTTGCCGGCGATCCGCATGGGCTCGTGGCGGATCGCGAATGTCGTTTCCACCTTGGTCATGGCTTCCTCCTAGTGCGCCGGCTGCGCGGCCGCGACGAGCGCGTAATAGAGGGCGTCGAAGTTGCGCAGCGTTCCGGCCGAAGAGAGCTCCGGCAGCGTGCGATTGGCGATGAACGGCACCTCCTGCTCGGTGAGACCGCCGTGGGAGCGCAACGGCTCGTTCAGCGCGGCAAGATCGTGCCGGTGTTCGCTGGTGCCGAGCGTCTTGTTCTCCGAGGAGATCAGCACGATGTCGCCGATCCGGTCGTCCGGCAGTTCGAAGCGCATGCAGGCTTCCGGCCGCGAAAGCACGACATCGATGCCGTCGATCGCCTTCAGCCGCTCGATAATCTCTTCCTTGTCCGCCATCTCGGGCAGGTAGGCCGTGGCGAAGGAGCCGAGCGCGCCGTGATGCACGACATAGGGATCGGTGATCGGCAGGATGACGCGGGCGACGTCCTTGCCGAGCCATTCGTCGAGCAGGTCCTGCACGTAGATGACGTCAGGCCTGCCGTCCGCCTTGTGCTTCGGCTTCATGCCGTGGTCGGCCGTGACGATGATCGCCGCACCCAGCGCGTCGAGTTCCGTCAGGTACTTGTCGAACATCTCGTAGAAGGCGTTGGCCTCCGGCACGCCCGGCGCATATTTGTGCTGCACGTAGTCGGTGGTCGTCAGGTACATGACGTCGGGGCGGAATTCCTTGAGGAGCTTGACGCCGGCGGCGAAGACGAATTCCGAGAGATCGGCGGAATAGACTTCCGGCTCCGGACGGCCGAGCCAGGCCGAAGCATTGTCGATGCCGTGTTCCGCCTTGGTCGACGTGTCCGACTTTTCCGAGGAGAAGCAGATCGCGCGGCCGTCGTCGAATGCCAGGCCGTGGCCGAGAAGGGCGCGCAGCTTGTCCTTCGCCGTCACCACCGCGACCTTGGCGCCGGCATCGTAAAACGCCTTGAAGACGGTCGGCGCGCGCAGGAAGCGCGGGTCGTTCATCATCACTTCCTTGCCGGTCGCGGGCTCGTAGAGATAGTTGCCGCAGATGCCGTGGATCGCCGGCGGGCGGCCGGTGGCGATCGACAGGTTGTTCGGGTTGGTGAAGCTCGGGATGACGCTGAGCGCGGTGCGCTCCGTGCCGGTTTTGCGGATGCGCTCCAGCGTCGGCATCAGGCCGGCCTTGATGGCCTCGTCGAGATAGGCCGGCTCGCAGCCGTCGAGGCAGATGGCAATCGCCGGGACGTTCGGCCAGGGATAGGTGCGCCGGTTGGCGGTAACGGTGATCTTGGACATCTGGTTCATCGGGAGTTCCATTCTTCGTTAGGCCGCGAGACGGCTGCGTTCTTCAAGAGCGATGGCCGGGGGCGCGGCGTCGTCGACACCCATTTCGGCAAGCGAAGAGCGGGCAGCGTCCACGACGCGGCGCATGACATGCTCGTCCATGCGGCCGATGCAGCCGACGCGAAAACTGTCCACCACCGTCAGCTTGCCGGGATAGATGATGAAGCCCCTGTCCTTCATGAGGGCGTAGAAGCGGTCGAATGCAAAGGCCGGATGGGCCGGACTGAAGAAGGTGACGATGATCGGCGACAGCCAACGGTCGGCAAGCAGCGTCTCGAACCCGGCCTCGCGCATGCCGGAGACCATGACATCGCGGTTGCGGGCATAACGTGCGCCGCGGGCGGCAACGCCGCCTTCCTCGCGATGGATGCGCAGCGCCTCCAGGAAAGCGGCGACGACATGGGTCGGCGGCGTGAACCGCCACTGACCGGTCTTGTTCATATAGTCCCACTGAGCATGCACATCGAGCGCCAGCGAATGGCTGCGGCCCTTGGCAGCCTCCAGCTCGCTCTTGCGGGCGATGACGAAGCCGAAGCCCGGCACGCCTTCGATGCATTTGTTGGCGGAAGAGACGATCGCCTCATAACGCAGTTCGTCGATGGTGGCCGGCACCGCGCCGAAGGCACTCATTGAGTCGACCAGGAACTTGCGGCCATGCGCATAAACCGCGTCGGAAATTTCCTTGAGCGGGTTGAGGATGCCGGAGCTCGTCTCGCAATGCACGACGACGACGTGGCTGATCGCCGGATCGGCATCCAGTGCGGCGGCGACTTCGGGGCCGCGCGGCGGCATGTAGTCGCCCTTGTCGATCACCACATGGTCGCGGCCGAGATAGGTGAGCGTCTGGGCGATGCGCTTGCCATAGGCGCCGTTGCTCAGCACCAGCACCTTGCCGTCCTTCGGCACGAAGCTGCCGAGCATGGCCTCCACCGAGAAGGAACCGCTGCCCTGCATCGGCACGCAATCGAACTCGCCCTTGGTGTCGCCGGCGATTTCGAGAAGCTGGCGGCGCAGGTCGGCGGTCATGGCGCGGAAATCGCCATCCCACGAACCCCAGTCTCGCAGCATGGCCTCCTTGACGGCGTAGGCCGTCGTCAGCGGGCCGGGCGTCAGCAGGTAGGGCTCGCCGAGCCTGGGCGTTTCAAGCGGGGCAGAAGCAGTGTTTGGCATGGTCCGTCCTCACGTTTACTGATCTGGAGACGACAATGCGGCGGAAAGATATATCTGTAAAATCGTTCTTTTGTATAAATCTATCGATATAATTTATGTTTCTAACCGGCAGGCACCAGACGGCTTTCCAGCAGGTCGCCGGTCTCCCGCAGACGCGGATAGGCCATGGTGGTGACCAGAGAATTGACCTCCTTCAGCGCGCGCACGATCTCCAGGTGCATGTCGCTGGACTGGATGGAAGCGGCGAGACCCTGCCGCAGGCGCTCCAGATGGTTCTTGCTGCTCGTCTCCACGAGGCTGCGCACATGCTCCTTCTGCCGCACCATCTCGCGGGCGATAACGGGGTCGGGCGAGACGAGCAGATTGGCGGCGAGCCGGACGTTGGAAAACACCGCGCCATGCAGCAGCGTCAGTTCCCGCCAGCCCTGCGGCGAAAAGCCCCCTGCGCCGTCCAGGCGCTCCTGGGCCATCTGCAGCAGGCTCTTGGCGACGACGTCGCCGGCATATTCGAGATGGATCGCCGCCTCGGTGAGTTCGATGCCCCGGCGCGACTGCGCCTCGGTGAGCACCCCGCGGTTGACGGCCGCGATATAGAGCTTGATCTCGCTGTGAGCCCTGTGGATATCGCCATCGACGCGGCGCAGCGCCTCGACCGCTTGCGGCGTCGGCGAGTGGATGACCGTCATGACGGGTTCCAGCATCCGGGTGATGAGGTTGCCCATATGCAGCACCTCCCGCGCCGCCGCTGCGAGCGCCTGCGCCGGCTTGTCGATCAGCGAGCGGTCGAGGGCGCTGACATGGGCCGTCAGTTCGCCTTCGCTTGCCGCCTCCGGCGTGAGAAGCCGGACGAGACGTCCCATCAGGCCGCAGCCGACGAGCCCGATCAGAACCAGCGCGGCGTTGAACAGGACATGCAGGTTGACGAGCCTGCCGGCGACCGTATCGCCGGGCAGCCAGTCGAAAGGCGCATGCAGCGAAAACAGCGCGAATGCCGCCGCGCTGAACAATGCGCGAAACAGGAGGTTACCCAATGGCAGGCGGCGCCCCTCGACCGGCAGGCCACGGGTCAGCCAGAGGGCGATCAGCCCGCCGCCGAGATTGGCGCCGAGAACCAGCGGAATGCCGACGTCGAGCGGCACGATCCCTTTGGCCGCGAAAGACAGGATGAGCAGGATCGCCGCCACGCTGGAATGCAGCGCCCAGGTGAAGGCGGCGGCGAGGATCATGACCGTCAGCGCATCCTTGCCGAGGAAAGCGATGGCCGACGGCAGCAGCGGGCTTTGCGCCAGCGGCAGCGTCGCATGGCCGATCATCTGCAGCGACAGCAGCAGAAGGCCGATGCCGAGCAACCCGCGCCCCGCCTCCATCGTCCTGCGCGAACGCGCCTTCAGATGGAGAAGACCGCCGCCGACGATCAGCAGGGGCGCCAGCCAGTGCAGGTCGAAGGAGAGGATCTTGACGACCAGCGCCGAACCGAGATCGGCGCCGAGCAGCACCGCGAGCCCCGCATCGAGCGCCAGCGCACCGCTGACGGCAAAGCCGGCCGCGAGCATGGCGACCGCCGTCGAACTTTGCAGGGCGATCGCCACCAGAGAGCCGTAGAACGCTGTGCGCAACCGCCCGCCGCCACCGCCGACGATGCGTGCCACCATATCGCCCGAGGCCGCCTCGACACCCTTCTTCACGAGACTGACGGCATAGAGCAGAAGCACGGTGGCGGCGGCAAGTTCGAGGGCGACGGCCGGAAGGGTCATGGGGCGCGATCCGCAAAGAGAGTGGAAATCCCCGAATTATCCTTTGCCGCTTTACATAAATCAAATCGTTCGTTTTAATAAATGCATAGCTTCATATTATAGAAGGCCGACTTCATGCGCTACGTGCAACTCCGCGCCTTTCACAACGTGGCGATCCACGGCGGCTTTTCTCGCGCTGCGGAGGCGCTGTTTCTCACCCAGCCCGCCATTTCGGACCAGGTGCGCAAACTGGAGGAAGAGTACGATGTCCTGCTCTTCAACCGCAACAAGAAACAGGTGACACTGACGCAGGCTGGCCAACAGCTTCTCGAAGTCACCCGGCGCATGTTCGATATCGAGCAGCAGGCGCTCGACCTCCTGTCGGAATCGCGCGCACTGCGCGCGGGAAGGCTGCGCATCGTCGCCGACGCCGCCCATCACCTCCTGCACATCCTCGCCGCCTTCCGTCGCGCCTACCCCTCGGTGCAGGTCTCCATCGATGCCGGCAACACGGAGTCCGTCATCACCAGCCTGCACGCCTACGAAGCGGACATCGGCGTCCTCGGAGAAATCCCGCAATCCAGCGACTTCGAAATCCTGAAACTCAATTCCACGCCCATCATCGCTTTCGCAAGCCGCGACTATCCTCTGGCCGATACCAAGCGGATCTCGTTTTCCGAGCTTTTGAAGCACCCCCTGGTCATGCGTGAACAGGGTTCGAAGACCCGCCAGAAGCTGGAGGTGATGGCACGGCAATGCAACGCGTCGCTTACACCTCTCATCGAAGCCGAAGGACGCGAAGCCGTTCGGGAGATCGTCGCGGCGGGTGGCGGGATAGGCTTTGTCTCTTCCGCCGAATTCGGGCAGGACAATCGCCTCGTCCCGATCGAGATAGACGCGCCGGAAATGCTGATGGACGAGGCCCTGATTTGCCTCCGCGAGCGCGCCAACGGCAAGCTGGTGAGCGCATTCTTCGACATTGCCCGCAAACTTGCGCCCGCATCGGCGTAAGCCCAAGGTTTCGCTCAGGTGAACCGTCGCCATGATAAAGGGGCCGGCACCTCGCCGCCTGCAACGCTGCGGGCTGAAGGCCTACGACCCGGGAATCCATGCAAAGCATCGGAGCCGAAACCGGAACGCTTAACACATCAACAGCATTCCCGGCGAACGCCGCCGGAAATGCTCAAGCCTGGGTTTCCCCCGTGCAGCCACCCGAATTCCGGCGTCAGGTGCGGGCACCGGCAACACGGTAACGATCGAGCGCTACGGCCCCGATGATGACGAACCCCTTGATTATGAACTGCCAGATATCGCTTACACCCGTCAGAATGAGGCCATTTGACAGCGCCGCGATGATCATCGCACCGATGAGTGTTCCCCAGATCGACCCGACACCTCCGACGAAGCTGGTCCCGCCGAGAATAACGGCCGCGATTGCGTCAAGTTCATAAGATTGGCCCAACTGGAGCCCGTTTGCAGCATACAGCCTGGCTGCCGACATCGCCCCGCCGAGCCCGGCCAGGAGGCCGGAGACGCCGTAGACGAAAAGAAGGACCCACCAGACCTTGATCCCCGACAGCCGTGCGGCATCGGCATTGCCCTCTACCGCATAAATTCGGACGCCCAGAACGGTGCGGCGAGATAGTTGACGGCGAGGCGGTCATAGCGTGTTGCGATACGTCGCCAGTTCTTGAGCTTGCCGAACATGCGCCCGATGATATTTCGGCGCCTGTAAGCGGACCGGTTGAGCGGATAGGCGACGTCGCGGTTTGCTCGCCCTGGAATGACGGCCTCGATCCCTCGTTCACGGAGCCAGAGACGCAACCTGTCTGCGTCGTATGCCTTATCCGCAATCAGTCGGCGCTTGGGAGCCATGGCTTCCAGCATGGGCTGGGCCATGGAAATGTCGGCAATATTTCCCGGCGTCAGTGCGTTGGCGACGATGCGGCCACAAGGATCGGCCAGACATTGGATTTTCGTTGTTCTGCCGCCACGCGAGACGCCGACCGCCTGCGTCCACTCCCCCCTTTTCCGCCGGCGGCGGAACGATGAGCCTTCACATGGGAGCTGTCGAGCATCAACTCGTCGGGGACCTGTCCAGCCGCGGCCACCTTGGCGAAGATGCGCTGCCATACACCACGTCGAGCCCATCGAGCATATCGGTTGTAGATCGTCTTGGCAGGGCCGTATTCCGGCGGAACATCGCGCCATCGCCCGCCGGTTTTCAGGATGTGCAGGAGGCCGCTGATGACACGTCGGTCATCAACCCGTGGCTTGCCCGGCTGGTTCTTCGGCAGATGCGGCTCCAATGCCGCCCAAGCTTCGTTCGGCAGCCAAAAATGATCGCGCATGGTTTCCTCCATGCCCCAGACCCATCACCAGACGGAATCAGACAATCTTGAAGTAGTTTGAATAAGTCCCCTACCTAGGCAAACCGAAGCTTGGACAAGAATTGCCGCGCGGCGGTTATGGCCTCGTGCCTGTCACGCCAGAACCGCATGTTCAATTCGTGAATGGCAATCAGCCCCTTGGGAAAAATGCAATGTTCTGCGATTTCGGCCCAAGGCACGCTTCCCCAGCCCAGTGGCAGGTGAATATCGCCAAAGCCGGACGCATTGCCCTCCGCCGAAGCGAAGTACCCCGGCAGATTGTTCAGTCCGAATGAATCGTGCAGATGCAGATGGTCCGCGTAAGGTGACAAATCCTTTGCTTGCGCCAGGAAATCGTAGCCATATTGCGTTGCGTGAATGAGCCCGTGACTGAAATCGAACGTAGCCCGGACGGATGATTTGTTCACCAGCCGCAGTTCTTCGGCAAGTTGCGCAACCGTCATGGCGAGGGGGCCAAAGTCAAACTGGTTCTCCACGCACAGGACTACGTTGTGCCCTTCGGCAAAATCTCCCAGCCGGCTCAGATAGTCGCGTTGCCTTGCGGCAGCCCTATCGATCGCGTCCTGGTCGTCACCACTATTGTAGACGCCGGAGTGGATCACCAGTTGCCGCGCCCCGATGCGGGAGCACAGTTCGATGAACGCCTTCGTCATGTCGGAATAGCGTGGCAGCCACTCGGCGGGGCCCATGAAGTCGATGGAATGCGAGCCGTGAACCGTGAAGCCGAAGGGCCTGTCGCGGCAGATTGCCTCCACCTCCCGCACACGCGCTTCCAGCAGTTTGCCCGCCAGGAGGAGATCGTAGTTGTAAGCCGGTATCTCGACATGCGAAAGCCCGAGATCCATCATCTCCTCCACCGTATCGGCGAAGTTCGAGAGATCCGGCGTACCGTTGCGTAGCGTCAGCCCCAATGCGACCGAGTTGTTCATAAATTACCTCCGAAAAAATAGGATATGTGAATGCCGGCGCGGCCCTATCCCTGAAAGCGCGTCGCGATCTTTCAGATTCGCTTTCACGCTCCAGTTCCTTGTTTGCGCATGTCGTTTTCGCAAACCGCTACGCACCTTTGCGCGACATGCCTTAGAGACCGCGCCTCCAGACCTGCGAGTTGGCGAAAATAAGCCGGTTGACCAGCGCCTTCAGCCCCATGACGACTGCCGATGTGGCGAAGATCGTCACGGCCATGGCGGCCGCCGTGGCGATCTTGCCGGAGTCGTTCCATTGCACAACGGTAATCGAGGCAAGGCGAGTGGAGGCAGGATAAAGGAAGATCACCACCGAGACGGTCGTCATCGAATTCACGAAGAGATAGCCCCATATATCGGTGATCGCCGGCAGGCATATCGGCAGGGTGACTCGGCGGAGCACATGATGGAAAGGAACGCGCAACGAAGCGGCGACGACCTCGAACTCCTTGTCGATCTGCTTGAGGGCCACCGTGGCGATCATATGCGGCACGGTATAGAAGTGCGTGATCGTTGAAATCACCAGAATCGTCATCGTTCCATAGATGAAGTGCAGCGGATTGGACGGGTTGTTGAAGAAAAAGATGTAGGAAAGGCCAAGCACAAGGCCCGGAACGGCCAAGGGAACGACGCACATCAACTGCGTGAGCATCTTCAATTGCTCGAGGCCCTTCATCTTCTCGATCAGGTAGGCGCCCATGAAGATGATGATGGTTCCGAACAACGCCGTGTAGAACGACAGGGTCAGGCTGTTTATGTAGACTTGCAGGCCTGTGTTATCGACATCCTGGAAATTGTAGTTATCCAGCGTCAGCGACAGGTTGTATGGCCAGTATTTGACGAGCGAGCCGAAAATCGCGACGCAGATAATGCCGAAGATCACGAATGAGACAGCCGCGCACAGGACGAAGCATATGGCATCGCGGATCCGGTCGACGCCGATCACAAGGGGAACGGCGCGCGCCGACACCATCGCTTGCTGATGACGTCGCATTGCCCGATCGACGATGATCGAGACCAGGGCCGGAATGAGCAGGAAGATGCCAACGACGGCGCCCATTTCGAAATCGTACCGGCCGACCACCTGCTTGTAGATTTCCGTTGCCAGTACCGGATAGGAACCGCCGATGACCACAGGCACGCCGAAATCCGTAAATACCCTGACAAAGACGGCCATTGCCGTACTGATCAGGCCGTAGCGGCATCCAGGCAGTGTGACCTGCATGAAGACGCGCAACGGCTTGGCGCGCAATGTCGTGGCAGCGTCATAGAGCCGCTGGTCGGCGGTCGACAATGCGGCCGTCAGAATAAGAATGGCCTGCGGAAGCGAGAAGATGACCTCGCCCAGCACGATGCCGATCGGCCCGTAGATGCTGTGGCCAAGCAGCAACTGATTTGCAAAACCCTTCTGACCGAAGAGATAGATAAGCGCGATCGCCGGCAACAGAGAAGGCGCCAGAAGGGGTATCATCGCTGCTCCCCTGAACATCGGCTTGAAGCGAATGCGGCTTCTGGAAAACGAGTAAGCAAAGCCGAAAGCGACAATCACCGTTATGATCGTGCTCAGCGTGGCGATGAAAACACTGTTCCAGGCCGCCGCGGCCAGCCCGCTTTCCCCGAAGAACCGGGAAAAGTTGTCCAGGCCGACGAAGTTGCCGTCACTGTCGCGAACGCTGCGCGACAACAAGGAATAGATGGGCATGAACACCGATACTGCCAGGAATGCAAAGAGCAGGACGAGCAGCAGCCGCATAACTTTGTCGTCGATGCTCAGCCGGATGATCGGGGAACCGGATTGGTTTTTTGCGGATGACGAAAGCGATGTCACGTGCCGGCCCTCTCTTGTGGGAAAATATGCAGTGCCTTTGCCGATAGACCGATGCGCACCTGATGTCCTTCGGAAAGTCCGTGATCGGCAACCTGACTGGCCGAGACACGAAGCTGAACGGGCTTGTCCGTCAGGGTCGGCGCAACAACCTTGAGTGCCAAGGACGATCCGGAAAACTGTATCGAACGCACCACGCCGGAAACGGCATTCGGGCTCGATGCCCCAGGATCCAGCAATGTCACGTCCTCTGGACGGATACCGACGGATACGGGGGTCCCGATGCCAAGGTCCAGTGCATCAGGGCATTCGATATCGACTGTGCCCAGCTTCACGTGCCGACTGTCCGTGACGACACCCGACATCATGGTGATGTCACCGACGAATTCGGCAACGAACTGGGTGGCCGGCTTGTTATAGATCTCGATCGGGGTGCCGAATTGTTCGATATTCCCCGCATTCATGACCACGATCCGGTCGGAGATGGACAGCGCCTCATCCTGATCGTGCGTCACCATGATTGTCGTGACGCCGACCTTGTGCTGCAGGTCCCGCAATTCCTCGCGAAGACGCAAGCGCACGCGGGCATCCAGCGCGGACAAGGGTTCATCGAGCAGAAGCAGACCAGGGGACATCGCAAGGGCGCGCGCTATGGCGACACGCTGCTGCTGGCCACCAGAAAGCTGCGCCGGATATTTGTTGGCATGCTCGCTGATCCCCACGAGTTCGATCAGCTCCGCGCAGCGTCTGGCGATCTGCTGCTTTGGCATTTTGCTGCCGACAAGTCCGAAGCCGACGTTTTCAGTCACCTTCAGATTGGGAAACAGCGCATAGGATTGGAAGACGATACCGAAGTCCCGCTGCTGCGGCGGCATCTGCGAGATGTCGCGGCCGTCCTGGATGATCCTGCCGGCCGATTGTGTCTCGAGGCCGGCGATCATGCGCAGCAGGGTGGTCTTGCCACAACCGGACGGTCCGAGAAAGGATACGAATTCCCCACGCTTCACCGCTATGGAAACATCCCGCAACACCTGGAGGACGCCGAAGCTTTTCTCCAGACCTTCCGTCACGAGGTAAAGGGATTTTTCGGCATTTATGTTTGATTGATGCATCATGGACATGCCTCGCAAAATCTGAAGCTACGGGGCAGGCGACGCCTGCCCCAATCGTTTCGACGCTTCTCAGTTCCGGGGAGCAAGCTTGCTGCCGTACCGCTTGTTCTACTCTGCCAGAATGGTGCTCTTGTTCTCCGCCAGTGCCGCATAGTCGAGGATGAGCATCTTCGCTTCTTCGCCTTGGGGATAGTTCGGGATAGAATTGTTGATCCCTTGGCGTGCGACTACCGAATAATATTTGGCGGCGATGGTCTGCGCTTCCTCCGATACCATGAAGTCAATAAAGAGCTTTGCACTCTCGAGGTTGCGTGCGCCATTGACGATGGCATTGCCCTCTACGATCGCTCCATTGCCTTCTTCCGGCAGAATGAGCGAAAGCGGCGCGCCGGCGTTGATTTCCTTGACCCCACCCAAGGGCGAGGAAAGACCGACGACGGACTCGCCGCGCGCGGCCATTCTGCAAGGCGTATTGCCGCCATGGACGTATTGCGTGATGTTCTTGTCCAGGGCGTCCATGAACTCCCAGCCCTTCTTTTCGCCCATCATCTCGAGCCAGCCGACAACGAGCAGGACGGCCGTTCCCGATGAACCCGGATCGGGCATGACGATCTTGCCCTGGTAGATCGGGTTCGTAAGGTCGCTCCAGTGCTCGGGCGCAGGAATGTTCTGCCCTTCGGCCTCGGCCGTGTTGAAGCAGATCGCCGCCGCGAAAGCATCGTTACCGGTCCAGAAGGGCGGAGACTTTTTATCTCGCATGTTCGGCTTGAGGTCTTCGAACCCCTTCGGTTCATAAGCCTGGAGGATGCCCTTGCTTTCCAGGATGGACAGGTTTTCCGCCGTCATCACCAGAAGGGCGTCAGCCAGTGGGTTTGCGCTTTCGGCCAGAAGGCGGGCGACGATCGGGCCAGCCGAATCGCGGATGATGTTCAGCTTCATGTCGGGATACTTGGCCTGGAAGGCAGGAATGACTTCGGCCAGGTAAGCCTCATCGCTCGCGCTGTAGACAGTCAGCTCTTTCGATTGGGCGTAAGCTGAAACAGCTCCGATCATTGCGAACGCAGCGCCCGCGAGGGCAGTTACCAGTGTCTTCTTCATTTCGTTCCCCTGTTCGTGATATTGTTCATGGCTAAACTCTAGGCAGCGCCGTCGGCCCTCGAATGGTCGGGCCGAAATTTCTCGGGCAAGGTCCGCAATGTGCAGCCCATACATCGGAGCGGCGCGGACAAGCCAACATGGTTGTCGCGCATCTCCCATCATCCGGTTCGTGGATGACCGAAACCTTGCCTCCCTCAAAACGCTGCACGCTTGGTGTCATTCGCGCGATGTTCCTCAATGCATTCTGCCATCGCGGGCTGCACCGATTAAGCCGTTGCAAGGCCCTGAAAACAAGGACGATTAGTGAATGGATTAATTCATGCTTCTTATGATTTCCCCCCGGTGGCGCTTCTTGAGGCGGCTCGCCGAGCATGAACCAATGAATTGATATTACAGATATATTCCAATCCATAAAGAACAACGTTCAGGCCGTGCCGGAGCCATGGTCAATCTGTGGCCGCGCTTTTCAGTTGAGCCTGAATTTATCGCAATCCACCGAAAGCCGATCACGCCCATGAGGACAGCGGCGTCGCAACGTCACCATAAGCGACCTTCCGCGTGGCCGGGCCGGCTCCCAAAGAACGATGATTGACAAACAAGGGAGCTGGAATTTATTGTGACTCCTTATGAATATCCAGTTGCGGCACATCAGGTCGTTTATTGTGGTGGCGCAGGAGAAGAGCTTCTGCCGGGCTGCAGAGCGCCTTAATGTATCGCAACCGGCTCTCTCGCAAACCATTATCCAGCTCGAAAAGAACGCCGGTTTCCCGCTGTTCGAGCGCACGACGCGCACGGTGAGCTTGACGGCCTCTGGCGAACGCTTGCTGACGAAGGCGCTGGCTATCAGCCGCTCCATGGATCTGTTTCAAGAAGAAGCCCGGCGACTGAAGCTCGCGCTGAAGAGCGAACTTCGTGTCGGCTTCATGATCGGCACGGCCGTCGAGTTCATACCGACCATCGTCAAGGAATTCGAGCGGCTGCGTCCGGATGCAATCCTGCGGTTGAAGGAATATGACTTTTCAGATCCCAGTGCCGGTCTCATCGCCGGTGAAGTGGATTGCGGCATCATTCGCCCGCCAATCGGCGCGGACGATATCAATATCGTCGAAATATCGCATGAAAAGTGTGTCGCCTGCCTGCCAGCCGACCACCCGCTAACGGCCAAATCGACATTGGTTCTTGCCGACATATTGGACGAACCCATGATTGCCTCTCCCACGCCCGGGATTTGGCGGGACTACTGGTTGGCAAACGACTATCGAGACGTGGATCATCCGGCACGGGTCGTCCTTGAAGTTGCGACGGTGGAATCGGAGTTGCAGGCCGTTGCGATGGGTCGCGCCATAAGCATCACAGCCGACAGCACTGCCCGCTACTATACCCGGCCGGGCGTTGTTTTCCGTGACATTTCGGACATGCGCAAATGCGTGGTCGGAATTGGCCATCGCGGCCCTCCCAATGCGCTCATGGGAGACTTCATCGACGTCGTCAAGCGGATGTCCGCAGCTTTCTGACGGGCTCGCTGTTCAAGCGACCTGCCAGGCCACTCGCTCAGTGACCAAGGCGCGTGGGACTTCATCGTGAATTGCTGACGGCAAAGGCTGAATAGGTCATGGCTGGAAAGCTATGGCCTGTGTTGCAGGTGAACTCCCGGGGCTTGCAAAAGAGATTCTCGATGAGGTGGCGTGATACGTCGAGGTCGCGATCAAGCCGCAATGGTTTGGCGTGATGCGGATGTCGGGATCGGTGGCATCGCATAAGGCCGAAGCAAACCGGACTGCCCAGCGCCTCGGCTGCGGAAAGGCTTCGGCTTATGCGATGCCACCGATAGTTTCGGCCTGCCGCAAGGCTTACCCCGGGCCTCAAAGCGCCTTCTGCAGTTCCGGCAGCACATCGAAGAGATCGCCGACGAGGCCGTAGTCGGCCACCTGGAAGATCGGCGCCTCCTCGTCCTTGTTGATGGCGACGATGACCTTCGAGTCCTTCATGCCGGCAAGGTGCTGGATGGCGCCGGAAATGCCGCAGGCGATGTAGAGCTGCGGCGCGACCACCT
>Ga0066256_1000946_pt1 | contig 48680 bp, 47 predicted proteins | sample ThiBio_1000_biof_FD_87107 | JGI IMG/M metagenome (GOLD analysis project Ga0066256, IMG submission 87107) | Wastewater bioreactor microbial communities from Cape Town, South Africa - Thiocy_expt_1000_biof (version 2) | ecosystem: Engineered > Bioreactor > Thiocyanate-remediating >... | reverse complement strand
GCGCGGGCCGCCGCCTCCGTCTGGGGCGGGGGTTCCAGCTGGGAGGGGCTCCGCCCGTCGACCGCCGCGCGGGGCGGCCCCGGGCCGCGCCGGGTGCGCGTGTCCCACGCGCCCATCCCCCGCCTGCCGCTGTTCTTCCTGGCGGGCGCGATCGCCCCGCCCCTGCCGTTCTGACCGCCGAGCACACGAAGAGGCCCGGCTCGTCCATGGACGAGCCGGGCCTCTTCGCATCGGCGGGGGAGGTCAGGCCCCCGCGTCGGGGTTCATGGTCCCGACTGGCTTCTTGAGCTTCGTCACGACGACGGTGTACGCGGCTGCGGACAGCGAGGCCAGGAGCATGTGCACGCCGACGAGCACGGGCGGCAGCCCGGTGCGCGCCTGCAGCACGCCGACGGCCACCTGCACCAGGATGGCGATGATGAGCACCAGCAGCCAGCGCCGCGGCGGCAGCGCGAGCAGCCACGCCGAGATCGCGAGCGCGAGCACCAGCGCGGCGAGCACGTAGCCGGGCCAGGAGTGCACATGCGCGAGGATGCTGGCGTCGAAGCCCTCCCGCTTGATGTTCACGTCGCCCGAATGAGGACCGGATCCCGTGGTGAGCACGCCGAAGAGGATGGTCAGCGCGAGCGCGAGGCCGGTGATGTGGGTGAGCGCCGCGAACCAGACCGGCACGGCCCTCTCCCGCGGGCCGGGAACAGTGTCCAGGCGCACCAGGAACAGCGCGGTCACGCACACGAGCAGGAGCGAGGAGGCGTAGTGGAATCCGACGATGAACGGGTTCAGCTCGCTGATCACGGCGAAGCCGCCCACCACGGCCTGCGCCATCACACCGACGAGCACCAGCCACGCGAGCACCGCCAGGTCCCTGCGGACGGTGGTGCGGCGCAGCGAGTCCACCATGCCGACCAGCACGGCCAGTAGCAGGGCGGCCGACATCAGCGCGGCCGAGGCCACGACGCTCAGAGCGGAAGCAGCGATGTAGACGAGGACGGCCAGCACGATGCCGCCGACCGCGAACCACACGGCGCGGACGACAAGGCGCCTGCCGCTCACGGCGTGCAGGGTGAGCATGAGCACGCCGAGGGCGAGCAGGCCGACCAGGCCCGTCATGGTGCGGTTGCCGAACTCGATCGCGCCGTGGATGCCCTGGACCTCGAGGATCGGCACCAGCGACTCGGGCGTGCAGAGCGGCCAGTCCGAGCATCCGAGCCCCGAGCCGGTCAGGCGGACCGCGCCGCCGGTGCCGATGATGAGCACCTCGGCGAGGAAGGAGAGCCACGCCAGGACGCGGAGCGGACGTGCGATGACGACGTCGCGGGGCCCGGCGGGCGTGGGGGATTCGGTCGTGGCGGAGCTGACGGGCATGTGGCCTCCGGCTCCGCATCGTGGACGGTCGCGGCCCGTCCGCGAGGCGGAACCTGTAGAATCGGGATGGTTGTGATGGGCGCGCAGAGCGCGGCGTCCATCACTGACAGTCTAGGCGCGAGATGAGCGCCGGAATGATGGGGCCCACCAGCGGCATCCGACCCCCGCAGACTCGACGGGGGTCTGGTGTGTCGGGGCGGATGACACCGTTGCGGCCCGTTTGAGGAGAGTGTGTGATGTCGGATGTGCTGATCGACCGCCCGGAGCTGGATGGTCTGGGGGTGTACGAATTCGGCTGGCACGATCCCGACGCCGCCGGAGCGAGCGCGAGACGCGGTCTCAGCGAAGCCGTCGTGCGGGACATCTCCGCCCTGAAGTCCGAGCCGGAGTGGATGCTGAAGACCCGTCTCAAGGGACTCGCGCTCTTCGGCCGCAAGCCGATGCCGACCTGGGGCGCCGACCTCAGTGAGATCGACTTCGACCACATCAAGTACTTCGTCCGCTCCACCGAGAAGCAGGCGCAGTCCTGGGAGGACCTCCCGGAGGACATCCGCGAGACCTACGAGCGCCTGGGCATCCCCGAGGCCGAGCGCCAGCGCCTGGTCGCCGGTGTCGCCGCGCAGTACGAGTCCGAGGTCGTCTACCACCAGATCCGCGAGGACCTGGAGGCGCAGGGCGTCATCTTCATGGACACCGACACGGCGCTGCGCGAGCACCCCGAGTTCTTCGAGGAGTACTTCGGCACCGTGATCCCCGCCGGCGACAACAAGTTCGCGGCGCTGAACACGGCCGTGTGGTCGGGCGGCTCGTTCGTGTACGTCCCCAAGGGCGTGCACGTGGAGATCCCGCTGCAGGCGTACTTCCGCATCAACACCGAGAACATGGGTCAGTTCGAGCGGACCCTGATCATCGCCGACGAGGACAGCTACGTCCACTACATCGAGGGCTGCACGGCTCCGATCTACAAGTCGGACTCGCTGCACTCGGCCGTCGTCGAGATCATCGTGAAGAAGAACGCCCGCGTGCGCTACACGACGATCCAGAACTGGTCGAACAATGTCTACAACCTCGTGACCAAGCGCGCGATCGCGCACGAGGGCGCGACGATGGAGTGGGTCGACGGCAACATCGGCTCCAAGGTCACCATGAAGTACCCGTCGATCTACCTCGTCGGCGAGCACGCCAAGGGCGAGACGCTCTCCGTGGCCTTCGCGGGCCCCGGCCAGCACCAGGACGCCGGCGCCAAGATGGTGCACCAGGCGCCATACACGCAGTCGTCGATCGTCTCCAAGTCGATCGCGCGCGGCGGCGGTCGCTCCGGCTACCGCGGTGAGGTGCGGGTCGATCCCGCCGCCCATCACTCCTCGAACTCCGTGGTCTGCGACGCCCTGCTGGTGGACACGCAGTCCCGTTCCGACACGTACCCGTCGATCGACATCCGCGTCGACGACGTGCAGCTCGGCCACGAGGCCACCGTCTCCAAGGTCAGCGCGGAGCAGCTCTTCTACCTGCAGTCGCGCGGCATCTCCGAGACCGAGGCCATGGCCATGATCGTGCGCGGGTTCATCGAGCCCATCGCGCGCGAGCTGCCCATGGAGTACGCGATGGAACTGAACAAGCTCATCGAGATGGGCATGGAAGGCAGTGTCGGCTGAGATGACGGCCCCCACTCAGGCGCCCGCAGAGGCGCCGCACACGAACACGCACATCGACCCCGCCGCGAGGATCGCGAACACCGGTTTCGTGCCGGTCCAGACGCGCTCCGAGCGCCCGCACTCCTTCGAGCCCGCCGATTTCGGCGCGCCCACCGGCCGCGAGGTCAACTGGAAGCACACCCCGATCGCGCAGCTCACGTCGCTGTTCGAGCCCGCTGAGGCGAACGACGGCGTGACGTACTCGGTCAGCCACGAGCAGTACCTGCGGCCCGCGCTGGCGCGCGGCACGGCACCCCGCGGCGAGTTCTTCCGCCCGGAGGACGTCGTCTCGGCCGTGGCCTGGCAGGGGGCTGCGGATGCCATGCATCTCAGCATCCCCGGCGAGGAGGTCGTCGCCGAGCCGATCGTCATCCAGATCGACGGTCAGGGCGGCCGTGCGGACGGGCACCTCGTGATCGAGGCGCTCCCGCACAGCTCGGCCACGGTCGTGCTGCGGCACGCCGGCACCGCGCAGTACGCGCAGAACGTCGAGATCATCGTCCGCGACGGCGCCAAGCTCACGCTGGTGTCCGTCCAGCAGTGGCAGGACGATGCCATCCACGCCGCCGCTCACCAGGCCCGCGTGGACCGCGACGCCGAGCTCACCCACTTCGTCGTCAGCTTCGGCGGCGGCGTGGTGCGCGTGAACCCGAACGTCGAGCTCGCCGGCAGCGGCGCGGAGGGGCGCCTGTACGGCCTCTCCTTCGCGGATGCCGGTCAGCACCTGGAGAGCCAGGTCTACCTGCACCACAAGGGCCCTCACACCACCGGCGACGTGCTCTACAAGGGCGCACTGCGGGGTGCGAGCGCGCACAGCGTGTGGATCGGCGACGTGCTGATCGGACCGGATGCCACCGGTACCGACTCCTACGAGGCGAACCGCAACCTGGTGCTGACCGAGGGTGCGCGCGCCGACTCGATCCCGAACCTCGAGATCGAGACGGGTGACATCGTGGGCGCCGGACACGCGAGTGCGACCGGTCGCTTTGACGACGAGCAGCTGTTCTACCTGCAGGCGCGAGGCATCACCGAGGCCGAGGCCCGTCGCCTGGTGGTGCTCGGGTTCCTCACCGAGGTCGTGCAGCGCATCCAGATCCCCGAGCTGCAGACAGAGCTGCTCGCCGCGATCGACGCCGAGCTGATCGGAGTCGAGGCGTGACCGCGCTGCGCGCCTGCGGCGTCAGCGAGCTGGAGCTGGACACGCCGCTGCGTGTCGAGCTCGACGGCGTGGCGATGGCGATCGTGAAGGACGCCGCCGGCGACATCCACGCGATCGGCGACCGCTGCACGCACGGCGACATCTCCCTCGCCGAGGGCTTCGTCGAGGGCGACACCCTGGAGTGCTGGGCCCACGGCTCGCGCTTCTCGCTGCTCTCCGGCAAGCCCCTCAACCTCCCCGCTTACGAGCCCGTCCCCGTCTACGTCGTCGAGATCGACGGCGACGACGTGCTCATCGACCCCACTGTCATTAAGGAAGTCTGAATGTCTGTTCTCGAGATCCGCGATCTTCATGTGACGGTCGAGACCGATCAGGGCACGACGCCGATCCTCAACGGCATCGACCTGACGATCAAGACCGGCGAGACGCACGCCATCATGGGCCCCAACGGCTCCGGCAAGTCGACCCTCGCGTACACGATCGCCGGGCACCCGAAGTACACCGTCACGCAGGGCACGATCACCTTCGACGGCGAGGACGTGCTGTCCATGAGCGTTGACGAGCGCGCCCGTGCCGGCGTGTTCCTCGCCATGCAGTACCCGGTGGAGATCCCTGGCGTCACGGTGACCAACTTCCTGCGCACCGCGAAGACCGCGCTGGACGGCGAGGCACCCTCGATCCGTCAGTGGACCAAGGACGTCAAGGCGTCGATGACCAACCTGCGCATGGACCCGAAGTTCGCGCAGCGCAACGTCAACGAGGGCTTCTCGGGCGGCGAGAAGAAGCGCCACGAAATCCTGCAGCTCGAGGTGCTCAAGCCGAAGCTCGCCGTGCTCGACGAGACCGACTCCGGTCTCGACGTCGACGCGCTGAAGATCGTCTCCGAGGGCGTCAACCGCGCCAAGGAGGCCACCAACCTCGGCGTGCTGCTGATCACGCACTACACCCGCATCCTGCGCTACATCCGTCCGCAGTTCGTGCACGTGGTCGTCAAGGGGAAGATCGTCGAGGAGGGCGGCCCCGAGCTGGCCGACCGCCTCGAAGAGGAGGGCTACGACCGCTTCCTCGACCCCAGTGCGCCCATCGAAGCGTAGGCTGAGAGCATGACCGCAACGCTGACCGACGAGAAGTACGACGAGGTCACCGAGGCTCTGAAGGACGTCATGGATCCCGAGCTCGGGATCAACGTCGTCGACCTGGGACTGATCTACGATCTCGCCTGGGACGACGAGAACGACGCCCTGGTCATCCACATGACGCTCACCAGCGCCGGATGCCCGCTCACCGACGTGCTCGAGGAGCAGACGGCGCAGGCGCTGGACTCCGTGGTCGACCGCTTCCGGATCAACTGGGTCTGGATGCCGCCGTGGGGCCCGGAGCGGATCACCGACGACGGGCGCGACATGATGCGCGCGCTCGGCTTCGCGATCTGACATGACACGGGTCACGGCCGCGAAGCGGACTTGACGCGTGGGCATGTCAAGGTTGAGCGAACACGCCGAAGGCGAGTGAGACGAAACCCGAGAAGCGACATCGAAGGGGCACGGCCGCAGGGCTGTGCCCCTTCGGTATCCCGTTCGACTGGAGGAGATCATGACCGTCACCCCGATCCGCGCGCTCACTCTGGACGAGCTGCGGGAGCGCTCCAGCGAGAAGTGGCGGGAGTACCCCGAGGAGGTGCTGCCGCTGTTCGTGGCGGAGACCGACTTTCCGCTCGCGCCCCCGATCACCGCGGCGCTGGAGCGAGCTGTGCGCATCGGCGACACCGGGTACGTGGCCTCTCACACGCCGCTGGCCGCCGCCTATGCGGCGTTCGCGCAGCGTCGATTCGGCTGGACGGTCGACACCGCCCGCATCCGGTCCACCGCGGATGTCAGCATGGGCATCGTGGAGATCCTCCGCCGGGTCATCCATCCGGGGGAGCGGGTGATCGTCAACCCGCCCATCTACCCGCCGTTCTTCGACCTGGTGGACGAGGCCGGCGGGGTCGCCGAGCGTGTTCCGCTGCGCGACACGGGGGAGGGCTGGGAGCTCGACCTCGCGGCGATCGAGAAGGCCCTGGCCGACGGCAGCAGGGCGGTGCTGCTCTGCAATCCGCACAACCCCACCGGCTCGGTGCACTCCGCCGAGAGCCTGGACGCGCTGGCGCGCCTCGCCGAGCAGTACGGCGCCGCGGTCGTCTCCGACGAGATCCACGCGCCGCTGACCCAGCCGGATGCCGTGTTCACGCCGTTCCTGGCCAGCGGCGACGCCGCTCGGCGCATCGGGTACGCCGTCACCAGCGCCAGCAAGGCGTTCAACCTCGCGGGGCTGAAATGCGCCCTGATGATCTCGGCATCCGACGACACCACGGCGGTGCTGCGCTCCCTGCCGATCGAGGTGGAGTGGCGCACCGGCCAGTTCGGGATGCTGGCGGCCGTCGCCGCGTTCTCCGAGGAGAGCGATGAGTGGCTGGACGGCCTGCTGGCCGCGCTGGACGAGAACCGCAGGCTGCTGGCCGACCTGCTCGAACGGCATCTGCCGGGAGCGCGCTACCGGATGCCCGATGCCGGCTACCTCGCGTGGATCGATCTCACCGACCTCGGCTGGGGTCCGAACCCGGCCAAGCAGATCCTGCGGCAGGCGAAGGTCGCCCTGCACTTCGGCCCGGCGTTCGGCGCGCAGGGGGCAGGGCACGTGCGCGTGAACTTCGGCACGAGCCCCGAGATCCTCACCGAGGCGATCGAGCGGATCGCCCGGGCCCGCACGGCGATCGACGAGGCCGCCTCCGCGGTACGCGCGTGACCGCCGCCGCAGAGCCGACGATCTGGGATCGCAGCCGCCTCGGCATCACGGTCGGTACGGTCGTGCTGATCTTCCTCGCCGCGATCGAGTCGCTGGCGGTCACCACCGTCATGCCCATCGTCGCGCGCGACCTGGACGGCGAGGCGCTGTTCGCTGTCGCGTTCTCCGCAACGATCTCGACGGGTGTGATCGGCATGGTCGCCGTGGGGGCGTGGAGCGACAGGTCGGGCCCGCGCGCACCGCTGTACACGGCCGTGGCGCTGTTCGCGGCGGGCCTTCTCGTGTCGGGCTTCTCGTCGGACATGCACACCTTCATCCTCGGGCGGCTCATCCAGGGGCTCGGGGCCGGTGGTCAGACCGTCGCCCTGTACGTCGTGGTCGCGCGCGTCTACCCGCCGCAGCTGCACGGCCGCATCTTCGCCGCGTATGCGGCGGCGTGGGTCGTGCCATCGATGATCGGGCCCTTCCTGGCGGGCGCGGTGACCGAGTACCTGCACTGGCGGTGGACGTTCCTCGGCGTCGCGGTGCTCACCGCCGCCGCGTTCGCGCTGGTCGTGTCGCGACTGCGGGGCGTGTCGCTGGACGCGGATGCCGGGTCGGACGCGGACGGCGTCGCCGACGCGGCCGAGCCTCCGCGGGGCGGGATCGCGCTGCGGATGCTGCTCGCGGTGCTGGTCGCAGCGGGCGCGGTGACGGTGGGTCTCGCGGCGGACGCGCCCGCGGCGGCGGGCGGCCCGATCGCACTGGCCGCGGTGCTCGTCATCGGATTCTCGCTGCTCCCGCTGCTGCCGAAGGGCACGCTGCGGGCGGTCTCGGGCCTGCCCAGCACCATCCTCATGCGCGGGATCGTCGCGGGCGCGTTCTTCGCCGCCGAGGCGTACGTGCCGAAGCTGCTGATCGACCGGTTCGGGTTCTCGCCCACGGTGGCCGGACTCGCCCTCACCCTGGCCGCGATCGGCTGGTCGGGCGCGTCGGCCGTGCAGGGCCGGTACGGCGACAGACTGGGCAGCGCGCGGATCACCTGGATCGCAGTGCTGCTCATGCTGACCGGAGTCGCGGGGCTCCTCTTCGTGAGCGCTCTCGGTGCGGATCCGTGGATCGTGATCTTGGCGTGGGGACTCGCCGGAGCGGGCATGGGGCTGCTGTATCCGCGGCTGACCGTCCTGACCCTGGCGTACTCCACCACGGCGAACGAGGGGTTCAACTCCGCGGCGCTGTCGATCTTCGAGGCATCCGGCTCCGCCGTCACGATCGCGCTGGCCGGCCTCGGCTTCGCGCTGCTGCCCGTGCTCGGCACGGGATACCTCACGGTCTACCTGCTGGCAGGGGTGCTTCTGCTGATCTCGCTGGTGCCTGGTCTGCGGATGGGCGACGGCGCGGGAACGGCGGTCAGCGCGGAGGGCGCGCCGCGCTGAGCGAGGCGAAGGCGCGGATGCCGGCGTCGAAGACCTCGTCGGCGTGCGCGGTCGGGTCCGCGGCGTCGGGTGCGACGGCTCCGATGCTCTGCGCGTGCATGCGCTGCTGCAGCAGAGTGGTGTGCCCGAGCACGAACACGAACACGGCGTCCGCGGCGTCGGGATCCGCATCGCCGAGCGAGGCGCCGAGAGCGTCCTGCGCGCGTCGCGTGCCGAGCCGCAGGGCATAGGTGCTCATCACGACCTCCGCGCCGTCGCGGTAGGCGAGCAGCGCGTCGCGGATGCTGCCCGCGGTATCGGCCAGTGAGGTGGCGGCGTCCGGAGCGGGGATCGTGTCGAGGATGCGCTCGGCGACGGCCGCGAGCAGCTCCTGCTTGCTCGCGAAGTGCCAGTACAGCGCGCTGGGCTGAACATCCAGCTCGGTCGCCAGGCGACGCATGGACAGGTCGGGCAGTCCCACCCGGTCGAGCAGGCGCAGGGCGCAGTCGACCACACTGTGACGGTCGTGTCGTGCGGGAGGCATGGCTCCCAGTATAGTGAACACCGTTCAGGTGAACAGTGTTCAGGACGGCAAGACTTCAGCCGTCCGAAAGGAGCCCCGATGACCGATTCGCCACGCCCGCTGGGCGCAGACCTCGCCCGTATCGCCGTCTTCGCCGCGCTGATCGTGGTGCTCGGCACCGCTACGGTGCCCGTCCCCGGGGGCGTCCCGATCACCGCACAGACCCTCGGTGTCATGCTCGCAGGCCTCGTGCTGGGCGCCAGACGCGCGCCCCTGGCCGTGCTGGTCGTGCTCGCCCTCGCCGCCGCGGGCCTGCCCGTGCTCGCCGGCGGACGCGGGGGACTGGGCGTCTTCCTGGGCCCCACGGCGGGCTACCTGCTGGGATGGATCGCCGGGAGCATCGTGATCGGGATGATCGCCCACCACGGCAGGTTCACCTGGTGGCGCGCGGGTCTCGGTGCGGTGCTGGGCGGCATCCTCGTGATCTACCTCTTCGGCATCCCGGTGCAGTCCTTCGTGACCGGTGTGCCGTTCGGGCCCACCGTGCTCTCCAGTCTCGTGTTCCTGCCCGGCGATCTGCTCAAGGCGGTCCTCGCCGTGGTCCTGGCCGTCGCACTGCGCCGGGCGTATCCGCGTGCGTTCCCGACCCGGGCGCGCGCCGTCGCGCATGCCGGCTGAGGCCGTCGCGACCGGCACCGCGATCAACTGCGAGGACATCGGTCTCACCGTCGACGGCGCCGAGCTGCTGCACGACGTCGACCTGCGGCTGACCGCGGGCCGCACGGCCGTCATCGGCGCGAACGGCTCCGGCAAGTCGACCTTCGCGCGGATGCTGAACGGTCTGCGGCTGCCGACCGCGGGGAGCCTGCGGGTGCACGGACTGGATCCGATGCGCGACGCGAAGGCGCTGCGACGCCACGTCGGCTTCGTCTTCACGAATCCGGAGGCGCAGCTCCTGATGCCGACGCCCGCGGAGGATCTCGCGCTCTCGCTGCCCGGCCTGTCACGGTCCGATCGAACGGCCCGGGTCGCACGGATCCTCGCGGAGTACGGCCTCGCCGACCGCGCGGATGTCCCGGTCTCCGAGCTCTCGGGAGGGCAGCGGCAGCTGCTGGCCCTCGCGTCCGTTCTTGCGACGCATCCGGGGCTGGTCGTCGCCGATGAGCCCACGACGCTGCTGGACCTGCGCAACGCCCGCAGGGCCGGCGCCCGGCGGCGGGGCCGGGGGCTCCCCCCCGGCGGGGCCCCCCCCGACCGGGGGCGGGCGCCCCGAGGCGCCGGGGCGGTTCGCTTCGGGGCCGGCCCCGGGCGGGCCGCCGGGGGGCCCGCGGCGGTGACCGCCGAGTCCCGGCGGAGCGGCGCGTGATCCCGCTGTCCCGGCCGGGGCCGGGCGTCCTGCATCGGAGGCCCGCCGGTGCGAAGCTCGCTGTGCTGGCGGCTGCGGCGCTGGTGCTGTCCCTGCTGCGGCCGGGGATCCTCGGTACGGCGGTGGTGCTGGCGCTCGTCTCATCGCTGTACCCGGTCGGCGGGGTGACGCTGCGCGCGCTGGGGGAGGCCTGGTGGCGGCTGCGCTGGCTGATCGTCGTGCTGGGCGGCGCGCTGTGGCTGTTCACCTCGGCAGCGGACGCCGTGCAGAGCACGGGCCGGGTCGTCGCGCTCCTGCTGCTGGCGGAGCTGGTGACCCGCACGACACGGATGGGCGACCTCCTCGAGGTCTTCCGCGCGCTGGTGCGGCCGTTGCGCCGGTTCGGGGCGGATCCGGATGCGGTGGCGCTGACCCTGTCACTGACGATCGCGATGATCCCGGTGATCGCCGGCTTCGCCACCCAGGTGCGCGACGCGCAGCGGGCCAGAGGCGTGCGGCTCGGACCACGCGCCGTGCTGCCGCTGCTGGTGCTCACCATGAAGCACGCCGACGGCGTCGGAGACGCCATGGCGGCGCGGGGGATCGCCGTATGATCCACGTGGGCGGTCATGTCGTGCACGGTGCCCTGGTCGATCATCGGACGAGGTGCGCGCACTATCACGGTGCGCTCGACGTCGTGGCACTGCGATTCCACTGCTGCGGCGTCTGGTATCCGTGCGTGCACTGCCATGACGAGGTGGCCGGGCATGACCGCACCGCGTGGCCGGCATCCGACGCGGAGATCGAGGCGGCGCTGTGCGGGGTGTGCGGCACGAGCATGACCATCCGCGCCTACCGCGACGCCGAGACCTGTCCGGCGTGCGGCGCGGGGTTCAATCCCGGGTGTGCGCTGCACCACCATCTGTACTTCGACTGAGCTGCCCGGGAGCTCTCACCGACGAGGCGCTCACGCGGCCACCAGCGTCGCAGCCGTGTGCTCCTGCGCCGCCCCGGCGATCCGGGGCGCTTCCGGCCGGACCATCCGCAGCGCCAGCAGCCATCCGGCCACGGCGAGAACGGCGGTCAGCGGCGTGGTCCCGTGCACGAGCAGCAGGAGCACGGCTGCCAGCGCGATCAGGACGGCTGAGATGATGACGGCGGGAGCCGGGCTCGCGAGGGGAATCCGCTTCCCCTCGACGCGCGCGAGCGGGAGGCTGAGCGCGGCCGTCGCGGTGAAGACGATCACCAGCCAGATCGGACGGCCCGCCCACCATTCCGGGCTCGCCGGCGCCGGCAGCGACGAGCCGGTGGCCAGTGCCCACAGCGCGAGGACCCCGGCCATCGCGAGCAGAACGGGCATGTGCCACAGGTACACGGTCATCGTGCGGCGGGAGAGGAACGCGGTGAACGCTGCCGGGCGCGGCCTCCGGGCGAAGCTCGCGATGCGGGTGCGCAGCAGCGAGAACGCGGCGGTGTGCGCGATGCCGACGAGCAGCAGCGCCGTGGTCGGCGGGTTGATGTTGGCGATGAGGTCGGGGGAGTGGACGCCCAGCACGAACGACCCCATGAGTGCCAGGACCGCCGTGGCGAGGACGACGGACCGCGTGCGGCGACCGAGGGCGTCGATCCGGCCGTCGGCCAGGAAGAAGCCGACCTGCTGCAGCGCCAGCCAGACGAACGCGAGGTTGGCGAAGCCCACACCGTCCGCGCCGGTGGCGGCACGGATCACATCGACCAGCACGGCGGCACCCGAGAGTGCGGACACCGTGGCGACGGGGCGGACGTCGTGCAGGCGCAGCATCACCGGCAGCAGCGCCTGGCAGAGCAGGAAGACGCCCAGGAACCACAGCGGCTGGCCGAAGCGGTAGCCGGCCGTCGCGACCAGTTCGGCGGGCACACCGCACCGTTCGAGCACGGCGAGGAGGACTCCGACGACGGCCACCGCGACCAGCGCGGGGCGCAGCAGGCGGTGCAGCCGCCCGACGGCGAAGCGGATGCCGTCGTCTCCGCGCTCTCGACCGCGCCGGAGCGCGATGGATCCGGAGAAGCCGCCGATCACGAAGAACAGCGGCATCACCTGCAGCAACCAGCTGACCGGCGTCAGCCACCAGCCGCTGTCGCCGGCGTTCTCGAACACCGGACCCTGCGCGGTGACGGTGACGCCGACCATCAGCGAGTGCAGCAGGATCACGGCGATCACGCATCCGGCTCGGACGAGGTCGACGGCGGAGTCGCGGGTGGGATCGGGGAGGCGGATGCTGTGCGGCGAGGTCATGCCACGGACAGTATGGACGCGGTGCCCGCGGCCTCATCACCCCACGGGGTCGACGTGTCTCATACCGTGGTGCCGTCCCCGGTCGCGATCAGGAGGCGGGCTCGACCAGACCCGCGTCATAGGCGAGGATCACCGCGTGCACCCGGTCGCGGAGGCCGAGCTTGGCGAACACCTTGCCGACGTGGGTCTTGACCGTCTGCTCCGCGATGAACAGCTCCGCACCGATCTCGTGGTTGGAGCGCCCTCGCCCGATCAGCGTGAGCACTTCGAGCTCGCGCTCGGTGAGATCGTTCAGCGCGGTCCGGGACTGCGGTGCGCGGGGCCGGCGCGTCGAGAAGTGCGCGATCATCCTGCGCGTCACCCGTGGCGAGAGCAGCGCATCGCCGTCGGCGATCACCCGTACGGCGTGCACGAGCTCGTCCGGCAGCGCGTCCTTGAGCAGGAACCCGCTCGCGCCCGCCTCGAGGGCGTCGTACACGTAGTCGTCGATGTCGAAGGTGGTGAGCATCAGGATGCGAGGCACTTTGGCCGCCGGGTACGAGGGACCGAGGATGCGCCTGGTCGCCTCGATGCCGTCGAGGCCCGGCATCCGGACATCCATCAGGATCACGTCCGGGTCGAGCCTGGCCGACAGCGCAACGGCCTCCAGGCCGTCGGCGGCCTGGCCGGTGACGCGGATGCCGTCATGGGCGTCCAGGAGCGCGGCGAAGCCGGCGCGCACCATGGCCTGGTCGTCGGCGATGAGGACCTCGATCGTCACGGTGTTCCTTCCGGAGCGTCGGCGGGGTGGCGGGGGATGCGGGCGCTGACGAGCCAGCCGTTGCCGTCGACGCCGGCACGCAGCTCTCCGCCGAGCAGGGCCGCGCGCTCGGTCATCCCGCGCAGCCCGTGCCCGCCGGATGCCGACGAAGGCGGAGCTGCGGGTGCGTTGCGCACGAGCACGGAGACGTCCTCGGCGCCGGTCGAGACCGAGACGACGACAGCCGAGCCCGGCGCGTGGCGGAGCGCGTTGCTGAGCGACTCCTGCACGATGCGGTAGACCGCGATCTGCGCGGCCACGGCGACGTCGCCGTCGACGTCCTCCGTCAGCTCCACGGCGGCTCCCGCGCGTCTGGTCGTCTCCACGAGGGCCGGGATGTCGTCGACTCCGCGCTGAGGTGCGAGCTCCGCGGTGTGATCCTCCGTGCGCAGGACTCCGAGGATGCGGCGCATCTCGCCGAGCGCTCCACGGGCGGACGCGGCGATCGACTCGAACTCCGCGACCGCTTCGTCCGGCAGATCGGGGGCGCGGTAGCGCGCGGTCGACGCCTGCACCTGGATGAGCGACATGCTGTGCGCCACGACGTCGTGGAGCTCTCGCGCGATACGGGTCCGCTCCTCGGCGAGCTCACGGCGGGACTGCTCCAGCGCGACGTGCTCCCGCTCCCTGGAGAGCTCCGCACCGAGCCTCAGCCGCCCGGCGAGGAGCACGCCGACGAGCAGGGCGCCGGCGGCGATCGAGGCGGTCACGATCAGGTCCGCGCCGGTCGCGTCGGCCGAGGTGACACCCGGCATCAGCAGCGGCGCGGTGAGGGAGGCCATCATCCCGAGCAGCAGCGCGATGAGGGAGAGGCGCCAGCCGTGCAGCACCGCGAGGATCACCACGAGCAGGACGAAGGCGATGAGCGCGGGCACCGACCACGGCCACGGTGCGAACGACGCGCGCGCCGGGGAGACGGTGAGCGGCAGCACGAACGCGGTGACGAGGAACAGAGCCAGCGCGGAGCGCGGACGGTGCACGGCGATGGCCGGCGCAGCGCACACGCCGGCGCCGAGCAGGAACGCGGCGGGCACTGCGACCCCGTACAGCGCTATATGGATGGGGACGAGCGTCGCGTAGAGCGCGACCACGAGAGCCCACAGGGCGACGATGCGCCGGGAGGGCCGTTCACGGGCGGCGCTCATGTCCGTCATCCTCCCATCACCGGGGCGCACCGTTCGGCAGCGGCATCCGCGCTCTGCGCGATCTGCGGTCCGGCCGCCCGCCTGCGGCGCCTGGCCGCGACCCGGTCGACGACGATGCCGATCGCGAGGGCGGCGATCACCCCGATCACCGCGCTGAGCAGCGGCTGTCCCTTCAGCCACTGCCCGGCCAGAAGCCCGATCGCCACGCTGTATGCCGCCCAGAGCGCGCCGCCGACGGCGGACAGCAGGAGGAAGCGACGCCACGGATACCCCACGGCGCCGGCGGTCATGTTCACGGCCACCCGGCCGACCGGGATGTAGCGTGCGCCGAGGATCAGTCCTGCGCCGCCCCGGGTCAGCGTGCGCCGCGCGAGCTCGAACGACGTTGCGACGCGGGGCCGTCGCATCCAGCGGAAGCGGTCGGTGCCCACCGCGCGGCCGATGCCGTAGGCGATGTTGTCCCCGACCATCGCGCCCAGCGCCCCCGCCGCGCACAGCAGCAGGACGTTCGCGCTTCCCGTCGTGCCGGCCACGGCGGCGGCTGCGACGAGCACCGTCTCGCTCGGCACCGGCGGGAAGAAGCCGTCGATCGCCGCCACCGCGAAGAGGATCAGGGCGATCCACGGCGACGCGACAGCCTGCAGGATGAGGTCGGTGATCATGTCCACCCGACGACGCTACGAAGGCGCGCCGAGCGGGCGCATCCCTCTGGAGTATCGTCCGCGTCATACCTCGGAGGGGGATCGTGCCGGGGCGCGAACTATACTGGGAGGCTGGCCCATCGGCCGACACCCCCTTTCTACGAACGGATACCCGCTGTGCTCGCCGTGCATGACCTCGAGATCCGCGTGGGCGCACGCGTGCTCATGTCGGATGTGTCCTTCCGCGTCTCCGACGGCGACAAGATCGGCCTCGTGGGCCGCAACGGCGCCGGGAAGACCACACTGACCAAGGTGCTCGCGGGAGACGTGCTTCCCTCGGAGGGCAAGGTCACCACCTCCGGCGAGCTCGGCTACCTGCCGCAGGACCCGCGCTCGGGCGACCCGGAGATGCTGGCGCGCACGCGCATCCTGGACGCGCGCGGCCTGGGCACGCTGCAGCTGGGCATCTCGCAGGCCTCGCACGACATGGCATCCGAGGATCCGAAGATCGCCGAGCGCGCCATGCGCAAGTTCGCGAACCTCACCGAGCGCTTCGAGGCGCTCGGCGGCTACGCGGCCGAGGCGGAGGCGGCGTCCATCGCCAACAACCTCTCCCTGCCCGACCGCATCCTCGACCAGCCCCTGAAGACCCTCTCCGGCGGTCAGCGGCGCCGCATCGAGCTCGCCCGCATCCTGTTCTCCGACGCCGGCACCATGATCCTCGACGAGCCGACCAACCACCTCGACGCGGACAGCGTCGTGTGGCTGCGCGAGTTCCTGAAGGGCTACAAGGGCGGCCTGATCGTGATCAGCCACGATGTCGAGCTCGTCGGCGAGACCGTCAACCGGGTCTTCTACCTGGACGCGAACCGCCAGGTGATCGACATCTACAACATGGGCTGGAAGCACTACCAGCGCCAGCGCGTGGCCGACGAGGAGCGCCGCAAGAAGGAGCGCGCCAACGCCGAGAAGAAGGCCACCCAGCTGCAGCTGCAGGCCGCGCGGTTCGGCGCCAAGGCGTCGAAGGCCGCCGCGGCGCACCAGATGGTCGCGCGCGCCGAGAAGCTGCTGGCGGGTCTGGACGACGTGCGCCAGGTCGACCGCGTGGCCAAGCTGCGGTTCCCGAAGCCGGCGCCCTGCGGCAAGACCCCGCTGATGGCATCCGGACTGTCGAAGTCGTACGGCTCGCTGGAGATCTTCACGGATGTCGACCTCGCGATCGACCGCGGGTCCAAGGTGGTCGTGCTGGGGCTGAACGGCGCGGGCAAGACGACTCTGCTGCGCATCCTCGCCGGGGTGGACCAGCCGGACACCGGTCAGCTGGAGCCAGGGCACGGACTCAAGATCGGCTACTACGCGCAGGAGCACGAGAACCTCGACGTGAAGCGCTCCGTGCTGGAGAACATGATGTCGGCCGCGCCCGACATCAACGAGACCGCGGCCCGCAAGGTGCTGGGCTCGTTCCTGTTCACCGGCGACGATGTGCTCAAGCCCGCGGGCGTGCTCTCGGGCGGTGAGAAGACACGGCTCTCGCTGGCGACCCTGGTCGTGTCGTCGGCGAACATGCTGCTGCTCGACGAGCCCACCAACAACCTCGATCCCGCCTCCCGTGAGGAGATCCTCGGGGCGCTGGCGCACTACGAGGGCGCCGTCGTGCTCGTCTCGCACGACCCCGGCGCCGTGGAGTCGCTGAACCCCGAGCGCGTGCTGATCCTGCCCGACGGCGTCGAGGACATCTGGAGCCGCGAGTACCAGGAGCTCATCGAGCTCGCGTGAGCTGCCGGGGCCGTCGGGCCCGCCTCGGCAATCCGGCGGAGATCTGCGTGATCGCGGATGTGTTCGGCTGATTCTGTCCGCAGTCCTACTGATCTCCGCTGCTCTGCGGCGTCATCATCGCGCAAGGTGCAGACCCTGAGCCACGGCGCGCATGATCAGGTCCTGCACGATGTGCCACCGCTCCATGACCTGGCGGTAGCCGACGCGGATCACGTGATAGCCCATGAGACGCAGCTCGGCGTCGTGACGGATGTCCTCGTCTCGCTGCGCCCCGGTGTGTGTCGCGCCATCTACCTGCAGCACCAGGCGGTCGCCGATCAACAGGTCCACGCGATGTTCGGCGATCCAGATCTGGAACGTCAACCGGAGCCCGAGCCACGCAAGTCGTTCCCGGAGGTAGGTCTCCAGGCCGGAGTCCGCGAACGGCGTCACCTCCGCGAGCAGCCTGCGCGCCGCGCGCTTGAAGGGAAGGAGCTTGAGCACCTCCCACTTCACGAGCCTCTTGTTCAGAGCGGACTCCCATGTCGCCATCGCTCGCTCGTGGGGTTCGCAGTCCGCGACCATTGCGAGGACATTCTCGATCGGATCTTCCAAAGCGTCCGGATGGCGCGGAATCAGCGGCCTTGCCCAATGCACGTGCACGTCCTGAGGCTTGCCGCCGTGCCCACGGGGATCTGCACCCCAGTGGGGGCAGGAGTCGTCCTCATGCACCCACAGCCCCAGCCGTCTGGCCTGAGTCACGCATGTCAGCACCGCGCCGTGGCGCGCGGCATCCACCAGCATGCGATCGGCGTCCGGCGTCGCGACCCAGCCGTTCCGCACGCGTACGAGCTGTCGCGTCTGGATTGCGAGTCCGATGTCATGTCGGCTGACGCGGTTGTCGTGCAGTGTGCGTGCGCGAGCGACGCCGCCGAGTGCCTTCGTCATGAGCGCCGCGCGCTGCGCGCGTTCCGAGGGGTTCATGTCCGCCAGGATGCCGCCCGCTCCGTGCCGGGATGGTCCAGATCGCGCGATCTGTGGACAGCCGGACCGCTTGATCGCATTGTGGCAACAAGTGAATCTGCGGAGTTCTGGGGCCTCGCGGATGCATCAGAGCCTGACCATCCGCGATCGTGCAGATCTCCGCAGCTCTGCCGGGTGACCGTCGGGGCCCGGCACATCAGTCGCCGCGGCGGGTGGTGATGAAGTCGGCCTTGCCGTCGATGTAGGCGAGACGGTCGTCGGGATGCCGGCCGGCCAGGGCGTGCTTGAGCGCTCCATAGGCGTCGCGGTCGGCGGGGTGCGCGCGCAGGGGGTCGCGGAAGGCGAGGTAGCGGCGCAGGTCCTCGGAGCCCGCCTCGACGACGTGCACGTTGGCGAGGCGGATCATGGGCTCCAGCTCGTAGCCGTACATCCGATCCGGTCGCACGTCGGTCGCGTCGCCGCGCAGCAGCATCCCCAGGCCGGTCAGCCAGCCGTCCAGCGAGGCCAGGGGAGTGCCGGGATGCACTGCGATGCCGACGTCCAGGATCGGCTTGGCATCCAGTCCCGGCACGGATGTCGAGCCGATGTGCTCGATGGCGACGACGGATGGCGGTGCCGTCTCGGCCAGCACCTCGTGGATGCCCGCGAACGCCCGCGCCCAGGCATCCGACGCCGGTGCGAGATCCACGACTCCGCGTCGCAGTCCGAGGTCCGCGTCGCGGAGAGCATCGGCGAGGCGCGATGCGGGCGTCCGGGGCATCCCACCAGGTTATCGGCCGGCGGGCCGACGCCACGCTCCCGCGAGGCTCAGCGGGTTGCGGCGTCGAGAAGCGCATCCTCGTCGTCGGCGTCGCGGTCGCGACGGCGACGCGGCGGACGAGGCGCTCGCTCGCCGGCCTCCTCCTTGGCCTTGATCCTCTCGGTCCGGATCACGTAGCCGATGAAGATGAATCCCATCACCGCGAACAGGATCCACTGGATCGCGTAGGAGAGGTGCGGGCCGGGATCCTCGGCGGGCTTGTCGAAGCCGCCGAGCGCCTTCGAGGGCGCGGGCTTCTCGGATGCCAGCAGTCCGTAGCCTCCGGTGATGAGGTCGGGGTTCACCTGCTCGGCGATGGCCGGAAGGCTGATCGTGGGGACCTGTCCCTTCGGAGCGCTGCGACCGGAAGCCGGCAGCTGCTCCCCGGGCTGCATCCGCACGACCACCGTGACGGTGCCGGCCGGCGGAGCAGGCGTGGATGCGGGGGAGCTGTCCTCACGGGGAGGCACCCAGCCGCGGTCGATGAGCAGCACGCGACCGTCCTCCTGGCGGAACGGCACCAGCACCTCGAACGCGCTCGTGCCGCCGTGCGGGCGGTTGCGCACGTACAGCTGCTGATCCGCGAGGTACTCGCCGCGCAGCTGGACCGGATGCCACTCGCGCTGCGCGTCCAGCCGGCCCTCGGCGTCGACCACGTCGTCGAGGGCCACGGGCTTCGCGTCGTAATTGCGCTCCACCAGCGCGATCTCGGTCGCCTTCTGGTCGTTGCGGCTGAACTGCCAGTTGGACAGGAACGCGCACGCGATCGCGAACAGGATCGCGACGACCAGGTAGCCGCTCCAGCGCAGCAGCCGCTGCCTCACTCCGGGAGCCCTTCGAAGACCTCGACCGGGAAGTCCCGCGTGCGCAGATAGTCGCTGAGGAAGCCCACGTGCTCATCGCACGCCAGCCAGATCTTGCGACGGTCCTCGCTGTGGATCCGCGGATTGCGCCAGACGATGTGATGAGTCGCCGCGGCGCGGCAGTCCGCGCGTGCGCACTCGAACTGCGCTGTCACGATGCGTCGTCCCGAGGCGGAGTCGGACGGCCGCTCTCGTGGATCGTGATGACCTTCGGCGTCTTGTCGACCGCGGTCTCGGGTGCATCCGCCTCGAGCTCCAACACGGGCGACTCGACGGTCGTCGGGGTGCTGTCGGCGCCGGCGTTCGCGGCGACCACGGCGATGTAGGGGAGGAAGATCGCCCCCGCCGCGAACACGAACGTCCACCACCCGATCGGCTGGACGACCGCCATGAGGATGAAGCACGCCGTGCGGATGCCCATGGTGATCGCGTAATGGCGCACGCGACGCTTCGCCTCGTCCTGCGGAGCCTCCGGGAGCGAGGTGACGGAGGGGGTGTGTCGGGTGCTTTTCACGGTGACTCAAGCCTACGCCGCGCGGGGCGCGCCGGATGCCCGCGCGCGGGTCCGGAAGGCCGGAGAGCAGCACCGCGGCTCGATAGGATGGCCTGCGTTCATCCCGACAGGCAGGAGCCACCCATGAGCACGGACCGCGTCGTCCTCGTCACCGGCGGAAACCGCGGCATCGGCCGCGCCATCGCCGAGCGCTTCGTCCGCGACGGATACCGCGTCGCCGTGACCGCGCGAAGCGGCGAGGGCCCGGAGGGCACGCTCACCGTGCGTGCGGATGTCACGGATGCCGCAGCCGTCGACGCCGCATTCACCGAGGTGGAGCAGAAGCTCGGCCCTGTGGAGGTCGTGGTCGCGAACGCCGGCATCACCAAGGACACCCTGCTCATGCGCATGAGCGAGGAGGACTTCGACAGCGTCGTGTCGACGAACCTCGGCGGCTCGTTCCGCGTCGTCAAGCGCGCCTCGAAGGGCATGCTGCGCGCCCGGTTCGGCCGCGTCATCCTCATCTCCAGCGTGGTCGGCCTCTACGGCTCGGCCGGGCAGACCAACTACGCCGCGTCGAAGAGCGCGCTGGTCGGCTTCGCCCGCTCCCTGACCCGCGAGCTCGGAGGCCGGGGCATCACCGCGAACGTCGTGGCGCCCGGCTTCATCGAGACCGACATGACGGCCGAGCTGCCCGAGGAGACCCAGAAGCAGTACAAGGCCAGCATCCCCGCCGGCCGGTTCGCCACGCCCGACGAGGTCGCGAGCGCCGTCGTGTGGCTCGCGGGCGATGACTCCGGCTACATCTCCGGTGCCGTCATCCCCGTCGACGGCGGCCTGGGCATGGGGCACTGAGCCGCCCGCGAAACACGAACGGCTCAGCGCCGTGATCGTTCAGCGGCTCAGCGCCGTGACGATCTCCCGAGCGAGGACGTCGGGCTTGGAGAACTGCGGCCAATGGCCGCTGCCGAGCTTGATCACTTCGGCGTTCTCGATCGCGGCGAACTCCTCGGCGAACGGCCCCCACTCCTTGATCACCATCTCGAATTCTGTCTGATCGAGACCGCCCATCAGCAGCGTGACGGGCACGGCATGGCGGTGCTCGTCGGTGAGCTCGATCGGATCGGCCGGAACCCGCGCCGGGATGCTCAGCGTCAACGGCGCCGTACGGGCCCTGGTCGCATCATCGAGGTCGTACACGTCCTCGTCGGGGAAGTAGTCCCAGCCGGGGAACGGCACCACGCCGTCGACGACGTCGAACTCGCCGACGTTCCGGCCCGGCGCCGGCGGCACGGTGTCGACGAAGACGACCCGTGAGACGCGATCCGGTCGGGCATCCGCCGCGCCCCAGACGACGTTGCCGCCACCGGAGTGGCCGATCAGCGCAATCGGGCCGTCGAGTTCGTCGATGCGCGCGACGGCGGCCGCGACCCAATCGGCCATGCCGATGTCGGCCGAGCCGGTCGCCGGGACGCCCACGCCAGGCATGGTGAGCGGATGCACGTGATGCCCGGCACCCTCCAGAGCGGGCACCACATCCTTCCAGCTGTCCGAGTCGAGCCAGAATCCGGGAATCAGGAGGAGGTCCATGCAGGCGAACTTACCGGTCACCTCCGACACGGGCACCGGGCGCGGTCGGATGAGGCCTCCTCCTCAGCACGGAGAACCCGCCGCCGAGCACCAGGAGCAGCGCACCGACGAGGGCGACCCCCAGCGGCAGCTCCGCGCCGGTTCCGGCGAGGCTGCTGTCCGCACCGTGCTTGCCGGGATCGCCGGGATCGCTGGGCGTGCCGGGCGTGCCCGGTCCGGTCGTATCCGCGTTCGTCGTGACCGATACCGATGCGCTCGGGGCAGACTCCTGGCCGACGTGGTCTATCGCAGTCACCTGGTACGTGTACTTCGTGTCCGGCCGGAGCCCGGTGTCGACGAACGTCGTCCCGTCCGCCACGCTGGCGATCGCATGACCGTCTCGGTACACGCGGTAGCCGAGCACGGTGCCCCGAGCGGCCATGACAGTGTGGAGTGCGCCGGGTGCGGCGTTCCAGTTCAAACGGACGGAATCGGCGCCGGTAGCGGTCGCGGTCAGTCCGGAGGGCGCGTCGGGAACGACGACGTCCTGCGGGACGCCGAGGCCCGTCGGCGACCACCAGTTGCCGGATGCCACGATCAGGGACAGCATCCGGACGCTGTCGCCGAAGTAGCTCGTCACCGGCTCCGCCGTGTTCGCGGACCACAGTGCGTCGAGCCAGCCCTGATCGCCGCCCTCGACCATGGCGCTGATCGTGAACGGTGCCGAGAATGCGAGATCCGTGGGCTCGTCGAGCGCTTTGCCGTCCAGGGTGTAGCCCTGGGCGATCTGCGTCGGGTCGCCCCCGGTCGCAGTGCGGATCCACTTGTTCATCGTGGCCAGCTGATCCTTCGTGCGGTCATCGCCGGTCAGCAGGTAGTCGGTCCCCAGCCGCCACGGCACGCGGCTCGCGTTCCAGTTGTATGCGCCGTCGAACTCGCTCTCCAGGAAGTCGGGGTCGGCGGGCCGGTAGCCGTCACCCTCCTGGAACGCGAAGTCGGGCAGGAGCCCCGTGTTCGGGCTGTAGTCCTCGAACAGCTGCCGGCTGACCTTCTGAGTGCTGTCGGCGACGGCGTTCCAGCGCGGGCTGCCCGATGCGACGGCGAAGTCCTTGAAGTGCTGGATCATGAAGTCCGAGGTGCGGGTGCCTCGGCCGTAGACCGGCTCATCGCTGGTCCAGTCACCGAGCAGGACGATGTTCTGAGACGGATGGATGCCGCTGTTCATCAGCGACTTCATCATGTCGCGCGCGTCGCCCAGGTAGTCGAAGTCGCCGCCGCTGCCCCATTGCCGGTCGGCAAGGAGCAGGGCGTAGGCCATGTCGAGATCGCCGTCGGTCGCCGCATCGTTGCCGTAGGCGTTGCCTTCCTCGTCGTACTCGAGCGAGTCGACGATGGCGGTGCCGTCGTCGCGCTGCTGCCAGGCCATCAGGCCGGGGTCCATGCTGCTCGGGTGCGCCTTCCTGAATCGCAGCAACCCGTCGAAGTAGACCTTCGCCCGGGGGTCATGGCCCGCCATGATGGCGGTGATGAGCATGCCGTAGCCGTTCGACTCCGACGTGGTGACGGCGTCCGGGGCGTCCTCACCGGCCTCGCCGTTGCCGTTGTAATAGACGTAGTACTGATCGTCCTCGTAGGGGTTCTGCGTGAGATAGGCGCCCTTCCACGCGTCGTAGAGACCGGCGACCGTGGAGTCCATCTGCGCCTGGGAGATGCTCGGGCGCAGGGTGCCCGGCGCATAGCCGGTGTGCTGACCGAACGGCCGCTGCGGGTTCGGCCCCGTTGGGTTCAACGGAGTGGATGCTTGAAGCGGCACGCTGCGTTCGGACTCGTTCCCGGCCGCGTCGTATGCACTCACCGAGTACTCGTAGGTCGTACCGGGGTTCAGGCCGACATCCGTGAAGGTCGACGCGGTCGTGCGCGTGACCGGCTTCCCATCGCGGTACACCTTGTAGCCGGTCACATCGGTGTCGTCGACGGACGGCAGCCAGCTGAGGTCGACGCGGAACTGCGATTGTGCGCGTGCGGACAGCCCGGTGGGCGTGCTCGGAGGTGTGCTGTCCTCCGAGGTGCGGGCCGGCGTCACAGCGACCGGGGTGGAGTTGTCCTTCGCCCCGACCGCGCGGATCACGAACTCGTACCGCACGGTGGGGTCGTCCGACAGCGACTGCTCGAACGTGTAGTCGCTGCGCCCCTGCTCGGCAGGGATGTACGCGCTCCAGTTGGCGCCGACACGGTCGTGCTTCTCGTAGATGCGGTACCCGCGGACGGGTTCGGGGGAGTCTGCGGGTGCCCTCCAGGAGAAGGAAGCCCTGTCGCCGGACACCGACACCGCGGCATCGTGCACGGGAGCCGGTGTGCCGTCGGTGCGGGTGATCGTGTAGTGGTCGAAGACGCGCAGGCCGTCATCGCCGTTCTCATCCTCGACGGCCGCCGTGTATGCGGTGAGGGTGAGCTTGTCGTGCGTGACGCCGAAGTCGACGAACATCTTCTTCTCGGGCTGCGCGTTGATCGCCGCGAACGACGTGTCGCAGCCGTCGGGCGTCTCGTAGAACTTGTTGCCGAGAGCGTTCGGCATCAGGTAGAGGATGCCGTCCGGGTCTGTGACGTCGTACTGCACGACGATCTGGCCGTTCTCGTCGGTGATGGTGTCGACGGGCCTGCCGTCGAGCATCTGGTGCGAACGCATGTACATGTGGTCGTGCGCTTCGAGCACCACGTCGACGCCGGTCTCCTGGAACACGGGTACGAGCATCTTCTCGTAGAACGCGACGCGGTCGGCCTCCCAGTAGCAGACGTTCTCGCCGGCCGAGTACGGGCCCTTGTGCAGGGCGACGAACTTCCAGCGCGCATCGGTCTCGGCGACCTCGCGTCGCATCCAGTCGAGCTGCGTCGCGAACTCGGTGTCCATGCGGGCCACCTCGCCGTTGTCGTCGAGATAGCCGCCGAACTGCGAGTTGAACTGCATGAACAGCGCGTCGCCGTGTTCGAACGAGTAGACGGATCCGTCGTGAGCGCCGGTGCCGGCGGCATCCTTCGGCTCGTTGAAGTGGTTGTAGAAGTTGTTGTTCGGCAGGGTGCCGGAGTCCTCCACCTCGTGCCCGCCGAGCACGGGGACGTAGGGGACGGTCGCGAACTGGTCGGCTGCGGAGTTCAGCATCCACTGCCACTGCTCCTCGAGGTCGCCGTTGTCGACGAGGTCTCCGCTGACAAGCAGGAATCGCGGGTCGTCGACCCTGTCGACGGCCTTCTTGAAGGTGTCCTGCCATTCGAGGAAGCTGCCCAGATCGGATGCCTGGGAGTCGGACCCGAAGAGGAAGTGGAACGGCTTCGCGGTGGCGGCGTCGGTCGTGAAGGAGCCGATCCTCCCCCAGCCTTCGGTGGTGCCGTCACCCACGCGGTACACGTAGGCCGTGCCGGGGGCGAGGCCGTCTGCCGTCACCTTGTGGCTGCTGTAGTCGCTGGTTCGTCTGGCATCGCGATCGGCCTCGGTGACGAACGTGCTGATGGTCTCGCTGCGGCCGCTGTACCGGGTCACGTCCTTGCTCGGGAAGTCGTCTCCGTGCCGCGCGGCTGCCGGCGCCACCTCCACGACGGTGTCGGTGATCTCGGTCGGGGTGTACCACGCGAAGCTCATGGATGTGCGCGTGTCGCCGTTGAAGTTCATCGTGAAGGCGGTGGGGCGCTTGGAGAGGGTGCTGAAGCTCCACGTGCTGGCGAGCGTCGTCGCGACGCCGTCGGTGCCGCGAATCGCTCCCGCGGGCACAGTCACCGTGTAGCGGTGGCCGTATGCGAAGCGGTCGTGCGCCAGCCTGAGCATTCCGCCCTGGGTGGTCGCCTTCACGCCCTTCACGTGCGCGCCCGCCTCGTCGACGATGCTGATCGAGTCGTCGTCCGAGATCGCGATGTCCTTGTTGAAACGCAAGGTGGCGTCGGCGTCCAGAGCCACAGTCACCGCGGCATCCGCGGGAGTCGCCCTCACATCGAAGGTCGAGGAGCCGTGCGGGGCGTCGTTCAGCGGATCACCGCTGACTCGGATGTTGCGGATGAAGCTGTCGCCAAAGCCGCCGACGGTGTCGTTCTCGTCGGTGTTCGAGGGGTCGTTCGAGGTCATGATCCATCGCAGGTAGAGGACGTCGGCGTCGGACGCGGCGGCGGGCAGCGGAACGTCCTGGAGGCGGCACGATCCGTCGGGGCAGTCGAAGGTGTGGGTCGGTGCCGTGACGGCGGTATCGGGCACTGCAGACCAGTGCTGCTTGTCGATGCTCATCTCGACAGCCAGATCCCTCGGGCCAGAACCGGAAGCACTGTGCTCCGAGGACAGTGTGAGATCTGTGAAGCCCTTTGTGGAGAGGGCTGCGAGCCAGTACTTGGCATGCGCGCCTGCACCCCAGCCCTGTACCGAGACGGCGTTGCCGCGGTCGCTGTGGAAGCCGTAGTCGCCGTTCGTTCCGACGCTGGTCAAGGCCGCACGCTCGCCGTTGGCACCCCCGGTCGACCAGAGGACTCCGGCGTCACCGCCCGGGGTGACCCGCCGTGCGGCGACCGCAGCAGGCGGGGCGGCGGGGGTGTCCGTCGGGGTCGGTTCCGGAGTGGGACGGGGGGAGGGCGTCGCGCCGGGATCCGGCGTGACGGGCGGGGTCCCGCCGGTGGGGATGCCGGACACGGACACCCCGGTGATGCGGCTCGATCCCGTTGCGCCGACGGTGCCGCCGCCGACGCTGTCCGTGGAGGTGACGACCCACCGGATCGCGATCCGGTCGTGACCTGCTGCTGAAGCCGGCAGCGGCAGCGAGGCCACGGTACCCGACGTGAAGTCCCCGCCGACGGTCACCTCGCCGTCCGGCACCGTCTGCCAGGTCGTCTGCCCGTCGACGCTGACCTGCACCGCGAAGTCGCGAGGACCCGTGCCGCTCGAGCGCTGCTGAGAACTCACGGTGATGTCGGTGTATCCGCGAGTGGAGACCTCCAGCAGCCAGGACTTGATGCCGACGCCGTCGTTCCACCCCTGATAGCGCACCGAGTGCTCGGAATCGTCGTAGGTGTACCCGGTGAGTGGATCCGTCGTGACGGGCCGCAGGGTGGCGTCCCGGTCGGCGCCGCCGACGGAGCCGAAGACGTTGGCCGCGATGCTCGCGTCGGTGATCGTCGGAGCGGTGATGAGATCCCATCGCGCGATGCTCTCGCTCGTGGCCGTCTGTGCGGCGAAGGCGCCGGCGCCCGATCCCAGCGCGAGCAGCAGTGCGGTCGCCGCGGCGGTGAAGGTTCGCAGGAGGCGGGCAGGTGGACGTGTCAGCGTGCGTGCCATTCCGGGAGAGGTCATCAGCGGTCTTTCGTGTCGTAGCCGCCGGTGCGGCGTTACGGACGGGGGAGATCAATCGGAAAAGAGCTTTACAATTGCCTCGGATGCTAACGCCAATGAGGGGGTGCGGTCAATGCTCAGAAGTGCGGTGTTCGATTCTTCACCGGACGGAGGCGCAGCCTTCACCGGATGGATGCACAGCCTCCACCGGATGGATGCACAGCCTCCACCGCGTGGGAGTGCAACGATTCATCCCTGTTCAAACGGGGACTCTGCGACGTCTGCGCGATCCGCGGCTCTGTGGAGGGAAGGAGCCTCAGCGGGCCTGGCAGGACTCAGGGCAGCAGTGGGATGACCTCGGACAGGTCCTGAGGGCCGACCACCAGCGCCGCCGCGGCGCGGACGGCAGGCTTGGCGTTGAAGGCGATCCCGAGGCCCGCCGCGCTCATCATCAGCAGATCGTTCGCACCGTCGCCGATCGCGATCGTGGCGTGCGGTGCGACGCCCAGTTCCGCCGCCCACTGCTTCAGCGAGTCGGCCTTCGCCTTCGCGTCGCCGATCGCACCGTCCACCTCGCCGACGAGCCCGCCGTCCGCGGTCGCGAGACGATTGGCCCGCCAGCGGTCCACGCCCAGCTCGGGCGCCACGTTATCGAGAATCTCGTGGAAGCCGCCCGAGACGACGCCCACCACGCCGCCCCGCTCATGCACCGCGGCGGTCAGGTCGCGCACTCCGGGAGTGGGCTCGATGCGTGCGCGCACCCGCTCGAATGCATCCGTCGGGACGCCCTTCAGCGCCGCGACTCGCGAGCGCAGGCTGGTCGCGAAGTCGACCTCGCCGCGCATCGCCGCTTCCGTGGCCGCCTGCACCTCCGCGCGACGTCCGGCCTCGTCGGCGAGCAGTTCGATCACCTCGTTGCGGATGAGGGTGGAATCGGCATCGAGGACGACGAGGAAGCGCGCGGTGGTCACCGCTCGAGCGTATCGGCCGGCCGAGGCCGTCGACGCACGGATGTCAGTTCAGCGGCATCCGCGGATCAGCGCGCGATGCGGACGCCCTTCCCGACCACCGTGATCCCGGAGTCCGTGATCGTGAAGCCGCGCTCCAGATCGCGTTCGCGATCCACGCCGATCGTCGCGCCGTCCTCCAGCACGACGTTCTTGTCGAGCACGGCTCTGTGCACCCGAGCTCCGGCCCCCACGAGCACGCCGTCCAGCAGCACGGAGTCGGTGATCGTCGATCCACCGGATGCCAGGCTGCCCACGCCCACCACGCTGCGCTCCAGGTGCGTGCCCGAGAGCACGGAGCCGGCCGACACGATGGAGTCGATCGTGTTGCCGATGCGTCCCACCGCGTCGCGCACGAACTTCGCCGGTGGCGTGTTCACGGTCTGGGTCCGGATGGGCCAGGCCGTGTTGTAGAGGTTGAAGATCGGCAGAGTGGAGATGAGGTCCATGTGCGCGTCGAAGTAGGAGTCGATCGTTCCCACGTCCCGCCAGTACGAGCGGTCGCGCGGTGACGAGCCGGGGACGTCGTTCTGCTTCATGTCGTAGTAGCCCGCCTCGCCGCGCTCGACGAAGTAGGGCACGATGTCGCCGCCCATGTCGTGCCCGGAGCTGGCGGACTCGCCGTCGGCCTCCACCGCCGCGATGAGCGCGTCGGTGTCGAAGACGTAGTTGCCCATCGATACCAGCACCTCGTTGGGCGAGTCGGCGAGGCCGGTCGGATCCGTCGGCTTCTCCAGGAACTCGCGGATGCGGCCCGTCTCGGGGTCTGCGTCTATCACGCCGAACTGGGACGCCAGAGCGAGCGGCTGACGGATCCCTGCGACCGTGGCCGACGCGCCGGACGCGATGTGCGCGTCCACCATCTGCTGGAAGTCCATCCGGTACACGTGATCGGCGCCGATGACGACGACGATGTCCGGCTTCTCGTCCAGGATGAGGTTCAGGCTCTGCAGGATGGCATCCGCCGACCCTGAGAACCATCGCTTGCCGAGGCGCTGCTGCGCGGGCACCGAGGTGACGTAGGAATCGAGCAGGGCGGACATCCGCCAGTTCTGCGACACGTGCCGGTCGAGGCTGTGGGATTTGTACTGCGTCAGCACGACGACCTGCCGCAGGCCGGAGTTGATCAGGTTCGATATCGCGAAGTCGATGAGCCGGTACTGCCCTCCGAACGGCACCGCGGGTTTGGCCCGATCCGCCGTCAGGGGCATCAGACGCTTGCCCTCGCCGCCGGCGAGGATGATCCCGAAAACCTTCTTGGGTGCCGACATGGGACCACCATAGAGCCCGAAGCGGCGGATGTACTACCGTGCAGTCATGCGAGTCGACATCATCACCAAGGAATATCCGCCGGAGATCTACGGCGGTGCCGGTGTGCACGTCGCCGAGCTCGTCGCCGCGCTGCGCAGCAGCATCGACGTGCAGGTCCGCGCGTTCGGATCCGACCGTGACGAACCCGGTACGCAGGCGTATCGCGCTCCCGTGGAGCTCGCCGGCGCCAACGCCGCCGTGCAGACGCTCGGCACGGATCTCGTGATGGTGGGCGACGTCGCCGGGGCGGATGTCGTGCACAGCCACACCTGGTACGCGAACTTCGCCGGCCACCTCGCCTCGCAGCTGCACGGCATCCCTCACGTGCTCACCGCGCACAGCCTCGAGCCGCTTCGGCCCTGGAAGGCCGAGCAGCTCGGTGGCGGGTACGCGGTCTCGAGCGGCATCGAGAAGCTCGCCTACGAGAACGCCGCCGCGATCGTGGCGGTCAGTGCGGGGATGCGCGCCGACATCCTGCGCAGCTATCCCCAGGTGGACCCGGCGCGCGTCCGCGTGATCCACAACGGCATCGACGTGGAGCGCTGGCGGCCGATCGAGAACCCGGAGTTCCTGGCGAGCATCGGCATGGACGCCGCCCGCCCGTCGGTGGTCTTCGTGGGACGCATCACACGGCAGAAGGGCCTGCCGTACCTGTTGCGGGCCGCGCAGCTGCTTCCCCCTGAGGTGCAGCTGGTGCTGTGCGCGGGCGCGCCGGACACGCCGGAGATCATGGCCGAGGTTCAGGAACTGGTACGGCTGCTGCAGCAGACCAGGCAGGGCGTGATCTGGATCGAGCGGATGCTGCCGCGCGACGAGCTGTCCGCGATCCTCACCGCGGCCACGACGTTCGTGTGCCCGTCCGTGTACGAGCCGCTGGGCATCGTCAACCTGGAGGCCATGGCCTGCGGCGCGGCCGTGGTCGGCACGCGCACCGGCGGCATCCCGGAGGTGGTGGCGGACGGCGTCACGGGCCGGATCGTGCCGATCGAGCAGCTGCAGGACGGCACGGGCACGCCGGTGGATCCCGAGCGGTTCGTCTCGGACCTCGCCGCCGCACTCACCGAGGTGACGGGCGATCCCGAGCGCGCTGCGGAGTACGGCGCGGCCGGGCGCGAGCGTGCCCGCACCGAGTTCAGCTGGGGTGCGATCGCCGACACCACCCGCGCGCTGTACGAGGAGCTGACCGCCTGAGCCGATAGGCTGGGCGTCATGTCGAGCGCCCTGGATTTCACCGATGTCGTCGTGCGCCGTGACGGTCGCGACATCGTCGATCACGTCACCTGGCAGGTCTCCGAGGATCAGCGCTGGGTGGTGCTGGGACCGAACGGGGCCGGCAAGACGACCCTGCTGCAGCTCGCCGACACGCTGATGCACCCGACGTCCGGCACGGTGACGATCCTGGGGGAGACCCTGGGGCGGACGGACGTGTTCGAGATCCGTCCGCGAATCGGCTTCGCGTCGACGGCGATGGCTCGTCGCATCCCTCGGGACGAGACCGTGCTGAACACGGTGATGACCGCGGCGTACTCGGTCATGGGCCGCTGGAACGAGGACTACGAGGGCATCGATGAGCGGCGCGCGCGTCGCGTGCTGGCGGACTGGAAGCTCGAGCACCTCTCCGAGCGGCTGTTCGGCACGCTCAGCGACGGGGAGCAGAAGCGCGTCCAGATCGCCCGTGCGGTGATGACCGACCCCGAGCTGCTGCTGCTCGACGAGCCGACCGCGAGCCTGGACCTCGGCTCCCGTGAGGAGCTGCTCCAGCTGCTGAGCGGCTACGCCGCATCCCCGACCACGCCCGCCATGATCATGGTCACCCACCACGTCGAGGAGATCCCGGTGGGCTTCACGCACGTCATGCTGCTGCGTGAGGGCGGCATCGTCGCGCAGGGACCGATCGCCGAGACGCTGACTGCGGAGGCGCTCTCCGAGGCGTTCGGCATGCCGATCGCGCTGAGCGCCGATAGCGGCCGCTACGCGGCCCGCGCCGTCAGCGCCTGAGCACGGCCGCGGAGACCCGCCGAGGGGTGCTAAAGTAGACCCTTGGTGCAATCGCACCGCAGACTTCCCTCGCTCCTGGCAGAATCCAGGGCACCACGTAAGGAATCCCATGAAGACTGACATCCACCCCGACTACCAGGCCGTCGTTTTCCGCGACCTCGGCTCGGGCGAGACCTTCCTGACCCGTTCGACGGTCACCAGCGACAAGACGATCGAGCTCGACGGCGTCGAGTACCCCGTCGTCGACGTCGAGATCTCCTCCGCGTCGCACCCGTTCTACACGGGCAAGCAGCGCATCATGGACTCGGCCGGTCGCGTCGAGAAGTTCAACCAGCGCTTCAAGAACTTCGGCGGCTCCGCTCAGAAGTAAGCAGATTCCTCGAAGGCCCCGCTCCGGCGGGGCCTTCGTCGTATCCCGGTGGAGTGCTGCTGCTCAGCCCCGCACAGGCCAGCTGCCGTCCAGTGTCTCCGCGGGGTCGAGACGCCCCACCTTGATGAAGTACTCCGTCAGGCTCTCGGCCTGGTCACGGGCCCAGCCGATCTGCTGAGTGTGCAGCTCGGCGGCCGTCTGCGACAGGCCGAACTCCCTGGCGAGGGCGAGCGCGACGCGTCCAGCAGCCACGGCGTCCGCCGACGCCTCGTGCGCGTCGTCGAGAGGCACGGCATAGTGCTCGGCGACGACGCTCAGGGTGCGCTTGCCGGGGCGGTAGCGGTCGTACGCCTTGTCGATCACGAGCGGGTCGATGACCGGCTGCGGGTCGATCAGCGCCGGGATGCCGTGGCGTGCCGCCTCGTTCGCGAGCAGAGAGAAGTCGTAGGAGGCGTTGTATGCCACGATCGGCATACTCTGCGCGAAGAGCACGCGGAGGGCGTTGCTGATCTCCGCGACGACTTCGCCCGCCGGCCGCCCGTGCGTCCTGGCGTGCTCGGTGCTGATGCCGTGGATGGCAGCGGCGCCGTCGGGGATCGGGATACCGGGGTCGGCGAGCCAGTCCCTCGCCGCGATCTCCCTTCCGTGCCGGTCGAGCACGCCCACATGCGCCGTGACGATGCGATCGGTGGCGACGTCGACACCGGTGGTCTCGAGGTCGAACACGCCCACTCGGGTCAGCCAGTTCGGGAGCGTCGTCGAGGTCATGGCCTCACCGTAGGACGGGGTGCCGACATCCGTCCGGCGGCCCGCCGGGATGCCCCTACACTGTGCGGGTGACCTGGACTGTGTGGCTCTCGCTGCTGCTCGCCTGTGGGGTGATCAGCTTCACGCCGGGGGCCGGCGCGATCAACACCATGAGCAACGCGCTCACTCAGGGCTGGCGACGCTCGCTGTGGGGCGTTCTCGGCCAGCAGGCGGCCCTCGCCGTGCATGTGGTCATCGTCGCCGCGGGCGTGGGCCTGCTGGTGTCGCAGTCGCAGTTGCTGTTCGACACCATCCGCTATGCGGGCGCCGCGTACCTGGTCTATCTCGGCATCCGCATGATCCTCGCGAAACCGCAGGCGGAGACCATGGCGACGGCGTCGCGGTCGCGTGAGCACGCGTGGTCGATCTTCCGGCGAGGTTTCTGGGTGAACCTCCTCAACCCCAAGGCGATCGTGTTCTTCCTCGCGTTCGTGCCGCAGTTCATCCGGCTCGACCAGGATCCGCTGCCGCAGTACCTGATCCTGATCGGGACGGTGATCGTCGTGGACGTGCTCGTGATGTGGTTCTTCTTCGCCGCTGCCGCGAAGCCGTTCCGCCGCTTCACGCGGGACGCCCGCGGGCAGCGGATCCTGAACAGCGTCTTCGGCTCGCTGTTCATCGCCGTCGCCGGTCTGCTGCTGTTCGTGCACTGACGGACCGCGGTCTTCCTGCACAATCATCCTTCCCGCGAAGTTCTCCACGGGTGCCGGGAATCGGCCTCCGGCCGTCGGATGCCGCGATGCACCCTGTTCTCACCCGGGTTCGACCCGGCAACACAGGAGCAGGACATGAGCATGAGGAACGACACCATCGTGATCGCCGGGAACATCGGCAACGACCCCACCAAGAACGAGACCCGCAACGGCAAGGCCGTGATCAACTTCCGGGTCGGGACGTCGCACAACTACGTCGATCAGCGCACCGGTGAATGGGTCGAGGGCCCGACCAGCTGGTACAACGTCTCCGCGTTCGGCAACATCGCCGAGCATGCGAAGGCCTCGTTGCACCGCGGCGATCCCGTCATCGTGGTGGGGCGTCTGCGGATCCGGGACTGGGAGGCCGGCGACGGGAAGAAGGGCCGGGAGGCGGAGATCACGGCAGACGCCATCGGGCACGACCTGAACTGGGGGACCAGTGCATTCGTGCGTCGCCAGCGCGCGACGACGGAACCTGCGCGGGTCCCGCAGCCCTCCGATGCGGACGCCCCATCGGACGATGCGCCCAGCGCGGACGAGGGCGACGCGTGGCGGACCGCCGGGCTGGAGGTCCTCGTCGAGGACGAAGCATCCAAGGAGCCCGCCTTCACGTGAGGGCTGAGCGCGTCGACGGATGGCCCCCGGTGCTGCGCCTAGACTTCTGAGCGTGCTTAGAGGGTCATCCGTCTCCGCTCCCCGCAACCGGGCGGTGACGACGATCGCCGGAGGGATGCTCATCGCGGCGGCCCTCGCATCCTGTTCGGCTCCGGCCGAGAAGCCGGGTCCTGCGACCTCCTCCACCGCCCCATCGCCGTCGGCGTCCACGGCAGAGACGCCGGTGCTCGTCCCCGGCGGGACGGCGACGGACAACCTGGCGCTGTTCACGGCGGTGACCGCGCAGGTCTGGGCATCCGATGACCGCGCCCGGGGCCGCGCGTACGTCGACGCACTCGTCGCCGCAGGCTTCCCGAAGGAGAGGATGCAGGTCACCGCCGATCGGACCACCGTCGGTCGTGCAGTGGAGAGCCTGCAGTTCTCGGTCGCATGGGACGACGGAGAATGCCTGATCGGACAGGTCGGACCGTCCACGGGCGAGCCGGTGACGGCAGTCATACCGCAGCTCGCCGGCGGTCGGTGCCTCGTCGGGCGAACGCCGCCGATCGACTGGTGACGGCCCTTGACAGACCGGTCGCGAAGCGGACCGGTGAAGACGGGTAGGCTGGTGTGTCGGCTCCCCGGAGCCGTTCCGCGTGCCCGCTGACTGAAGGAGAGCTGCTTCGTGGCCGAGTACATCTATTCCATGGTGCGAGCCCGCAAGGCGGTGGGTGACAAGCTCATCCTCGACGACGTCACCATGGCGTTCCTCCCGGGAGCGAAGATCGGCATGGTCGGCCCCAACGGCGCCGGGAAGTCGACCATCCTGAAGATCATGGCGGGCCTCGACACCCCGTCGAACGGCGAGGCCAAGCTCACACCGGGCTTCTCGGTCGGCATCCTCATGCAGGAGCCGGAGCTCGACGAGACCAAGACGGTGCTGGAGAACATCCAGGACGGCGTGGCGATCAAGCCCAAGCTCGACCGCTTCAACGAGATCTCCGCGCTGATGGCCGACCCCGACGCCGACTTCGACGCGCTGCTCGCCGAGATGGGCGTGCTGCAGGAGGAGATCGACGCGGCCGACGGCTGGGACCTCGACTCGCAGCTCGAGCAGGCCATGGACGCGCTGCGCACGCCGCCGGCCGATGCCGAGATCGCGCCGCTCTCCGGTGGAGAGAAGCGCCGCGTCGCGCTGGCCAAGCTGTTGCTGCAGAAGCCCGATCTGCTCCTCCTCGACGAGCCCACCAACCACCTCGACGCCGAGAGCGTGCTGTGGCTCGAGCAGCACCTGAAGGACTACAAGGGCGCCGTGATCGCCGTCACGCACGACCGGTACTTCCTCGACCACGTCGCCGAGTGGATCGCCGAGGTCGACCGCGGTCGCCTGCTCGGCTACGAGGGCAACTACTCCACCTACCTGGAGCAGAAGGCCGAGCGCCTCGACATCCAGGGCAAGAAGGACGCCAAGCTCGCCAAGCGCCTGAAGGACGAGCTCGAGTGGGTTCGCTCCAGCGCCAAGGGCCGGCAGACCAAGTCCAAGGCGCGTCTGGCTCGCTACGAGGAGATGGCGGCCGAGGCCGAGCGCACCAGGAAGCTCGACTTCGAGGAGATCCAGATCCCCGCGGGTCCGCGCCTCGGCAACATCGTCATCGAGGCGAAGAACCTGCAGAAGGGCTTCGGCGACCGGATGCTGATCGACGCGCTCAGCTTCAGCCTGCCGCCGAACGGCATCGTCGGCGTGATCGGCCCGAACGGCGTCGGGAAGACGACGCTCTTCAAGACCATCGTCGGCCTGGGGCCGCTCGATGGTGGCGCCCTCAAGGTCGGCGAGAGGGTAAAGATCAGCTACGTCGACCAGCGGCGCGCCAACATCGCCCCCAACAAGACGTGGGGGGGGGGGGTGCCCGACGGGCTCGACATCATGGTGGTGGGAAAGCCCGAGACCCCGAGCCGCGCCTACGTGTCGAAGTTCGGCTTCAAGGGCCCCGACCAGCAGAAGAAGGCCGGCGTGCTCTCCGGTGGTGAGCGCAACCGCCTCAACCTCGCCCTCACGCTGAAGGAGGGCGGCAACCTGCTGCTCCTCGACGAGCCCACCAACGACCTCGACGTGGAGACGCTGAGCTCGCTGGAGAACGCGCTGCTGGAGTTCCCCGGCTGCGCCGTGGTCATCACGCACGACCGGTGGTTCCTGGACCGTATCGCCACGCACATCCTCGCCTACGAGGGCACCGACGAGAACCCGTCGCGGTGGCACTGGTTCGAGGGCAACTTCGAGGCCTACGAGAAGAACAAGATCGATCGGATGGGCCTGGAGGCGGCGCGCCCGCACCGCACCACGCACCGCAAGCTGCACCGTGACTGATTCCGAGAACGTGCAGGTGCCCGTCGAACGCATTCTGGACGACGGGCGTCTGCACATCCCCATCCAGCTGCGATGGGGCGACCTCGACGCGTTCAACCACGTCAACAACACGGCGATGCTGAAGCTGCTCGAGGAGGCGCGCGTGCGCGCCTTCTGGAAGCCGGCGCCCGGCGAGGTGGCTCCTCCCACGGCGATCCTCGACTCCGGGCTGTCCTACGGCATGCTCACGCTCATCGCGCGTCAGGAGATCGAGTACCTGGCTCCGGTGCCGTACCAGCGGCACCCGCTGGACATCCAGATGTGGTTCGGCAAGCTCGGCGGCTCCAGCATCGAGGTCTGCTACGAGGTGCGACCGGATGCCGCAGCCGAGTCGGACGTGCTGTACGCGCGCGCCACGACCGTGATCGTGCTCGTGGACGCCGCGTCGGGCCGACCCGTGCGGCTCACGCCCGAGATGCGCTCCGCATGGGAGCCGCTGGTCGGAGAGCCGCTGGAGTACCGGCGGCGCTGAGCGCACGGTCCAGGAACCGTGCTGCCCGGAGTCAGAGCTCCGGGACCCGCACCATGATCTCCTGCGCCACGGTGGCCATCAGGATGCCGTCGCGCGTGTAGACCCGGCCCTGCGCGAGGCCGCGGCCACCGCGGGCGTTGGGGGAGTTCTGCACGTACAGCATCCACTCGTCCACGCGGCCGAAGCGGTGCCACCACATGGCGTGGTCGAGGCTCGCGACCTTCAGTCCGGGCGTCTGCCACGTGATGCCGTGGCGACGCAGGATGGACTCCTGGATCGTCATGTCGCTGAGATACGCGAGTGCCGCCCGGTGCACGCGGGGATCGTCGGGCATCGGCGCCCGCATCCGCATCCACACCGCCTGCTGCGGCACGTGCTCACCGGCCACTTCGAGGAACAGCGGACCCGTCACATGGCGGATGTCGGCCGGGCGCTCGGCCAGCAGGCGTCCCGTGATCGGATGCACGGCGCCGATGAGCTCGTCGTCCGAGGGCAGCGACTCCGGGTCGGGGATGTCCTCCGGGAACGGCTCGGCATGGTCGACGCCGGGATCCTCGTCCTGGAACGACGAGATCATCGAGAAGATCGGCACACCGCCCTGGAACGCCTGAACGCGGCGCGTGGAGAAGGACCGGCCGTCGTGGATCCGGTCGACCGCGAACGTGATGCCCTGGGTGGCATCGCCGGGACGCAGGAAGTACCCGTGCATGGAGTGCACGATCCGGTCCTCCGGAAGCGTCCGCTCGGCGGCGACCAGCGACTGCGAGAGCACCTGACCTCCGTACACGCGGCCGGTCGGCATCGCGTGCGAGACGCCGGTGAAGATGTCCTCGGTGGTGCGGGCCTCGGAGGCGTCGAGATCGAGCACCTGGAGGAGCTGGCTGACGGACCGACGGGCGTTCTCCTGAGTGCTCACGCGACTAGTTTAGAAGGGATGACCAGACCTCTCGTTCTCGCCGACGCCGACACCGCCCGCGACGTGCTGACCTTCTCCGGCCGCGCGTCGAAGGCTGGGGCCGACGGCGTCCGCCTGCAGGCGACGGGCGGCGTGCTCGCCGTCACCTCCGCCGCGCTCGCCCCGCAGGGGCTGTTCGACCAGACGCCCACGATCCTGGCGATGCGCATCGTGCACGCCGATCCCGAGCTGAGCTGCGACCTGGTCGTGGAATCGCTGACGGAGGGGCCGAATCCCGATGAGCTGGCGCTGCCGGACACGGCGGTGTCGCCGGCCTGGGCGGGCATCGCCCCACCGCGGGGCGGATGGGAGCATGTGGCCGATCTCTCGGCCGGGCTGATCGCGGAGCGCGCGCTGTGGGGGATCTCCGCCGTCGCGCACGGCAGCACCGACGGCGCGGGAGAGGACGCCGTGCGGGCGCTCCGCGCCCGCATCTGGGGTGAGCCCGACGAGGACCTGCGCGGTCTTCCACGTGGTGTCGCCTTCGCCGCGCACGCCTTCGGGTTCATCGGCGGCGCAGAGCAGGTGCGCGTCACGCGGTCCGGGCGATGGACTCGTCTCGCCTTCGCGCGGGGACACGTGCTCAGCCGCGGCCCGGCGGTGACGGGACTCACGGCGGTGCGGGAGACCGGTCACTGAACCGGGCGGATACTTGATCCCCGCGGTCGGGCCGGCGGAACGCGGCCCGTGCGAGGGACGAGCAGCTCAGCGGCTCGCCGCGCGTCCCGCCTGACGCCCGGAGAACAGGCACCCGCCCAGGAACGTCCCCTCCAGCGCACGGTATCCGTGCACGCCGCCCCCGCCGAATCCGCTCGCCTCCCCGGCGGCGAACAGGCCGGGGATCGGCGTGCCGTCGTCGGCCAGTGCGCGCCCGTCCAGATCGGTATGGATGCCGCCCAGGGATTTACGGGTCAGCACGTGCAGCTTGACCGCGATCATGGGCCCAGCCGCAGGATCCTGCAGCCGGTGCGGGGAAGCGGTGCGGATCAGCTTGTCGCCGCGGTACGCCCGCATCGATCGCAGCATGGCGATCTGGGCATCCTTGGTGAAGTCGTTGCCGATCTCGCGGTCGCGCGCCAGGACTTCCTGGCGAGCCCGATCCACGTCCAGGGCCTCTCCTCCCGGCATCCGCTTCATCTGCGTCAGGAGGGACTCCAGATCGTTCTCGACGACGAAGTCGGCGCCCTCATCCAGGAACGACTGCACCGGGCCGGTCGGGCCTTTCGCGAGGCGGGACTTGACGAGCAGCTTCAGGTCCTTGCCGGTGAGGTCGGGGTTCTGCTCGCTCCCGGACAGCGCGAACTCCTTCTCCACGATCCCCCGTGAGGTGATGAACCAGGAGTGGTCGTGCCCGGTGGTGCGCAGGTGGGCGAGCGTGCCGAGCGTGTCGAACCCGGGGTACAGCGGCACCGGCAGGCGCGTGCCGGTCGCGTCCAGCCACAGCGATGAGGGGCCGGGAAGAATGCGGATGCCATGACTCGGCCACACCGGATCCCAGTTCTCGATGCCCTCCACGTAGTGCCACATCCGGTCGCCGTTGATCAGATGCGCCCCTGCCGCCTCGGAGACGGCGTGCATGGAGCCGTCGACGTAGGCGGGGACACCCGTGAGCATGTGCTCCGGAGGCGTGCCCAGCCGGTCCGGCCAGGCCGCTCGCACGAGATCGTGGTTGCCGCCGATGCCTCCGGATGCGACGATCACGGCGTCCGCGCGGATCTCGAACTCCCCGGAGCGCTCGCGCGAGGAGGGGATGCCGCGGGCGGTCAGGTCCTCGGCGAGGATGTCGCCGCCCGCTCCCGCCACGGCGCCGTCCTCCACGATCAGCCTCGTCACCCGGTGACGCGGGAGGATCGTCGCCCGCCCGTCCGCTTCGGCGCACTCCACGGCCGCGGCGAAGGGCGCGACGATGCCGGGGCCGGTGCCCCAGGTGATGTGGAAGCGCGGCACGGAGTTGCCCGGCCCGATCGCGCCCCCGCCTCCCCGCTCGGCCCAGCCCACGACGGGGAAGAAGCCGACACCGCGTTCGCGCAGCCAGCTGCGCTTCTCGCCGGCGGCGAACTCCAGGTAGGCGGACGCCCAGCGTCGGGGCCACTCGTCCTCCGGTCGGTCGAACCCGGCGTTGCCGAACCAGTCCTGGGTGGCGAGCTCGAGGGAGTCACGGATGCCCATCCGCCGCTGTTCGGGGGAGTCGACGAGGAACAGGCCGCCGAAGGACCACCAGGCCTGCCCGCCCAGGTTCGAGCGCGGCTCCTGGTCGATGAGGGTCACCCGCCTGCCGGCCTCCAGCGCTTCTGCGGCGGCGACCAGGCCGGACAGGCCCCAGCCGATGACGAGCACGTCCGTGTCGTGGGTGCGGGATGCCATGGCGACTCCTTCGTCGTCGGTGAGGGCAGGATCAGGAGGTCAGTCCGAGATCGGGACGGCGCTCCTGCGTGGGGCCGATCGTCGTCGGAGGGGGTTCGGGGGAGTCCTCGAACGTGTTCACGAGCGAGTGCGCGGCGCGCTGCAGGTAGTCCCAGAACGTCGCGTCGTGCAGGGGCGAGAGCTGCGCCTCGTCGAGGGCGGTGCGCATGTGCGCGAGCCAGCGGTCACGGGCATCCGGGTTGACGTGGAACGGCACGTGCCGCATCCGCAGCCGCGGGTGTCCGCGGCGTTCGCTGTACGTGCCGGGCCCTCCCCAGTACTGCTCCAGGAACATCGTCAGACGCTCGGCGGCGGGGCCGAGATCCTCCTCCGGGTACATCGGACGCATCACCGGATCCACGGCCACCTCGCGGTAGAACACCTCGACGATGCGCTGGAAGGTGGCGTGACCGCCGATCTCGTCGTAGAACGTCACTTGGCGTCGCCTTCCTTGTCGCCGGTCTTCTTGCGCCGCCAGACTCCCCGCTCGGCGACCGGGGGCACACCCGTGATCGCGTTCGGGCGGGTCTTGGGCGGGTTGGCGCCGCGTACGCGGCGCGCACCCTCCAGTCCGGAGAGGGTGACGGATGCCAGGCTGGGCACCAGCACGTCCTTCTCGGTCAGAGCCTGGCGCAGACGCGCCCTCAGCTCCTGCGCGACGTCGTCCATGGCATTGGCACGAGTCTTCATGACCACGCGCACGACCAGCGCGTCGCCGGTGACGGACTCCAGACCCCAGACCTCCGGGCGCTCGATGATGCGCGTGCGCCACTTCGGGTCCTTGGCCAGTCCCTGCGCGGTCTCCAGCATCGTGGATTCGACGAGCTCGAGATCCGCATCCGGCTGCACGCCGAGATCGATGATCGCGCGCGCCCAGCCCTGCGACATGTTGCCGATGCGCGTCACCTCGCCGTTGCGCACGTACCAGAGCGTGCCGTTCACGTCGCGCACCTGCGTGATGCGCACGCTGACGTACTCGACCACACCGGATGCCAGGCCCAGATCCACGACGTCGCCAATGCCGATCTGATCCTCGGCGACCAGGAAGAGGCCGTTCAGCACGTCCTTGACGATGTTCTGAGCGCCGAAACCGAGGCCCGCGCCCACGGCGGCGGTGAGGAGCGTCAGAGAGCCGAGCAGTGAAGGACTCAGCTGATTGACCGTGAGCACGATCGCCACGACCATCAGGATCACGTTGACGATGTTCTGCAGGATGGTGCCGAGCGTGCGCGTGCGCTGCACCAGCCGCATGTCCGCGAGAGGAGAGCGCTCCAGAGCCTGAGTGTCGTCGACCCTGGCCTTGCTCTTGGCGCTGTCCACGATGCGCTTGACGACCCGACGGATGACGAGGCGCAGGACGAACGCCGCGAGGACGCAGGACGCGATGATGATCGCGACGGCGATCGCGTTCCAACCGGCTTCGCCCAACCACGCGAGGATCTTGTCCCAGGTCGTGGGGTCGGCAGCGGCTGCCAGGGGATCGGCTGCGAGGTGGAGATTCATCATCTCGATGTTACCGAGAAGGCCTCGGCGCACACTGGGTGCGCCGAGGCCTTCTCGCAGAGTGGTCCGTGCGGATCAGTCCTCGGCGTCCCGGGACTGCGCGGCCAGAGCCCGCTCGACGTCGGCGAGGTTCTCGTGCACCAGGCGGCGCAGCGCGGGAGACGCGTCCTGATGGGACGACAGCCACGCGCGGGTCGCGTCGCGCAGCTCCACGCTGGCCAGCGACCGCGGGTACAGGCCCACGACCAGGTAGTCGGCGATCTGGTAGGTGCGACCTTCCCAGATGGGCACGAGCATGTCGAAGTACTTCGGGATGAAGTCGCCGAGCACCTCGACGCCCGAGGGGTGCACGAAGCCGAGCGCCGCCGAGCGGACGATCGTGTTCGGAAGGTCGGCATTGTCGATCAGCGACGACCAGGCCGCCTGCTTCGCCTCCGCCGTCGGCAGCGCGGCGCGTGCCTGCGCGGCGAACTCGGCGCCCTTGGACGTGTTGTCGGCGGCCAGTGCGGCGTCGATCGCTGCGGCATCCGTCGCGCCGATCGCTGCCAGGCCGTTCAGCAGCTGCCACGACAGGTCGGCGTCGATGTCCAGACCCGGCAGGGTCTCCTCGCCGGAGCGCAGTCGCCCGACGACGCCGGCGTGCTCGGGGGTGACCAGCGTGTTCGCGAACGCCGTCACCAGCTGGAGCTGGCTGTCGCTGCCGGACTCCGCCTGCTGCGCGAGCGCCCAGAGGCCGTCGGCGACCTTCTCCCGCGCCGCTGTGCGGTTCTCGGGGGTGACGTAGCTGGAGGCGGCCAGCAGCAGCTGCGAGAGCGTGGTGCGCACCGTGGTCGACTCGGTCTCGCGGCCGATGTTGCCGAGCACGAGGTCGATGTAGGCGGATGCCGGGCTCTCGGCGTCGCGGGTCTGATCCCAGGCAGCGCCCCAGACGAGCGAGCGCGCCAGCGGGTCGCTGATGTCGGAGAGGTGCTCGATCGCGGTGGCCAGGGAGCGGTCGTCGAGTCGGATCTTCGAGTACGCGAGGTCCTTGTCGTTCAGGAGCACCATGTCGGGGCGCTGCAGGCCCTGCAGCTCCGGGATCTCTGTGCGGTCGCCGTCGATGTCGACCTCCACGTAGTGCGTGCGCACGAGCGCCTCGCCGTCGAGGTTGTAGAAGCCGATGCCCAGACGGTGCGGACGGATCGTCGGGTAGTCGGCGGGAGCGGTCTGCGTGACGGCGAAACGGGTGATGACCCCGGCTGCGTCCTCGGCGATGACCGGCGCGAGCGTGTTGACGCCCGCGGTCTCCAGCCACTTCTTCGCCCAGGTGCTCAGCTCACGGCCGCTGGTGGCCTCGAGCTCGGTGAGCAGGTCGCTGAGCTCGGTGTTGCCCCAGGAGTGCTTCTGGAAGTACTGCGAGACACCGGCGAAGAACGCCTCGATGCCCACCCAGGCGGCGAGCTGCTTGAGCACCGACCCGCCCTTGGCGTAGGTGATGCCGTCGAAGTTGACCTGAACGTCCTGCAGGTCGTTGATCTCGGCGACGATCGGATGCGTGGAGGGCAGCTGATCCTGGCGGTAGGCCCAGGTCTTCTCCATGGCGGCGAAGGTCGTCCACGCCTCGGTCCACTCGGTGGCCTCGGCCGTGGCGATGGTGGACGCCCACTCGGCGAACGACTCGTTCAGCCACAGGTCGTTCCACCACTTCATGGTGACCAGATCGCCGAACCACATGTGCGCGAGCTCGTGCAGGATCGTGACGACGCGGCGCTCCTTGACGGCATCCGTGACCTTGCTGCGGAACACGTAGGTCTCGGTGAACGTGACCGCGCCGGCGTTCTCCATGGCGCCGGCGTTGAACTCGGGCACGAAGAGCTGGTCGTACTTGGCGAACGGATAGGGCACGCCGAACTTCGACTCGAAGTACGCGAAGCCCTCACGGGTCTTGTCGAAGATGTAGTCGGCGTCCAGGTGCGCCCACAGGCTCTTGCGGCCGTACACGCCGAGCGGGATGACCCGGCCGGATGCGCTGGTGAGCTCGGAGAAGGTGGCCTCGTACGGACCCGCGATCAGGGCCGTGATGTAGGAGGAGATCCGCGGGGTGGGCTCGAAGCCCCAGGTCGCGGTCTGCTGGGTGCCGGAGTCCGTCGAGGCGTCGTGCACGATCGGCTCGGGGGTCGGCGAGTTCGACACGACCTTCCACGCGGCGGGCGCGGTGACCGTGAACTGGAACGTGGCCTTCAGATCGGGCTGCTCGAACACCGCGAACATGCGCCGCGAGTCGGGCACCTCGAACTGCGAGTACAGGTAGACCTCGCCGTCGACGGGGTCGACGAAGCGGTGCAGGCCCTCACCGGTGTTGGTGTACAGGCAGTCGGCGTCGACGATGAGCACGTTCTCGGCCTGCAGGCCGCTCAGCGCGATGCGCGAGTCGGCGAAGGCCTCGCTCGGGTCGATCTGCTCGCCGTTGAGCGAGATCTCCCGCACCTCCTTCGCGATCAGATCGATGAAGGTGGCGCCGCCGGGGGTGGCGGTGAAGCGCACGACGCTGCGCGATCCGAACACCTCCGCGCCCTTGGTCAGGTCGAGCGAGACCTGGTAGGACTGCGTGTCGATGACGGCGCGGCGCTCCTGCGCTTCGGTACGGGTGAGGTTCTCTCCAGGCACAGCTGTTTCTCCCAGTGGTGAGGGGGTGTCGTCCCTCGTCGGCACTGCTGGCGCCGACGGCAACCCTGACAGCCTACGCCAGGCGACGTGTCGGGCAAGCGACTCCGCGCTGGCTCATAGCCGGGAGTGGAAGGATGGAGTGCGTGATCCCTGAAGCAACGGATGTCGTTCTGCACGCCTCTTCCGCAGCATCCGGGGGTGAACCGTTCATCGAGCAGCCGGTCGCGTACGACGCGATCCTCCTCGCCGGATTCGGCGGACCCGAGGGGCAGGACGAGGTCATCCCGTTCCTGCGCAACGTGACCCGTGGACGGGGCATCCCCGACGAGCGCCTCGAGGAGGTCGCGCACCACTACCGTCACTTCGGCGGGGTCAGCCCGATCAACGGACAGAACCGCGCGCTGAAGGCCGCGCTCGAGGCCGAGCTGGAGGCGCGCTCGATCGACCTGCCCGTGTACTGGGGCAATCGCAACTGGGCGCCGTATCTGGAGGACGCCGTGGCGGAGGCCGCCGGGCACGGCGACACCACGCTCCTGGCGTTCGCGACCAGCGCGTACAGCTCCTTCTCCAGCTGCCGGCAGTACCGCGAGGACTTCGCGCGCGTACTGGACGGCACGGAGTACGACGGGGTGGTCACCATCGACAAGATCCGGCCGTTCTACGACCACCCGGGTTTCGTTCAGGCGTTCGTCGAGGGCGTGCATGACGCCGTCGCCGCGTTCCTCGCCGAGGGCGTCCCCGCGGACGCCGTGCAGGTGCTGTTCTCCACGCACAGCATCCCGACGGCGGATGCCGAGCGCTCCGGCCCCCGCGACATCGACTTCGGTCCGGGCGGAGCCTACGCCGCGCAGCACGAGTCCGTCGCCGCCTGGGTGATGGATCGGGTCGCGCGCCTGCTGCCGGCCGCGGCGGACGTGCACTGGGAGCTCGTCTACCAGTCCCGCTCCGGCCCCGCCTCGCAGCCCTGGCTCGAGCCGGACGTGTGCGACGTGATCGGCGAGCTGGCCGGGCGCGGCAGGGAGGCCGTGGCGGTCGTGCCGGTCGGATTCATGAGCGACCACATGGAGGTGCTCTGGGATCTGGACACCGAGGCGAAGGAAGCCGCCGAGCAGGCCGGCCTGCGATTCACGCGGACACCCACGCCGGGAGTGTCGCCGGCGTTCGTCGCCGGCATCGTCGACCTCATCCAGGAGCGCCTGGAGGGACGCCCGAACGCCGATCGCGCGCGGGTGGCCTCGGTGGGCGGTTCGTTCGACGTCTGCCGTCCCGGATGCTGCGAGAACGTGCGCGCCGGATTCAAGCCGGCCGCCGCCGGCATCCTGCCCTGAGCGGGACGGACCGGAAAGTAGGATGGGCACCATGCGCATCCACATCGCCACCGATCACGCCGGTCTCGACTTCTCCACCCGCCTGCAGGAGCATCTGCGCTCCGCAGGGCACGACGTGACCGATCACGGACCGGTGGAGTACGACGCGCTCGACGACTATCCGGCGTTCTGCATCCGTGCGGCGCAGGCCGTGATCGCCGATCGGACCGCGGGCGTCGAGGCGCTGGGCGTGGTGTTCGGGGGCTCGGGCAACGGCGAGCAGATCGCCGCGAACAAGGTGCAGGGCATCCGTGCGGCGCTGGTGTGGAACACCTCCACCGCGGAGCTCGCCCGCGAGCACAACGACGCCAACGTCATCTCGATCGGCGCGCGCCAGCACACCTTCGACGAGGTCACCTCGTTCATCGACACGTTCATCGGCACGCCGTTCTCGGGCGAGGAGCGCCACGCGCGGCGCATCGCCCAGATCGCCGACTTCGAGCGGGACGGATCGCTCCTGCCGGACCCGCGCGCCTGACATGCCCGAGGGTCATTCCGTCCACCGCATCGCGCGCCAGTTCGCGCGCAACTTCGTCGGACTCCCGGTGCACGCCTCCAGTCCGCAGGGCCGCTTCGCCGAGGGCGCAGCCGTGCTCGAGGGTCGCGAGATGCTGCAGGCGATGGCGGTGGGCAAGCAGATGTTCCTCGAGTTCGAGGGCGACACCTGGCTGAGGGTCCATCTCGGGCTCTACGGCGCGTGGGACTTCGCCGGCGAGATCCTGGTCGACCCCACCATCGCGTCCGCCAACGGACGGATGGGGCAGACCAATCAGCGCGGCACCGATCTGGACGGCGTGATCCTCGACGAAGCGGGGGAGAACTCGCTCACCTCGATCGGCGCTCCGCGGAAGACTCGCGTGCATGTGCGCATGTCGGAGCAGACCAAGGGGCTCGCCGACGAGGACGCCGAGTGGCCGCCGCCGGTGGTCGGCCAGGTGCGGCTGCGCCTGCTGACGGATGCCACGTGCGCCGACCTGCGCGGTCCCACCGCGTGCGTGCTGCAGACGCCGGACGAGATGCTGGCCACGGTCGCGAAGCTGGGCCCTGACCCGCTCGTGGGCGACCCCGCCGAGGGCGAGGAGCGGTTCGTCCGCATCGTGCGGCGCAAGCCCACGGCCATCGCGCTGCTGCTGATGGATCAGGCGGTCGTCAGCGGGATCGGCAACGTGTACCGCGCCGAGATGCTGTTCCGCGCGCGCCTCAACCCGCACACTCCGGGACGTGACGTACCGGAGGAGGTCGTGCGGCAGCTGTGGCGCGACTGGGTTCGGCTGCTCGCGATCGGCGTCGAGACCGGCCAGATGATGACCATGGACGACCTGTCGCCCGAGCAGTACCGGGCCGCCATGGCCAGCCGCGATGACCGGCACTGGGTGTACCACCGGGCGGGACTGCCCTGTCGGGTGTGCGGGACGGAGATCGCGCTCGAGGAGCTCGGTGCCCGCAAGCTGTACTGGTGCCCGTTCTGCCAGCGCTGACCAGCCCCGTCTGATCGAGCGCCACGCCGGGATATTGGAACCTGAGTGCGGGCTGTGAATAGGATGGCCGGATCCGTTCGCAACGACGCACGACAGGAGAAGTCATGGACCTATCCGGCCTGCAGGCCGTTCTGGAGAACATCAGCTCATGGATCTGGGGGCCCTGGTTCCTCATCCCGCTGCTTCTCGGAACGGGGCTCTACCTCACGATCCGCCTCGGCGGCATCCAGTTCCTCAAACTCGGCGCGGCATTGCGACTGGGCCTGTTCACCCGCAAGGACCCCGGTTCCGACGGTGACATCTCGCAGTTCCAGGCGCTGACCACGGCGCTGGCGGCGACGGTGGGCACCGGCAACATCGTCGGCGTGGCGACCGCCATCGGCATCGGCGGGCCCGGCGCCCTGTTCTGGATGTGGGTCACCGGCCTGCTGGGCATGGCGTCGAAGTACTCGGAGGCGTTCCTGGGCGTGCGCTTCCGCACCACCGATGCCGCGGGCGAGAAGTCCGGCGGTCCGCAGTACTACCTCGAGCGCGGCATCAAGAACGGGTTCGGCAAGTTCCTCGCGATCTTCTTCGCGATCTCCGCCGTGATCGCCTGCTTCGGCATCGGCAACATGACTCAGGGCAACTCGATATCCGCGAACCTCGAGAACAGCTTCAATGTGCCCACCTGGGTCACCGGCATCGTGCTGACCGTCTTCGCGCTGCTCGTGCTGGTCGGCGGCATCAAGTCGATCGGCCGTGTCACGGCCGGACTCGTCCCGGTCATGATCATCTTCTACGTGCTCGGTGCGATCTACATCCTGATCGCCAACATCGCCGGCGTACCGGCCGCCTTCGCGCAGATCTTCAGCGAGGCCTTCACCGGTACCAGTGCCGTGGGCGGCTTCGCGGGCTCGCTCATCATCGTCGCTGTGCAGATGGGTGTCGCCCGCGGCATCTTCTCCAACGAGTCCGGCATGGGTTCGGCCGCGATCGCGGCGGCTGCGGCCAAGACCAGTCACCCGGTCCGTCAGGGGCTCGTGTCGATGACGCAGACCTTCATCGACACGATCATCGTCGTCACCTGCACCGGTCTGGTGATCATCACCACCGGAACGTGGAACAAGGTCGACGAGGCGACGGGCGAGCAGATCAGTCCCGCGCTGATGACCGGCGAGGCGTTCTCGCACGGGCTGCCGGGTGAATGGGGCCACTACATCGTGACGATCGGCTTGGTGCTGTTCGCGGGCTCCACGATCCTCGGCTGGTCGTACTACGGAGAGCGCAGCCTGGAGAGGCTGGTCGGGGTGAAGGCGATCATGCCCTACCGGATCATCTTCTCGCTGGTGGTGTTCATCGGCTGCACGACCGAGCTCGGCGTGGTGTGGGCGTTCTCCGACGTGATGAACGGCCTGATGGCGCTGCCGAACCTGATCGGCCTGCTGGTGCTCTCGGGCCTTGTCGCGCGCGAGACCAAGAAGTACCTGACGAACGATCCGAAGCTCACGGCCACGACCGACGAGGTCAACGCCTTCATGGCGGGCGACGCGGGCTTCGAGGACTGGAAGACCCAGGCGGGCCCCGTCGTCAGGACGAGGTAGCCGTGGCGGCGGGGGGGGGGCCCGGCCCCCCCCCCCCCCGGCGGGGGGGGGGGCCCCCCGAGGAGGCGCGCTGGTTGGCCCCCGGGGGGCCCCCCCGCCACGATTCAAGAAGCCGAGGCGGACCCGCCGTTAATCAGCACGACCATCGGCACCTGTTTGACGCCCGCTGGCAGACTGTTCAGGTAATCGGACTGCATCGGA
>Ga0066256_1000931_pt2 | contig 48895 bp, 47 predicted proteins | sample ThiBio_1000_biof_FD_87107 | JGI IMG/M metagenome (GOLD analysis project Ga0066256, IMG submission 87107) | Wastewater bioreactor microbial communities from Cape Town, South Africa - Thiocy_expt_1000_biof (version 2) | ecosystem: Engineered > Bioreactor > Thiocyanate-remediating >... | reverse complement strand
TGGGAAAATAGGGCTGAAGACGGGCCATCTGCTCGTCCGTCAGCCAAAACAAATTACTCATCAGTCAGGCTCCTTCTCGCCCGTCTGAATCATAGCCATCAATTCAAATCAATGGGTCCTGACCCTAACGTGGTTCTCAGCCAGGATATAAAACGCACGATATCCGGTTCATTCCTGCGCTCATACTTCACTTGAGCTTCATAGGACTGGCCTGTCGGAACGGGCTTTCCGGGCAATCGTTGCAGTTCCCCGGTGGCAAGGAGTGCGTGGGCCATGAAATTCGGAAGCAGGGCTGCCCCCATTCCGGCCCGCACCATTTCGAGAGAAAAGATATAATGCGTGCAGCAAACCCATCGCCCTAGTCGCAACGTCGCCATGTCTATTTTGTTGAGAACGGCAAAAGCCTCCCAGTCCCGGCCGGCCAGCGCCGGCTGGATTTCTGCTGTGATCAGAGGGAGGCCGGTGTCGTAGGTGACCGGGGGACTATTCTTGCTGATGACCGGAACAAGCGTCTCTGGAAAAAGCCTTGTCGTCCAATATCCTGGTGCGGCCGGTTCAGATGTTATGAACACGTCGGCAATTCGACCGGATATTTCGTGCGGATCGTAGAGCATAACCAAGCGTATATCGATATTCGGATGGGCATCACAGAACAGTGCGAGTGCTGGCATAAACCAGCCCGTGGCAAAAGAGGAGTAGATGCCGACCCGAACAACAGCATGGCTGCCGCCGATGGCAGCAGTCGACGACTGTTCCATGAGATCGAATGCATCATTGAGTGAACGCGCCAGCTTTCTGCCGGTCTCAGTCAGGCCGATAATTCGCCCCCGCCGATCGAGGAGTTGAGTTCCAAGATGTTCTTCCAGTTTGCGCAACTGGTGACTGACGGCGCTCTGGGTGACACCCAGTTCCGTCGCAGCTTCTGTGACCGAGAGGTGGCGGGCAACCGCATCTAAGGCTTGAAACCCTTTCAGGGGGATTGTTGTTCTGCCTTTTTTCATATCGCAATCGACAATAGTTTCAAATTGACACAAGAAATCCTTCAAATGACTCTGTTGTAAGAAGTCAGATTTGGTTTGTCGAGCTTGGCCTGAAGCCGAACGTGCTGCAGGCCATCCTTGTCGTTGCAGGCTTTGCCTGCTGCATGGCGATTTCGATGCCGCAGGTCCATATCGTCGCCTATTGCGGCGACCTTGGTTATGGCGTCGCCGTCGGTACGCAGATCATCGCCCTGATGCTCGGCCTTGGCGTGATCAGCCGCCTCGCTTCCGGTGCATTCGCCGACCGGATCGGCGCCGCGCCGATGCTGATCGTCGGCTCGTCCATGCAGGCCCTTGCGCTGCTGCTCTATCTGTTTTTCAACAGCCAGTCGTCGCTCTATGTGATCTCCGGGCTGTTCGGGCTCTTCCAGGGCGGCATCGTGCCGATGTATGCCGTGATCATCCGCCAGTACCTGCCGCCTCGCGAAGCAGGTGTCCGCATCAGCCTGGTGTTGATGGCAACGGTGCTGGGCATGGCGTGCGGCGGGCTTGCGGCGGGCTACATCTTCGATGCCACCGGCTCCTACCGCCTGGCCTTCCTGCATGGGTTTTTATGGAATTGCGTCAACCTCGTCCTGGTCGCCTGGCTGATGTTGTGGCCGAAGCTGGGCCGGCGGAAGTGGGAAGCGATGACGGCATGATCTTGTCGGGAACATCGGCGGGCCGCCGTCGTTTCAACCGGGACAAGGAGCGAAACCATGCTGAAATCCCTGGTGACAGAAATTCTGGGTTCCCCCGTTGCGTCGCAGCCGGCGGCGGAGAGCCTGCAGCCATTTCGGGGCCTCAATCGGGTGCTGCTGATCTTCTCGGATCGCGATAACGCTGCTGCCGCACGGCAGGAAAACCTGGTTCTGGCCGAGCGCGACGGGCTTGCGGAGCGCGACATGATCGTGCTTCGTATACGCGGCAGCGCCGTGCAGCCGCTGTTCGGATCGCCGCCGCCGCTCGACGCGGAGCGGTTACGGCGCGATATGGATGTGGTGGACGGTGAGTTTTGCACCGTTCTTGTCGGCAAGGACGGTACTTCCGAGTTGCGGGGCGGCAAACCGGTCAGCGCCGGCGAGATTTTTACGCTGATCGATGCCATGTTGGATCAGGAAGCGGCGGCGCTTTCAGCTGCGGGAATGAAGCGGTAACAGGTTCGGCGGCCGGTCGGATCAGGCAAATGCGCGGAGGTATCCTCGCGTCACGGCCCTGTCGCCTTCGAGGGGAAGCGAAAATGCAAAGCTCGGGAGATCCGGCAATTCGAGCGCCTGCTTTGCGCTCATGATGCCCAACGGCTGGCGGCCGCGGTGATCGTTGACGGTGACTTCTATGAGTATCGGCTTCGTGTGCATTTCGCTCTCCTCTTTGCTCCGGCGACAAGCGGGCTATGAAGGTGTCCTAGCAGGCTCGGTGGCTTCGCCGTGTTCCTTTCGAAACAGGCTGCAGTGTCCAAATTTGGACGCGGCCCGGCCGGCAGCCCGCATTGTTGCATCTGGGAGAAGATTCCGATGATGGGTCCGAGAGCCTCAGACGGCGCCGCCGCTCACGGCGCCTCGTGCCGCGCCATCAGCTTTGCCTGCAAGACGACGACGACAAGCAGGAAGGCGCCACGGATGACGGATTGCCAGTAGGCCGACAGGGAAATCCAGCCGAGGCCGTTTTCGAAGTTCAGGATGTTGAAGACCATGGCGAGCAGCAGGGCGCCGGCAAGCGTCGCCCCGACCGAGCCCGAACCGCCCGTCAGCAGCGTGCCGCCGACCACGACGGACGCGATGGCAAAAAGCTCCCAGCCCACGCCCTCCGTCGGCTGGCCGGCGCCGAATTGCGAGGCGAGGATCACCCCTGCAAGGCCGGCGAGCATGCCGGAGGCGAGATAGACGGCAGCGAGCGTGCGTTCGACCTTGAGGCCCATCAGCCCGGCCGTCGCCTCGCCATCCCCGATCGCCAGGATATGGCGGCCGACAGGCAGCTTTTCGAGCACCAGCCAGCCGATGACATAGGCGCCGAGCCCGATCCAGGCGGGGATGGGGAAGCCGAGGAAATCATCCTGGCCGATGACGGTGAAGCCCGTATCGTAGGAGACGGAGACCGACTGGTTGTTGGCGAGCAGCAGGCCGGTGCCATAGGCCGCCAGCATGGTCGCGAGCGTGGCGATAAAGGGCTGGATGCGCATTTTCGTGATGATGAAGCCGTTCAGCGCCCCGATGGCGAGCCCTGCCGCCATGCCGCCGAAAAGCCCGGCCGCCCAGTGATAGGGCGAAAGAAGGGCGGCGACCACGCTTGCCATTGCCGCAGTGCCGCCGACCGAGAGGTCGATGCCGCCGGTAATGATGACGAGCGCCATGCCGAGCGCGATCAGCGCGAACATGGAATTGTAGCGCAGGAAGCTCAGGATGTTGAAGGGCGACAGGAAGTTGTCGTAGCGCAGCGCCCCGAACAGGATGAGGCCGAAAAGCGCGAGGATGACGCCGATGCGGGCGAGATCGCCCGAGGACTTGATGGCGAAGGGACGGAGGAGGGCGTGCATGGAGTGGTCTCCTCAATGCTTGTCGGCGCGTTGCTGGATGAAGACGGCGAGCACGATCAGCCCGGCCTTGACGATAAGGGCGGCGGCATCCGGCACGCCATTGGCGAGCAGCGTATAACGCACGAGCTGGATGACGAAGGCGCCGAGCAGGGTGCCGACGACGTTGGCTCGGCCGCCGGTCAGGAGCGTGCCGCCGACGGCGACCGCCGCGATGGCGTCGAGTTCCATGCCGAGGCCGACGAGATTGGCATCGCTTGCGGAATTGCGCGCCACCACGACGAGGCCGGCCAGGCCTGCCAGCGCCCCGCTGATCATGTAGACGAACAGCTTGACGCGTTTGACCGGAATACCGGTCAGCCGCGCCGCCTTCTCGTTGCCGCCGACGGCGATGATCTGCCGGCCGATGACCGTGTAGCGGATCATCGCGAAGGCGAGCACGACGATGACGATCATCAGCACGACCTGTGCCGGGATGCCGGCGATGCGGCCCATGGCGATGAACTGGAAGCCCTCGTTCTTGAAGACCTGCAGGTTGCCGTTGGTCATGACCTGCGCGATACCGCGGCCGGCGATGAAGAGAACGAGCGTCGCAATGATCGGCTGGATGGAGAAGCGGGTGACGAGCAGCCCGTTGAACAGGCCGAACACGCCGGCGACCGCGACCGGGATCAGGAAGGCGAGAGCCACGGCGAACGCCATGTTGTCCACCTGCCAGAACTGGCCCATGAAGATCATCGGCGCCAGCGCGCCCGCTATCGCCATCAGCGAACCGACCGAAAGGTCGATGCCGCCGGTGGCGATGACGAGCGTCATGCCGGTGGCGACGATGACGATGGTGGCGACCTGCGTCAGGTTCACGTTGAGCGTCTGCCAGGACAGAAAGTTCGGTGTCACCGCGATGTTGAAGATGATCAGCGCCAGGAAGGCGACAAAGGTGCCGTAGCGGCTTGCGAGCGTGAACAGCCGGCTGCCGGAAGAGAGCGTGCCTGACGGCTGGGGAGCAGGGGTCTCGATTGTCGTCATGCGATTTCACCTTCCGGGGCCACCTGATGGGCCATGGCGGAAAGCAGCGCCGCCTCGCTCAGATCCTTGCGCGGCAGCGTCGCCACCGACGTGCCGTCGCTGAGCACGGTGACGCGGTCGGCGGCGGCGAGAAGCTCTTCCAGTTCGGAAGAAATCATCAGGACGCTCAGCCCTTCGTCTGCGAGGTTGCGCAACAGCTTGAGGATTTCGGATTTCGCGCCGATATCGATGCCGCGGGTCGGTTCGTCGATGATCAGGACGCGCGGATCGGTGGCGAGCCAGCGGGCGAGCAGGACCTTCTGCTGGTTGCCGCCCGAAAGTTCCTTGATCGGCTGGTCCGGTGAAGCGCATTTGACGCCGAGCGCGCGAATGTAGCGCGTGACGATCTCGTCCTGCCTGGCGCGATCGACGATGCCGGCTTTCTTCAGCTTGGGCAGCAGCGCCAGCGTCATGTTCTCGCGGATGCTCATGTCGGGCACGATGCCGTCGATCTTGCGGTCCTCGGAAACGAGGCCGATGCCGTCGGCGATCGCATCCGCCGGCTCGCGGTAGACGCGCTCCTTTCCGTCCATGCGGATGGTGCCCCGCTGCATCCTGTCGGCGCCGAAGATCAGCCGCGCCGTTTCCGTGCGGCCGGAGCCGAGCAGGCCGGCGAGGCCCGATATCTCGCCCTCGCGCACGGTCAGGCTGACATTACGCACGCGCACGCCGGCGCCGGCGTTTTCGACGACAAGGCGGGCGGGACGCTCGGGCACGTCCTGATCGGGCGCCATCGCCTGGAAGGCGGCGAGTTCCTTGCCGAGCATATGGCGCACCAGCGCCATCTTGGGCATGTCGGCCATCGGGCTTTTGGCGACGGTCTGGCCGTCGCGCATGATCGTCACGCGGTCGCAGATGGCATAGAGTTCATCCAGGCGGTGACCGATGAAGATGACGGCGACGCCGGAGCGTTTCAGCGTGCGGATCGTCTCGAAGAGCACGGCGACCTCGCGCTCGTCCAGCGAAGAGGTCGGCTCGTCCATGATGACGAGGCGGGCGGTCTGGGTGACGGCGCGGGCGATCGCGACCATCTGGCGGGTCGCGGCATCGAAATGCGCGACGGGACGGTCGACGTCGATGGAAAGATTGAAGGTTTTCAGCACGGCCTCGGCGCCGCGGCGCATGGCGGCGTGGTCGATCAGTCCGAAGCGTTTCGGCTCGCGGGAGAGGTAGATATTCTCGGCCACAGAGCGTTGCGGGGCGAGGTTGATTTCCTGGTAGATGGTCGCGATGCCGGCGCCCTGCGCTTCTGCCGGCATGGTGAAGTCGACATCCCTGCCGTTGAAGCTGATGCTGCCCTCGTCGCGGCGATAGACGCCGGTGAGAATCTTGATGAGCGTCGACTTGCCTGCGCCGTTCTGGCCGACAAGCGCCATGACCTCCGCCGGCTCCACCTCCAGCGAGGCGGATTTGAGCGCGACGACGCCGGCAAACGCCTTCGAAATGCCCTGCATGGAAAGAAGCATCGGGGTTCTCCTCTATCCCAAACGCATGACGAGCCTACACCCGAACTGGCCAAAGGTCGCTCGAAAAAACGGCCGAGACGGTTTCGCCGCCCCGGCCGCAAAAGGCTTGGGAGTTTTGGTCAGTAGGCGTTGGCGAGTTCGGCGGCCGCGTTGGAAGCGTCGTAGAACTTGTCCTCGTTCACCAGGGTCGGCTCGATCGTCTCGCCCTTGGCGTAACGCTGCATCGTTTCGAACGCCTTGGGTCCGAAGCGCGGATTGCACTCGACGACCGCCGCGATCTTGCCGTCGACGACGAGCTGGACGGCTTCCTTGCCGCCGTCGATGGAGAGCACGAGCACATCCTTGCCCGGTACCTTGCCGGCCGCTTCCAGCGCCGCGATGGCGCCGATCGCCATTTCGTCGTTGTGGGCGTAGATGATGTCCGCATCCGGATGCGCCTGAAGCAGGGCTTCCGCGACCTGGCGGCCCTTGTCGCGGGCGAAGTCGCCGGTCTGCGAGGCAACGATCTCGAAGCCGCCGGCCGCCTGGATCGCTTCGTCAAAGCCCTTCTTGCGGTCGTTGGCGGGCGAAGAACCGGTCGTGCCTTCCAGTTCGATGATCTTCGACTTGCCGTTGGCGTTCTTGGCCAGCCATTCGGCGATACGCTTGCCTTCCTCGACGAAATTCGAGCCGATGAAGGTCAGGTAGTCTTCGCCGGCCTTGGCAAGCGACGGATCGACCGAACGGTCGAGCAGGATGACCGGGATGCCGGCCTTCTTGGCCGCCATGACGGCGGGGATCAGCGGCTTTTCTTCGCGGGGCGCGAGGAAGATGACGTCGACGCCCTGGGCGATCATCGAATTGACGTCGGCGACCTGCTTGGCGGCCGAACCGGCGGCGTCCGTATAGACCAGCTGGTAGCCGAGCTTTTCAGCCTCGGCCTTCATGCTGTTCGTCTGGGCGATGCGCCAGGGATTGTTGGATTCGGTCTGCGCGAAGCCGACCTTGTAGGTGTCCTTCTGTGCCAGCTTCGGCACTTCTGCGATGGCAACGCCGGCGATGGCAAGCGTGCCGACGGCGGTTGCCGCAAGCAAGAAGGTGCGACGGGACATGGATGTCATGAGCGATTTCTCCTCCCAGGTTATGGCCGGTGCTCCTCTACCGGACGTGAGCAAATTCCTGCTTCACATGCGCAAATCTTGCGCTAATAATATTAGCAGTCAAGAGCCAAAATTATGAGCACTTGCAAAAAAGGCGTGTGCAGTGCAAAGCACGGCGAGGGGTGAGGAACGACGCATGGCCAAAGGAAACGGGCGCAATACGGACAAAAACGGCAGCGGACGCCCGACCATGACGGATATCGCCCGCATCGCCGGCGTCTCCCAGTCCAGCGTTTCGCTCGTGCTCAATGAGATGTCCGGTTCGCGCATTTCGCCGGAAACGCAGCAGAAGGTGCGTGAGGCTGCTCATAAAATTGGTTATAGACTGCCGGCCACGCGCGGCACTGTTGCCGCGACGCCCGTGGTGGAGAAGGACACCATCGCCTTCATCGTCGACGAAATTTCCACCAGCCCCCATCCGGTCGTCAGTCTTGATGGCATCCGCGATTATGCCTTCGAGCAGGGACTTCTGGTTTCCGCCCATGTCACGCGTTCGAACCCCGACCTGGAGCAGGCCGTGCTGCGCTCCGTCCTGCGCGATCCTTCCATTGCCGGCGTCATCTACGCGACCATCTTCACGCGCAAGGTCTCCGTGCCGCCGGCGCTGAAATCCATCCCGACCGTCCTGCTCAATTGTTATTGCGAGCCGCGCCAGCATGTGGCGATCGTGCCCGGCGAGGTGGTGGGCGGCTTCGCGGCGACGGCGCACCTGACGGCGCTGGGGCACAAGCGCATCGGTTTCATCAACGGCGAGCCGTGGATGGACGCAGCGATGGACCGCCTGAAGGGGTACAAGCAGGCCCTTGCCACGGCCGACATCGCCTTCGACGAGAGCCTGGTGCGCGACGGCGACTGGTTGCCCTTGCGCGGCTATGAAGCGGGTATCGAACTGCTGTCCATGGCCAACCGCCCGACGGCGATCTTCTGCGGCAACGACCTGATGGCGATCGGCGTCATGGAGGCGGCGCAGGAAAAGGGGCTGCGCGTGCCGCAGGACGTCTCCGTCATGGGCTACGACGACCAGGAGTTGGCGCGCTACACGCATCCGCCGCTCTCGACGCTTGTCCTGCCCAACTACGAGATGGGCCAGAAGGCCGCGGGATACCTCATCGACATGGCGATCCACGGCAAGCATATCCGCCCGATGACCATCAAGGTCGACGGTCCCCTGGTGGTCCGCGAAACCACGGGCGCCATGCGCCGCTGACAGGTCGCGGTGGCTCGGTTTTCCTGTCTGGCGAAGCGGGTTCATGCGGAGGCAGGCGTCTGTCGCCGGCGCGCTTGCCAGCCGCAGGGCTTCGATGTAAAGCCAAGGTTGCATGAAAACCCTGCACCTATTTTTTCGCGAAGCCAACCCGAATCGGACTTCGAGGGAGCGATATGGCGCCTCCTTTACGTATCAAACACGAAAAAATCCTCATTTCGGGAACGGACTGGACAGAAACCTATTTTGACGTTTGCTAACGCGTCGGGTCAAAGTATGCCGGTGCTTCGGGATGCGGATCACAGTGTGGGAATGGCGGAGCGATGGAGCAGGAACAGAACCAGCAGAAACTTGTCCCGGCGGTCGAACGGGCGGCTGGCATTCTCGACATCGTCGCCACCGCAAAACGTTACCTGACCGTATCGGAACTGGCGCGCGAAACCGCCCTGCCCAAGAGCACGGTACACAACCTGTGCTCGACTCTCGTCCAGCTCGGGCTTTTGATTCGCCGTCCGGACCAGACCTATCTTCTCGGTCCGCATCTTTTGAGATGGTCGAATGCCTTCGACCGGCAGACCGATGTGGCGGCGGAGTTTGCCGCCCTCTGGGACCAGCGCGACATACCGCACGAGGCTGTCGTTTCGCTGGGCGTGCCGGAAAAGGGCGAGATCGTCTTTATCGCGGCGCGCCAATCGGCGGGCGGCCATCGATTTTCGGTCCGGCCGGGGCTTCGCCTTCCGGCGCCCTTCGTCGCAGCCGGCCAGGCCGTGCTGGCCCATGCCTCCGATTACGAGGTGCGAAGGCTGTTTGCCGACGGTTACCCCAAACCTCTGACCGACCGGTCGCCGGGAACCCTGGCCGAGTTGCTGGCGACGCTGGCTGACATTCGCAAGCGTGATTATACGATCGAAGAAGAACAGTGCCAGGCCGGCATCACCAGCCTGGGGGCGGTGGTGCTCAATTCCCTGAACCGGCCGCTGGCGGCCGTCATGATCAGTGTTCCGGCCGAACTTTTCAGCGGCGCGGTGCGCGAAGAACTCGCGGAAGTGCTGCTCGACATCACCCGCAGCCTGTCCCGGCGGATGGGCGCCGACCTGGACAACCACCGCGGCTGACGGAGCCGCCCAGGCTCACGCGGCCGCAATTGCGTGGCGGATAGCCCGTCGCGACGCCGCCGATCGGACGGTGTCGATGTGGGCCTCGACCAGCTGAAAGATCTGTTCCGGATTGTCATGCTGGGGGAAGTGCCCTTCGCCGTGCAGCATGACCCACTTCACCGGGCCGGAGACGGCGTCGGCGATAGCGCTCAATTGCACGGGGCTGGAAAACGCATCCTCCATGCCCTGGATCAGCAGCAGCGGTGCTGCGACGCCTGCGAGGAGATCGAGCGCCGACCAATGCTGCATCGCATGCGACCGGCGATGATCGGTCCAGGCGAGATACAGCGCCTGCGGAGTGTCGTGATGCGCGCCCAGCCGGTCGCTGAGGCCGCTTTCCCGCTCCGTGGCCGGAAGCTCGGCCGTCGCGGCTTCGAAATGGGCATCGGCGAAAGCGTAAGGCGCAATCGCGGCAATGCGGCCGGCGCGCTCGGGAAACAGGGCGGCAAAGATCAGCGCCACGGTCGCGCCGTCACTGTGCCCGACGAAATCCGCCGTCGAAATGCCGAACGTGGTCAGCAATGCCGGCAGGACAATGCCCGCCTCGTGGATCAGTGGATCCATGTTGTCGATGTTACCGGCGGCCGGGCTCCTGCCGCGACCCGGTCGCGACCAGGCGATGATCCTGCGGCCGGGATCGTTTGCCAGGACATGCTGCCCGATTTCCAGCAGGGATTCCCAATTTCCCATTCCATGACTGACCAGAACCAGCGGCCTGCCGTTCTCGCGCCCGAAGGACGCCACCTCCAGCAACCCTGCTGCGGTCTCGATCATCTGGCTGTTTGACACCGCCGATCGTTCACCCGGCATCGAACCGGTTTGCCCCCCGTTGAAGTCCAGCACGACAATACCTCCCCACGTTTTCCGTCATTGCCCCTGCCGGACCGGCGGCTCCTCTTCCGCATGCCCGACCCCGATGAGAACGCTCCCATTGGTCGTATCATGGCACCAAACGCAGTTCTGCACCATATGGGCAGTCCCTCGATTCTTACCTGACGATCTCATTTTTGGTAGACTGTCCGCCCCGCTGGTTGGCCGAGTGGAGCAGGCCGCTCATGCGGCTCAAATCCGCTCCCATGCGATGCGACAGGCGCGTGGCAATACGCTGGACATTGGAAATCACCCGCCCGCGGTCGCCGCTTTCCAAGGCTTCGGTCGGCAGGCTGACGGCCACGCCGGCAATCGGCCGGTTGCGCGAATCCAGAACTGACGCCCCGAAGCAGACGATGCCCTCGGCGACCTGCTGGTCGTCGCAGCTGTAGCCGCTCCTGCGGATCTCCTGCAGTTCCCCCAGCAGCACCTCGATGTCCTGGACGCTTTTGGGGGTGCGGCCGGGAGGCAGTCCGTCGGAGAACAGCTTTCGCACCTCGAATTCGCTCATATGGCTGAGAAATGCCTTGCCCGTCGCCGTGAACGCCGCCGGCAGGCGCATGCCGGCGCGGAACTCGATCAGCGAATGGCTGACGTCGGAGTTTCTCGCCGCGATGTAGACCACCTCGGGTCCTTCCAGCACGGAGAGCGTGATGGTGGCGCCGGGCAGTTCCGTTTCCTGGTCCCACATGGCGGCGAATTCCGCCGCAACGTCCGATTGCGTGGTGAAGGCGTTCGACCAGCGCATCACATGCGGCCCCATCTGGAACGTCTGGTCGTTGCGGCGGATGAGCAGTTCGAGGTTCACCAGCGTATGGCAAAGCGTGTGAACGCTGCTGCGGGCCAGCTTCAATTCCCGGGCCATGTCCGACAGGCTCAGAGGGCTTCTGGACCGGGCCACCAGGTCCAGAATGCGGGTTCCTCTCTCCAATGCGGGTACGTATTTCGCCTTGCTGTCCGACTGGTCCATGTAGCATTCCGAATGGATTTTAGGGCGGCTGTTTTTCTCTTGACAGATGTTTAGCCCAAAGATTAGCTTCCAGTCCAGTGAAAAGTGTTCGATATGTTGAACACGAGACGGTCAGGAGAACGATGATCCGCTGCCATCAGGTGGACCATCGCGCCGTCGGCTTTTTGGGGAGCGACGCATGGTAATGGGTGTGCGGGACTGGGCTATCCGCTTCGGTGAAACATCGGACCGAGACCAGACCATCGGCGCGATGGCGCGGTATTATACCTGCACCTTCCTGTGGGACATGGGCACCCAGAAGGTGATCGTCGAGATGGTCGACGGCAAGGTCTACCGGATCAACACCGATCCGCAGCCGCTGGACGCCTATGATTTCGCGCTGCGGGCCAGCCCTGCCACCTGGCGGGAGTTCGCCAAGCCGATCCCGGACCCGATGTATCACGGCATCTGGGCGGCGAGCTTCCGCCGCGACCTGAAGATCGAGGGCAACATCCTCGTGATGATGCAGAACCTTCGGAATTTCACCGTGCAGTTCGAACTGCTGCGCAAGGTCGGCGTCCCCGTCTGACACCCGCCAACCCTATCCGCTGATTAGGAATACCGGAATGGCAAACCCCTCCCCCGTCATCGGCGGATACGTCACCATCGATGTCGACGGTTACGAATACAAGGTCTTCTACCTCAGGAACGGCCAGGGGATTCCGCTCGTCTGCCAGCACACGGCCGGCTGCCACAACCATCAATGGCGCGGTCTGCTCGAAGACGAGGAGATCACCAAGCATTACGACGTGATCGCCTACGACCTGGCGCGCCACGGCAAGTCCGATCCGCCGCTCAACAAGGAATGGTGGAAGGAAGAGTATCGCCTCACGGCCAGCCACTACATGAATTTCATCGTCGCACTCTGCGATGCGCTGGAGCTCGACAGCCCGATCTTCATGGGGTCGAGCTTCGGCGGCAACGTCGCGCTGCAACTGGCGCTGCACCATCCGGACCGTTTTCGCGCCGTCATCCCTGTCGAGGCCGCCGAGCACGCGCCGGGCTTCTTCCTCGACTGGTGGCGCCACCCGCATGCCAACGCCGCACAGGTCTGCGCCAGCGGCGTCTGGGACCTGATGGCGCCGCAGAGCCCCGACATGGATCGCTGGCTGACCTGGCACTACTACACGCAGGGCTCGGAAGTCTTCAAGGGCGACCTGTTCTTCTATTCGATCGACCACGACCTGCGCGGCAAGCTCGGCAACATCGACACCCGCAAGTGCCCGGTGATCATGATGACCGGCACCTACGACTATCTGACGCCGCCGGAAGCGACGGAAAACACCGCCCGGCAGATCCCCGGCGGCATCTACATCGAGATGGAGGACATCGGCCACTTCCCGATGTCGGAAAACTATCCGCTGTTTGCCGTCTACCTCAAGGAAGCGCTGCGCATCATCGAGACGAGAACCTGAACCATGGCCCGGGAAAACTGAGGTTGCCGCGATGAAGATCATAGAATTCGACGACAAGGGCCATCGCGTCGAGGTGGACAGCCGCGCCGCTTCCTCGAAGGCGGCAAGCTCGTCGCTGGCGCCGCGTCCGGTGTTTTCGTCTGCCCCGGCGGAAGCCCCGCGGGCGCGCAGAAAATCGTCCGGGATCGAACTGCACATGTTCCAGACCGGTATCCTGCGCACCAAGACCAAATATATCAAGATGAACCAGGGCGAAGAGACCTTCGACATCCCGGTTCCGTGGTTCCTGATCAAGCATCCGCAAGGCAACGTGGTGATCGACGGTGGCAACGCCGTGGAGGTGGCGATCGACAAGCGCGCCCACTGGGGTTCGGTCCTCGCCGCCTACGATCCGATCATGAGCGTTTCGGAAAACTGCGTCGAGCAGCTGAAGATGGTCGACGTCGCGCCGCACACCGTGCGCTACGTGCTGCAGTCGCACCTGCACCTCGACCATACCGGCGCGGTAGGCCGCTTTCCCAAGGCGCAATATGTCGTGCAGCGGGCGGAATACGACTATGCCTTCAAGCCGCACTGGTTTTCGGCGGGCGCCTATATCCGCGCCGATTTCGACCGGCCCGGCCTCAACTGGAAATTCCTCGGCGGCGAGTACACCGACCATTACGACCTGTTCGGCGACGGCACCATCCGCATGATCTTCACGCCCGGCCATTCGCCGGGGCACCAATCCTTTCTGATCACCCTGCCGAAGACCGGTCCCGTACTTCTGACCATCGATGCCGCCTATACGGTCGATCACTGGGAGAACAAGGCGTTGCCGGGGCTCGTCGTCTCGTCGGCGGATGCGGCCGATTCCGTCGCCAAGCTCCGGAAAATTGCCGCCGATACCGGCGCGATGGTGGTCACCGGCCACGATCCGGTGACCTGGGCCGGCTTCCGCAAGGCGCCGCACGATTTTTACGACTGATTGCATGTGAAAATTGGACATACCAACCTGGAGGAGTTGAATATGCTAAAGAAATTCGCCTGCGCGGCGGCGTTCCTCGTCGCCGCCGCGATCGGGGCGCATGCCGAGGGGCTCGACGAGATCAATCCCGACGTGGCAAAGCGCCTCTACAACAAAGACATGCTCGACCCGATGCAGCCGATCGGCCCGAGCAAGTGGCGTGACTTCAAGGCGAAGAACCCGCCGCCGTGGAAGATCGGCTACGCCTCGTCCTACGCCGGCAACACCTGGCGCGCCGCCGCCATGGATGAGCTGCAGAACGTCATCGTTCCCGAATGGAAGCAACTCGGCCTGCTCTCCGACGTGATCATCACCCAGTCGAACCTCAACGATGCGACGCAGATCCAGCAGATCCGCCAGCTCGTTGACCAGGGCGTCGACGCGATCATCCTCTGCTGCTCCAACCCGACGGCGCTGAACGCTTCGGTCAAATATGCCGCCGACAAGGGCGTCCCGGTCTTCTCGATGACCGGCTACCTGACCTCGGAATATGCCGTGAACTCCTCCGTCAACTATCAGGTCGGCGGCTACGAGATCGGCAAGGCGATGGTCGACCAGCTCGGCGGCAAGGGCAACGTGCTGGTGGTCGAAGGCATTCCGGGCACGTCCGGCTCCGACAGCCAGAACCGCGGCGTTCTCGCCGGTCTCGCGTCCTCGCCGGACATCAAGATCGTCGGCTCGGTCGCCGGCATGTGGACCGACCAGGTGGCGCAGGGCGAAGTGCAGAAGTGGCTGGCCACCAATCCGGGCAAGCTCGACGGCATCGTCGTGCAATCGGCGGCGGAAATGGGCGTGCTGCGCGCCGTGCAGCAGGCCGGCCGTGGCGAAATCCCGGTCGCCATCGGCGGCGAACTGGGCGCACTGTGCCAGTGGCGCAAGAACCCCGACTATATCAACTACTCCTTCCAGCTCTGGCCGCCGGCCGACGATATCGAGCTGATGTGGCACGTGATGATGCGCACGCTGCAGGGACAAGGCCCGAAGATCCAGTCGATCCTCGTCGATCCGGTGAAACTGACGCATGACGATCTCAAGGCCGTCATGAACGAGGATTGCTCGGTCGATACCGCCGAATGGCTGAAGGTCGGCGCCAAGCGCTGGGGTTACGACCCGTCCTACCTCGACGACTTCTTCCTGCACCCCGCCGATCCGAAGGCCTACAAGCCCTGATCGCTGAAGGGGCCGGCCTGCCGGCCCCTCTCATCACCATCATCGTTTTTCGCTTCGCTCTTTACGCCCCGAAGGGATCGTCATGGCGTCTTCCGCCCCAGATATCGAACACGTGACAAGCCGGGAGACGATCCTCGTGCGTGGCGTGAAGAAATATTTCGGGCCGACCCGGGCGCTGGACGGCGTTTCCTTTTCTGCCCGCGCCGGCGAGATCCACGCCATCGTCGGCGGCAACGGTTGCGGCAAGAGCACGCTTGCCAAGGTGGTTTCCGGCATCCTGCCCATCGACGGCGGCACGGTGTCGATCCTCGGTGAAACCCCGTCGACGCCGGCCGAAAGCCGGGCGCTCGGCATCTCCACCGTCTACCAGGAAGTGCTGGTCGCCGACGAAAGCTCCGTTGTCGACAACATCTTCATGGGTGCCGACCGGCTGTTCTCCAAGACGCTGTCGCAGGAGCGCAAGGTCGCCCGCGCCGCGGAACTGATGGAGGAACTGTCCGGCGAGCCCGTCGATCCGCATGCGCTGGTCGGCACGCTGCCGCTCGGCCTCAAGCAATGGATCACCATCGCCCGCGCGCTGCTGTCCGAACCGAAAATCCTCATCCTCGACGAAAGCTCGGCGGCGCTCGATTTCGACAGCACGGAGCGCCTGTTCGCCCGCATGCGGGCGCTGCGCACCCGCGGCACGACCGTGCTGATCGTCACCCCCCGCATCGCCGAACTGATCCGCATCTCCGACCGCGCCACCGTGCTGCGCGACGGGCGCGACGTCGGCGTTCTGGAAAAGGCCGAGATCACCGAACGCAACCTTCTGGCGCTGATGACCGGCGAGGACCGCGGCACGAGCCATGGCGTGCACACGGCACCACAGCCGCGCACGCCGGAGCGCGCCATGAAGGCGCGCAACCTCGCCGTCTGGCCGAATGCCCGCAGCTTCGATTTCGACCTGCGCCGCGGCGAGATCGTCGGCGTCGCCGGGCTGGACGGGCAGGGACAGGATGCCTTCGTGCGCGTGCTCGCCGGTGTTGCGCCCGCCGCCCGCGGCCTGGTGCAGGTGGCGGATCGAAACGACGGCTGGCTGCCGGTGCGCACGCTGGGCGAGGCGGTCAAGGGCCGCATTGCCTACGTCTCGGGCGACCGCAAGCGGGAGGGCATCTTCGCCTCGCTGTCGATCTTCGAAAACATGGTGATGCCGCTCTACCGCGAAAAGAAGCGCGCCGGCATCCTCGGCATCATCGACCGCCCGACGCTGACGACGATTTTTAAACGCGAGGCCGAGAACCTGCTGATCAAGTTCGGGGCCAAGGAAGACCGCATCACCTCGCTTTCCGGCGGCAACCAGCAGAAGGTGCTGATCGGCCGCGGTTTTGCCATGCGTCCAGACGTCATCGTGCTCAACGATCCGGCGCGCGGCATTGACGTCGGCGCCAAGACGGAGCTCTACAAGCATCTGCGCGCCTTTGCCGAGGAGGGCAGGGCGGTCGTCTACATGTCCTCGGAAATCGAGGAGTTTCTGGGCTTCGCCACCCGCGTCATCGTCTTCCGAGATGGTGCGCCGTTCGACGCTTTCGACGGACGCGCGTTGGAAACGAAACGCGTTCTGGAAGCCATGTTCGGCCAGACCTCGGGCGAGGGCCTAACGACCGCGCACGGGTTGACGCCGAAGCGGGCCAGGGCGGAGCGGGGCGGCGGTGCACCCGTGGGCGACGGTGTCCGCGTGAAAGTTTCCGTGCCCGCAGAGATCAAGGCGACGTTACGCTCCGGTCATGACGGCCTGTCGCCGCCGCAGGTGCCGGTCGAGCGCCTGGTGGAGACGGCCACGCCAAAGGTTGCGATGGCACCGAAAACCATCCGCGTCGTCGAATTCGGTGCCGAAGGCCAGCCGCGCAGCGGGGCATCGCGATGAGCACTGCGGCGATCACCACCACGACGGCGAAAACAGAAGCGCAGGGCGGACGATCCAACCCGTTCCTGTTGATGCCGATCACGCTGTTCTTCGCGTTGCTCGCCGTGGCGGTGCTGCGGGCGCCGAGCCTGATGTCGGCCTCGGGCATCGGCGCGGCTATCATCGTCGTCACGCCGCTGATCCTGGCCACCTACACGCTGATGGCCTCGACCATTTCCGGCCGTGGCACCGTCGATCTTTCCGTCGGCCCGCTGATCGGCTTCATCAACGTCACGCTGATCCAGCTGCACGGCGCCGGCCTGCTGGAAAACCCCATCGCCGTCTTTCTTTACTGCATGGCCGTCGGCGCGCTTTACCAGCTGATCTTTTCGCTGATCGTCATCTATGTGCGCGTGCAGCCGATCATCGTGTCGCTCTCGGGTTATCTGGCGCTCAGCGGCATCAACCTCGTCATCCTGCCGCGCCCGGGCGGCATGGCGCCGGCCTTCATGGCGGAATGGGGGTACGGCACCTCGATCTTCTCGCCGATTCTGATCATCCTGCTGCTGGCCACCGCCGCCTGGCTGCTGTTCACCGCCACCGCCTTCTACACCCACCTGCGCCTGATGGGGTCGGACGAGCGCGCTGCCTATACGTCCGGCGTACCGATCACCATCGTGCGCATCGGTGCGCATATGATTTCGGGCTGCTTTGCCGGCCTTGCCGCCATCTGCTTCACCGCGCTGATTTCCTCGGGTGATCCGTCGCAGGGCACCACCTACACGCTGATCGCCGTCACCGCGCTGGTGCTCGGCGGCGCCTCGCTGGGGGGCGGGCGCGGCGGCGTGTTCGGGTCGGCGCTGGGGGCGATCAACCTCTACCTCATCACCTACGTGCTCTCGACCTTCAACTTCGGCACGGTGCAGAGTTTCGTCACCAATTTGGCCTATGGCGCAATCCTCGTCATCTCGCTCTTGCTGACGCTGCTGATCCCGGTCATCCAGCGCCGTATCCGCAATTTTTCGCCGCTGCTCTATTTCGTGGCGCTCTCCGTCGTCGTGCTCGGCATCATCCTGCACGCTACCTTCGACTATGGCGCGCTCGGCGCCGCAGGTGCCATCGTTTCCGGCCCGCTCGACATGCAGGCGGCGCTGACCGGCCCGCTGGAAATCGCCACGGTTTCGCCGGAGACCGAGGCGCTGCGCATCGCCGCCGCCCCGCTCGTGCTGTCGGTGCTGCTGCTGATCGTCATCGCCGTGTTCGTGCGTCTCGCGGTCGGCCAGTCGAGCCGCCGCACGCTGGCGCCGGCCGTCGCCGTTGTCGTCGCGGCACTGGTCCTCGCCGGCGCCTATGTCATGGCCGAAGGCGTGCGCGGGCCTGAAACGGAGGCCGTCGAGTGATGGAAAAGCTGCCGCAGATCAGCCTGCCTGCCCGCATCCTCGGCCTTGCCATCGCCATCGTGCTCACCGCGCTCGGCGTCGGCTTCGGTTTCGCCCAGGCACTTTCCGTTCAGGTGATCATCCTGTCGGCGATCGCCACCATGGCGCTGTTCGTCTGGGCCTGGCGCTTCGTCATCGGCCAGTTCCTCGATCCGGCCGCGACCGCTGTCGTTGCCGAAGGGCCGAGCCCGCTGCGCACCGCCTGGCTGCAGTACCGCTGGCCGCTGCTCGGCCTGGCGCTGATCCTCATCGCCTTCCTGGTGCTGTCGCTGACGGTCGAGGCCTTCTTCAATATCTGGAACGTCATCTCGCTGATCATCCTGCTGGCGATCCTCATCCTGACGCGCACGCTCGGGCGGCAGTTCCAGCAGAACCGCTCCGCCTTCATCGGCATCATGGTGCTGGCCGGGCTGTTCTCCGTCGGCTCGATGAACATCGAAGGGTTCGCCTCCGGCAACAACATCAAGTCGATGCTGCTGTTCGCCTCCTTCCTCGGCCTCGCCTCGATCGGCCAGACGCTGGTGGCGCTGCTCGGCGGCCTCGACCTCTCCATCCCTTTCATCATCGGCGCGGCGAATGTCGGCCTGCTCTACCTGATCGGCCTCGGCGTTCCGCCATGGCTCGCCACGCTGATCGTGCTCGCCATCGGGGCTCTGTTCGGCGTGATCAACGGGTTCCTGAGCTACAAGCTGCAAGGGCAGGCATTGATCGTCACCCTTGGCACCGGCTTTGCCATCTCCGGCGGCGTGCAGATCGTCACCTCGATCGGTTCGGCCTATTCCGGTAACGTCTTCGGCACCGTGCCGGCATGGCTGTCCAACATACCGGCGATGAACGGCTCCACCTTCGGGCTTTCCTTCCCGCCGGTCATCGCCATCTGGGCGCTGATCGCGCTCATCCTCATTCTGGCGCTACGTCTGACGGTCTACGGGCGTTTCCTTTACGCGCTCGGCGTCAACCGCACCTCGGCCAGCCGGGTGATGATCTCGGAAATGCGTTACTGGGTCATCGCCTATGCGCTCTCCGGCTTCTTCGCGGCGCTGACCGGCGGCTTGCTGCTCGGCTGGTCGGGCGGCGGCTTCATCGGCGTCGGCGACCAGTATCTGTTCCTGACGCTCGCCGCCGTGGTGGTCGGAGGAACCTCGCTGCTCGGCGGCGCCGGCGGATACGGCTTTACGGTCATCGGCGTGCTGGTGCTGCAGGTTCTGTCCAGCTTCCTCGTCGGCATCGGCCTCGATTTCAAATGGCAACAATTCATCTTCGGGCTGCTGATCCTGCCGATGGTGGCGCTCTATGCCCGTTCGCCGCACATCCGAACGCAGATCTGAGGGGCAGGCGACATGGCGCAAACGAATTTCCGGAAAGGGAGACAGTAACATGGCGGTGTATCAGACGACCGATCTGGCGGCGGCGAGCTATTCGGTCGCGCTCTTCGGGCTGGCCGCGACTGCGATCCTGCTGCTGATCGGCACGACCTGGGTCAGCCGCAGCTGGCGCCTGCCGGTGACGCTGTGCGCCGTCGCAGCACTCGTCGGCGTCGGTGCCGCCCACGAGGCGCGCGATGCGTGGCTCGCCGGCAACGGGGTGCCGGTGTTCTAGCATTATGTCTGCTGGTCGGTAACGATGCCGCTGCAGGTGATGGCGCTGTATTTCCTGGCGCAGACGGCGGGGCGGCTGAGTGCCGGCCTGTTCTGGCGGCTCGTCGTCGTTTCCGTGCTGATGGTCTTCGTGCGGTATCTCGGCGAGGCGCAATACATGCACGCGACGCTCGCCTTCCTCATCGGCCTCGTCTTCTGGCTCTATATCCTCGGCGAGCTCTATTTCGGCCGCATGGACGAAGCCGTCCGTTCTTCTACCGGCGATTACCTGCGCCGCGGCTATTTCTGGCTGCGCCTGATCGTCACCATCGGCTGGGCGATCTATCCGCTCGGCAACTTCCTCACCGCCTTTGCCGGCATGGTCGACGACGGCAGCCTGTCGGTCGCCTACAACCTCGCCGACATTCTCAATCGCATGGCCTTCGGCATCGCCGTCCTGGCGACGGGCGTGCTCGTTTCGGAGGAGACGCGACATGCCTGATCCGCGGCCCATGCCTTCCATTCCTGCTCATTCAAGAGGTACACGTCCATGAAGGGTGCAGACGTCATTGCAATCATCATACTGGCAGCGATCGTCATCGCCGTTGCCGCCTATCTTCTGCACTGGCTCTATCGCCGCTCGACGAAGGACGTGAGCTTCGTGCGCACCGGCTTCGGCGGCGAAAAGGTGATCATGGGCGGCGGCGCGCTGGTGCTGCCGATCCTCCATGATCTGACGGAAGTCAACATGAACACGCTGCGGCTGGAAGTCACCCGGGCGCGGGAAAAGTCGCTGATCACCAAGGACCGCATGCGTGTCGAACTGACGGTGGAATTCTACGTCCGCGTCTCGCCCAACATCGAGGCGGTGGCGACCGCCGCCCGAAGCCTCGGCAACCGAACCATGAATGCCGAACAGCTGAAGGACCTGATCCAGGGCCGGTTCGTCGACGCCATGGGTGGCGCGGCGGCAAAAATGTCGCTGGAGCAGATCCACGAAAATCGCCAGGCCTTCGTCCGCGAGGTCCGGCAGGAGGTTACCGAAAGCCTGTCGCTCGACGGGCTGGAATTGGAATCCGTGTCGCTCACCTCGCTCGACCAGACCGACATCAAGCTCTTCGACCCGTCGAACACCTTTGACGCCGAAGGCCTGACGCGCCTGACCGAACAGATCGAGAGCCGCAAGAAGAAGCGCAACGACATCGAGAAGGACACCGAGGTCGCCATCCGCGCCAAGAACCTCGAAGCGGAAAAGCGCAGCCTGGAAATCCAGCGCGACAGCGAATATGCGCGGCTCGCCCACGAGGCCGAAGTGTCGATCGAGCGCGCCACGCGCAAATCCGAGATCGCCGCGGAAAATGCCTCGCGCGAACGCGAGATCGAAGCGATCAAGCTGCGCGAACGCGAAGCCGTCGAGCGGGCTCGCATCGACATGGAGCGCGAGGTCGAGGCGCTGGACATCAAGCGTCGCGAGTTGATCCAGATCGAGGACCAGACCCGCGAGATCGCCGTGTCCATCAAGTCGAAGGAGCGTTCCGAGGCGCAAGCACAAGCGGAAGCGGCACGCGCGGCGATGGTCGAGGCGCAGGAGCGGGTGCAGACCATCCGCGACACCGAGATCGCCAACCGCCAGAAGGCCATCGAACTGATCGAGGCGGAACGCGCCGCCGAATCCGAGGCCGTCAAGGTCCGCATCCTCGCCGAGGCCGAAAAGGCCGCCGCCCAGGATCGCGCCGATGCCGACCGGATCGCCGTCGCGGCATTGGAAGAGCGGCTGCGGGTCGAGGCGGAAGGCAAGGAAAAACTCAACGCCGCCGAAAACCTGCGCTCCGATGCCTCCCGCAAGTCGGCGCTGCACAAGGCGCTGGTCGAAAACCTGCCGTCGATCATCCGCGAAAGCGTCAAGCCGATGGAGAAGATCGAAGGCATCAAGATCATGCATGTCGAGGGTCTGCCCGGTCTTTCCGGGGCTGTCGGCGGCGGCTCGTCCGGCGTGCCTTCCGGTGCGGACGGATCGGGACCGCGCGACGGCAACCTCGCCGAACAGGTGGTGAGTTCGGCTTTGCGCTACCGCACGCAGGCGCCCTTCGTCGACACGCTGCTCGGCGAAATCGGCCTGTCGGGCGACACCGTTCACCGCACCCACACGCTGAGCGACCTGTCGAAGATCGTCTACACCGAGCCCTCCGCGCCCGAACCGCCGCGCGGCCGGGAGAAGCGGACCAACTGAGTCCCAGCCAAGCTTGGGGAGCGAGGCCGTTTCCGCTCCGCTCCCCTGACCGTCCAAAGCACAGGAAGACCAGTCCATGTCCCAAAAGGGTCCGAACGTCGAACGAAGCATCCTGGTCTTCTCGGTCTGGGCCGTGCTCGGCTTTTTCGGCCTCGGCTGCTTTCTGGAAGGTCTGGCGCGGGATCTCTTTGTTCTCTCGGCGCTCGGCGTCGGCGTGATCATTGCCGCCTTCGTCGCCCATATCGTCATCAACGGCATCTTTGCGACCGGCTTTACAGCAGGCGAGGCGGCACTCGGTATCGGCGCCTATGGCCTGCTCGGGCTGGGGTTCATCGTCGGCGCCATCGGGGGCGAGATGGCCATGGCCGACTATTATTCCGGCCTGCTGCTCTTTGGCCCGCTAGCCGCCGGTTTCCTCGCCTATCTGCTGACCCGCCACGGCATGCGCACCGCCTTCTCGCAATTCCATATCAAGCCCGCCGGAGTGCAGGAGGCACGCAAATGACCTGGCTGCCGCTCTACGGGCTGTTCTACGCCGCAGTCACCCTTTACTGGGCTCGCGTTGCCGCTGCCGAAAATCGCAATGTCGAGACCTATTTCTCTGCCGGCCATAACGTCGCGCCGTGGATTTCCGCCCTGGTGATCGCCGGTGCCAGCCTGTCCGGCTGGGCGCTGCTCGATGGCGCGGCGCGGATCGGCTCGGCCGGCTTCGGCCTGCCCGCCCTGTTGCAGGCCGGCATCGCGCTCGCCTTGCCCGGCGTGTTCTTCTTCAAGCGCCTGTGGCTGATCGGCCAGCGGCTACGGCTTTCCTCGCTCAACGAGGTGCTGCGCGCCTATTACGGCTCGGAATTCCTGGTGGTGTTTGCCACCGTCGTCGCCGTGCTGTTTGCTGTCGCCTTCGCCGGATTGCAACTGGCGGCGCTGTCGCGGCTCGTGGTGCTGCTGACCGCCGGCGAGGTGTCGATGCCGGTGGCGGCCACCCTGCTGTCGCTGGTGCTTTTCGGCTACGTGGTGATCGGCGGCATGCGGGCGGTCGGTTATCTCGGCGCTGTCCAGGCGGTGCTTGCCGCAACGGCGATCGCCGGTTTCGCCGGCTTTTCGCTGATCAGCCTCGGCGGTTTCGGCGCGTTGAACAGCGGGCTTGCCGCTTTGGCCGCCGATCCCGCGAAAGCGGGAGCCTTCATCGTGTCCGGCGTCGTGCAGTTTACTGCCGGCGCGGGCCGGGAAGCCGCTGCCCTGCATGACGGCACGGCCGTCGCCAGCCTGTCCGTCGCCTTCGCCCTGATGGGCTTTCAGGCGAGCCCGCTGGCGATCAAGATGGTGCTCTCCACCCGCAGCCCGCGCGGCATCGCCGCCGGGCAGACCTGGGTGATGGCCGGTGCCTTCGGCGGGCTGATCGCGCTCTGCATCGCCTGCATCGGTGCGGCGGCGCTGGTGAACCCCGGGCTCGGTGTTTCCGGCCTGCTCGCCTCGCTCTCCCCCTGGTTCGGCGCCTGGCTGTTCATCGGCCTGCTTGCCGGCGTCCAGCTGATGGCGGGGCTTGCCCTGATCACGGCCGGCGAAGCGCTCGTCCGCAATCTTTACAAGCCGTGGTTCCACGGCCGGCTCGACCGGCGCGATACGGTCAACCTGCCGCGGATCGGCATCGGCCTGCTGGCGCTCGCTTCGGTGCTGATGCAAGGGCTGACCCCGGTGACCCTGACGGTGCTCGCCTCGCTTGCCCTGCCTCTGGCGTTCCAGCTCTGGACGCCGCTGCTCGGCATCACCTGGCTGCGCTGGATCACCCGCCCGGCCGCCGTCACCGGCGTCGGTTTCGGCATTGCCGGTGTGCTGTTGACGGAACCGTTCGGCATCGCCGTCCTTTCCTTCTTCGGCCTGGACCTGCCGTGGGGGAGAGCGCCGTGGACGATCCATTCCGCGGCCTGGGGCATGGCCGCCAATCTGACGGTGACGCTGCTGGTTTCGGCCTTTACCCAAAGGCGTGGTTTTGGCGAACAGGCGCTGGAGGCACGCCGCTTCCTGCTCGAAACGGTGCGTTCGCGCCCGCGCGTCATGGCGCTGCGCTCGACGGCGTGGTCCATTGCGCTCGCGTGGTTTTTCCTCGCCGTCGGCCCCGGCCTGATCTTCGGCAACTACGCTTTCCTCGGCCCGGACGGCAGCTGGCCGCTCGGTATGCCGTCGCTGTGGGGCTGGGGGCTCATGTTCTGGGTCGCGGGGCTGGGGCTTGTCTGGTTTCTGTCCTACAAGATGGAAATGGCAAGTCCGCTGGCGGGGGAGGGGCCTGCTTATGAACCGCCGCCGCGGCTGCGCATCGATCAACATCAACGCGAAGCCGAGAGGCTGCGGGCATTGGTGATCACCGCCGCGGTCGGCTTCGGCCTGGTCGTCCTGACCGCGCTCGCCTTCGGCCGATAATTTGAATTTTTGGAGAACAGACATGCCGCCCTTTGTCTTCAACACCACTCGCAGCATCCAGTTCGGCGCAGGCGCCCTGGGCAAGCTGGCCGACATCGTCCGGGCCGGTATCGGCACGCGCGTCATGCTCGTCACCGATCCCGGGATGATGAGCACCGGCATCGTCGAACGGGCATTGGACATCCTTACATCCGGCGGCATCGAGGTGACGCTGTTCTCCGAGGTCGAGGCGGATCCGCCGGAAGCCGTCATCCATCTTGCCACCGACAAGGCGCGTGCCGCAGGCGTGGAAGGGGTCGTCGGCCTCGGTGGCGGCTCGTCGCTCGACGTTGCGAAGCTGGTCGCCCTGCTGGCGGTGGGCAAGGAGGAACTCAAGGGCGTCTATGGCGTCGGCAATGCCAAGGGGCCGCGGCTGCCGCTGATCCTGGTGCCGACGACGTCCGGCACCGGATCGGAAGTGACGCCGATCTCGATCGTCACCACCGGCGCCTCGGAAAAGATGGGCGTCGTCTCGCCGGTGCTTTTGCCCGACGTGGCTCTTCTCGATCCCGAACTGACCTTTGGCCTGCCGCCGCATGTGACCGCCGCGACCGGCATCGATGCGATGGTGCACGCCATCGAAGCCTATGCCTCGGCGAGCGCCAACAACAACCCGCTGTCGCGTGCTCTCGCGGTCCAGGCGCTGCAACTGATGGGCGCGGCACTGCTGCGGGCCGTGCGCGACGGCAAGGATGAAAGCGCGCGGGCCGACATGCTGCTCGGCTCCATGCTCGCCGGCCAGGCATTCGCGAATTCGCCCGTCGCCGCCGTCCACGCGCTTGCCTATCCGCTGGGCGGGCATTTCCATATCCCGCACGGCTTGTCCAACGCGCTGGTGCTGCCGCATGTGCTGCGCTTCAATGCCGTGACCGCACACGAGGCCTATGTGGATCTGGCGCCGCATGCCTTTCCCGCCCTGGCGAAACTGGAAGGGCAGGAGCGGGTGGCCGCCTTCTGCGATGCGCTGGCGCAATTGTCGCGCGATTGCGGCCTGCCGCAGACCCTGCGCGACATGAAGATCGGCGAGGACTGGCTGCCGCGGCTGGCAAAGGATGCCATGAACCAGACCCGGCTGCTCGTCAACAACCCGCGCCCGGTGAGCGAGGCGGACGCACTGGCGATCTATCGCGCCGCGTTTTGACCCGCTGCATACCTGGAAAAACCGGGCCTCGGTGCGCTGCCTACGGATCGATGAACTGGCGATGGATCTCATCAAAGATTGGCGCGGTGGCTTCGAAAAGATCGACAAGGACAGGGTCGAAATGTTTGCCTTTTTCGCTCCTGATCAGGGCGACGGCCTCCATGTGCGGAATAGCCTTCTTGTAGACCCGTTCCGAGACGAGCGCATCGTAGACATCGGCAATGGCCATGAGCCGCCCGGACAGAGGAATGTCGATTTTCGAGAGGCCCTGCGGATAGCCTGAGCCATCCCATCTTTCGTGATGAGTAAAGGCGATTTCCTTGGCCACGGCGAGGAATGTACTTGCACCAAGTCTTTTTTCCGCAGCCTCGATCGCGCGTCGCCCCAACTCGGCGTGTGTCTGCATGATCGCGTACTCCTCGGCGTCGAGCTTGCCGGGCTTGAGAAGTATCTTGTCCGGTACGCCGATCTTGCCGATATCGTGGAGCGGCGCTGATTTGAAGATCAGCTCGATCATCGCATCGTCCAGCAGTTCGGGAAACAGGGGACGTGCCGCTTCGGCGAGGGCGCGCACATAATGCTGTGTGCGGTAGATATGATTGCCGGTCTCGTTGTCGCGAACTTCTGCGAGCGAGGCCATCGCAAAAATGATGGCGTCCTTGGCCCGCACCGCTTCCTCACGAGACGCAATGAGGGCATCGAGCAGCGAAACATTGGTGAGCGCCACCGCGGCGCTGTTGGCTATGCGTTTCAGCCGGCGCAGCTGTTCGTTTGTCGGCACATGCCGGCGTGCCCAGTAGGCGCCGATCGCCGCCACCGGATCGTCCATCCGCACCGGCACCATGGTCAGGCTTTTGACGAAGGTCGGCCGATAGGCTGCATGCGGAATACGATCGTCGGCATAGATGTCTTCGATGATCACCACCTGGCGATTGATCATCGCCCAGCCCGAGATGCACGTCTCCACCGGGAAGCGCTGGCCTTTCCATAGCGGCGAAATTGCATCTTCATCGGCGTAGAAGCATTTGTCGTCTTCGCGCAGCACGAAGGTAATGCCGTCGGCTCCCACGAGCGCCCTTGCATTTTTGCGCACGACGTCCATCACCTCGTCGATGCCGCGCGCCATCGACAGTTGCAAAATCAGATCGTCGACGGGATCGGCACCGTCTTCCAAGGCATGACGTGCGAGTTTGCTCATTTTCAAAGACAACCATACGAGTGCTAAGAATGCATGACCGCAAAATGCAAAAATTGACAATTGCAAATTTAAATGCGCATCGGTCAAATCTGCACTTTATCCAATTGCCTCGACAATATCCCGAGGCCCGCCGCGCTCTTTCGGATTCGCGCTCAGGCTTTCACCGAGGCAGGCCCTGGGTGGCCCGTTCCCTTGTGGAAAGATCGACCGCTGTTCGCATGGTCGATGACAATATTCCTGCTTTATGTAATCTGGGCGTGTGCTGGAGAGGTGATATGCCCTATTATGCGCATTCCGGACGCGCCGACGACAAGGGCGACTGGCAGGGACTGAAGGAGCACCTCGAACAGGTTGCGGCATTGGCCGGGCAAATGGCCGAAGCGCTGGGTCTGGGCAAGGCGGCCATGCTTGCGGGGCTGTTCCACGATCTCGGAAAATACACGCTGGACTTTCAGAAGCGTCTCACGGGTGCCGAAATCAGCGTCGATCATTCGACGGCCGGTGCCTGGCATATTCTCCAGGCCGTGCAGGGCGAGGACAGGTTCATCGCCGAACTGATCGCCTACGCCATTCTTGGCCATCACGCCGGATTGCCGGACAAGCGCGGCAGCGAAGCCGCCCTGACGGAACGGATTGCCGGCTTCAAAAGCGCTTTGCTGGACAAGGCCTGGCCGACGGAAATCAGCGCCGACCTTTCGGGATTGATGCCCGGTTTCTCCTGGGCCAACACCAGGGAAAGGCTCGCTTTCCAGATGGCCTTTTGCGGCCGCATGCTGTTCTCCTGCCTGGTGGATGCCGATTTCAAGGATACGGAGGCATATTATTCGGCGCTGGAGGGGCGTTACCCGGATCGTGTGTGGCAGCCGTTGCAAACACTTTTGCCGCAGTTCATTGCCGGCTTCGAGCGGTCCATGGCCGACAAAAAGAGCAAGCCAAGCGATCTCAACACGCTGAGATCCGAAATCCTCGCCCATGTGCGCGAGAAGACGGGGGAAAAGCCCGGCCTCTTCACCCTCACGGTGCCGACCGGCGGCGGCAAGACGCTGGCCTCCCTGGCTTTTGCTCTCGATCATGCTCAGGCCCACGGACACAGCCGCATCATCTATGCCATCCCGTTCACATCGATCATCGACCAGACGGCTGCTATTTTCCGGGATGTTTTAGGCGACGAGCATGTGCTCGAACACCATTCGGCTATCGATGAGGAAAAGTTCGTTTCAATGCAGGGTCGGGAAAGCCGGGACAAGCTGAAGCTGGCCATGGAGGATTGGGCGGCGCCGGTGGTGGTGACCACCAATGTGCAGCTTTTCGAAAGCCTGTTTGCGGCAAGGACGTCGCGGGCGCGAAAACTTCACAATATCGCCGGTTCCATCATCATCCTGGACGAGGCCCAGACCATTCCCCGGCATCTGCTCTCGCCTGCCGTCCGTGCCCTCGACGAACTGGCGCGCAACTACAAATGCACCATCGTGCTGTGCACGGCGACACAGCCGGCGCTGGACGAGAGAAATTTTCCGCCCATGCATCCGGCAGGGCTCCCCCTCGAAGGCCGCGAACTGGCGCCCGACCCCGAGCGGCTGGCGCGACAATTGCGGCGCGTGACGATCCAGCGCGCCGGCGAGATGAGCAATGCCGATCTCATTGGGGCGCTGGAGGAGACGCCCCAGGGGCTGGTCATCGTCAACAGCCGCAAACATGCGCTCGAGCTTTTCCGAGAGGCGGAGGCGGCTGGATTGACGGGCCTCGTTCATCTCACGACGCGGCAACACGCGGCCCATCGCCGCGAGATTCTCGCGGATATCAGGCAAAGGTTGCGCGGTGAGGCGCCCTGCCGGGTGATTGCCACCAGCCTGGTGGAGGCGGGTGTCGATGTGGATTTCCCAAAAGTCTGGCGCGCCGAAGCGGGGCTGGATTCCATCGCCCAGGCCGCCGGCCGCTGCAACCGGGAGGGCAGGCAGCCGGTGGAGGCGAGCATCGTCACCGTGTTTTCCGCGCCCGATTATCCCCCGCCTTCCGAGATCAAAGGGCTGATCGCCGATACCGCTCGCATGGTCGACAAGCATGAAGACCTGCTGTCTCCCAGGGCCATCGCGGCCTATTTCGAGGAAGTCTATTGGCGCGTCGGCATCAAGGGTCTTGACGGCAAATCGATCCTCGATCGCTTCCGGATGGACAAGACCGGAACCGACTTTGCCTATCGCAGCGTGGCCGCGGATTTCCGCATGATCGAAAGCCAGATGGTGTCTGTCATCATCGCCCGCGACGAGGTTGCGAAAAAGGCGGTGGACGAGCTGGGAATACCGGAAATTCCCTCTGGTGCCCTCGCCACAAAGTTGCAAACATATGTCGTGCAGATACCGCTCAAGGCACGCGAGTTGATGCGGGAGAATGGGCATGTTGCCTTCATCCACCCGAAAATCCGGGGCGATCAGTTCGCGGTGCTGCAGACGGCGAGCATGTATGAGGAGGAGATCGGCTTGTTGTGGGAGAATGCCGATTATCTCTCGATGGAGAGTCTGTTGATCTAAGTTTTGCGACGATGAGCTTGTTAGCCAAGCTCATCGTCTGTTCAGCTTGGAAGAAGCCGCCTTTTGAAGAGAGTTTCAATCCACGCTCCCCGAAAGGAGAGCGACAGTGGAGTGCTATATTGGCTCCAGATCAAGTTCAATCTCGTTTCTTAATGGGCCAATTTTGACTCGGAGTGCATAACGACGACGTCGCATGAGGATCACCTTATTTGTTCCCGACGTAGACAACTTATCAGGTATCCCAGAAGAGTCAATTACCGCATTTTGTAGAGAGAAGGAAGGATAATATGCTTTCACTATAAAGAGAAAAATTGAGAATGAGATTGAATTTGAAAAATGTAGGAGTGCGAATGTGCCCTATGGAATCCGCTTAAAGGTTTCAGGAGACTACGCCTGCTTTACTCGACCAGAGATGAAGGTCGAGCGCGTCAGTTACGACGTCCCGACACCCTCGGCCGCGCGGGGGATCTTGGAAGCGATCCATTGGAAACCGGCCATCCGCTGGGTCGTCGATGCCATCCATGTGCTAAAACCCATCCGTTTCCAGTCGATCCGGCGCAACGAGGTGGGCGGCAAGGCACCGGCGGGCAAGATCAGGAGCGCGATGAAGCGCGGCGATCTCGCGGACCTGCAATTGCTGGTGGACGAGGATCGCCAGCAGCGAGCCTCCACCGTGCTCGTCAAGCCGGCCTATATCATCGAGGCGCATTTCGAGCTGACGGACAAGGCCGGCGCCGATGACAACGAGGGCAAACATCTCGACATCTTCAACCGGCGTGCCGCGCGTGGGCAGTGCTTTCACCAGCCATGCCTCGGCACGCGGGAATTTGCGGCGCATTTCGAACTCCTGCCCGCCGAAGCGCCGCTTCCGGATGCGATCCGCGAGACCCGCGACCTCGGCTTCATGCTGTTCGACATCGACCATCAGGCCAGGGACCGGCCGTCGCTGTTCTTTCGCGCCAAACTGGAAGACGGGGTCGTGAAAGTGCCGCCACCGAATTCCCCGGAGATCCGCCGATGAGTATCCTGGCCTCGCTCGCAAGAGCCTATGACCGGCTGCCAGACGCTCCGCCCTTCGGCTTCTCGTCGGAAAAGATCGGCTTCCTGATTTCGCTGAATGCGGATGGACGCATGGTTTCCGTGAGCGACCTGCGGACGGGGGAGGGCAAGAAGAAGATCGCGCCGACCATGCTGGTGCCGCAACCGGTCAAGCGGACGGCGGGCATTGCGCCGAACTTTCTCTGGGACAAGACCTCCTATGTCCTGGGCGTGACCGCAGGGGAGGGAAAGCGCACGGCGGACGAGCATGCAGCCTTCATCCAGCGTCATGAAACCGATCTGGCCAATACGGAGGATGCCGGTCTCCGTGCCTTGCTGCTTTTCCTGAAAAACTGGACCGCCGACCAGTTTATGGCCCCGGACTGGCCGGAGGAGATGAAGGACCAGAACGTGGTGTTCGCGCTGGAGGACGAGCGGCTGAGGAACGTCCGGCTCCACGACCGGCCGGCGGCGAAGGAACTTTGGGGCAGGCTTTCCGCGGCGGGTGACCGGGACGCCCGGATTTGCCTCGTTACCGGTGAACCAGGCCCTGTCGCCCGGCTTCATCCTTCGATCAAGGGCGTCTGGGGCGCCCAGTCCTCGGGAGCGGCCCTCGTTTCCTTCAATCTGGATTCCTTTACTTCCTTCGGTCACGAACAGGGAAACAACGCCCCCGTTTCCGAACTCGCCGCCGCCAAATACACCACCGCCCTCAACCGGTTCCTGGAGCGCGACAGCGGCCACCGCATCCAGATCGGCGATGCCTCGACGGTGTTCTGGGCGGATGCTTCCGAGGCAAATTCGGACGCTGCCGAGCTTGCGGAAAGCGTCTTCGGCGGCATGCTCGATACCGTCGATGAAAGGATGCAGTCGAGCAAGGTCGGAGATGTCCTCGCGAAAATCCGCGAGGGAAGGCCGGTTGCGAGCTTCGATCCGGATCTTGCCGAAGGCGTGCGTTTCCATGTGCTTGGCCTGGCGCCCAATGCCGCGCGTCTTGCGATCCGCTTCTATTTCGAAGACAGTTTTGGCGTCCTGACGGAAAACTACCGGAAATTCGTGTCCGACATGCGCGTTATGCCGGAACCGAAGGAGGGGTATCCTCCGCTCTGGCGCTATCTTCTTGAAACGGCCGTTCTCGGCAAGCGGGAAAATATCGCGCCGAATCTGGCCGGCGAGTGGATGCGCGCCATCCTGAACGGGACGAATTATCCCCTGACGCTGATGTCGTCCGTGCTGACGCGCATTCGTGCCGACGGCGAGGTAAATGCCTTGCGCGTCGGTATCCTCAAAGCAGTTCTTGTTCGAAATTTCAAAATGGAGGCACCGGTGGCGTTTGATCCGGATAACAAGAATAAAGGTTATGTACTTGGCCGCCTGTTTGCCACCTATGAGCAAATCCAGTCGGCGGCACTTGGCTTGAAGCTGAATTCCTCGATCAAGGACAAGTTTTACGGCTCGGCTTCCGCCCAGCCGCGAAAAGTCTTTCCAATGCTCGAAAGCGGTTCGGCCAATCATCTCTCCAAGATTGGAAAGCAATCGCCCGGCTGGCGGGTCAATCTGGAGAAGCAGATCAGCGAGATCATGGCAATCATGAGCCCGGCTGACGATCCATTTCCGGCCTCCCTGTCATCGGCAGACCAAGCATTGTTCGTTCTTGGCTATCATCATCAGCGCAACGAATTCTTCAAATCCAAAAAGTCCGAAGCTTCGGGGGAGACCGCAGAATGACCATCCTCGCCAACCGCTATGACTTCGTCCTGATCTTCGATGTCGCCAACGGCAATCCGAACGGCGATCCCGATGCGGGCAATCTTCCACGCCTCGATCCGGAAACCAACAAGGGTCTGGTTTCCGACGTCAGCCTCAAGCGCAAGATCCGCAACTATGTGGAACTGGCCCGCGAAAAGCAGGATGGTTTTCATATCTACGTGCAGGAGGGCGCGATCCTCAACGAAAAACACCGTCAGGCCTACAAGGCGCTACGCCCGGACGATTCCAAGGTCGAGAAGGATGCCAAGCTTAATCCGAAGGATGATGCGGAGGCGGCAAAGCTGCGCGATTTCATGTGCATGAACTTCTTCGACGTGCGGACTTTTGGCGCTGTCATGTCCACCGGCATCAATTGCGGCCAGGTGAAAGGCCCGGTGCAACTGACGTTTGCGACTTCCGTCGAGCCGATCATGCCGCTTGAAATCTCCATCACGCGCATGGCTGCCACGAACGAGGCGGAAAAGAAGCAGAAAGCGGAAGGCGACGACAGCAACGAGCGCACCGACAACCGCACGATGGGTCGTAAACATATCGTACCCTACGGGCTCTATGTCGCCCACGGCTTTATCTCGGCCAAATTCGCGGAGCGCACGCAGTTTTCAGAAAGCGATCTTGATCTCTTGTTCGAGGCCCTTGGCAGCATGTTCGAGCACGACCGAGCCGCGGCGCGCGGCGAAATGACGACGCGCAAGCTGATTGTCTTCAAGCATGAAAATCCACTGGGCAACGCCCCGGCCGGCCAACTGTTCGATCGTGTGAAGATCGGCCGCAACGTGGGAGGCGAATTCCGCGATGTCGATGACAATCGCATCGACAACGAACCGCCGGCCCGCAAGTTTTCCGACTACATCGTCACAATCGACGACAAGAACCTGCCCGCGGGCGTCGAAATCATCGAAAAGCTGTAGACGATGGAAACGGCGGGGGAGAATGCCGGCGAGGGGGCGGACGAACCCATCCCCTTGTCCGCCCTGCAACACGCCGTTTATTGCCTGCGGCAGGCGGCCCTGATCCATCTCGAACGGGTGTGGGCCGACAATCGCTTTACCGCCGAGGGCAACGTGCTGCATGCGGTGGCCGACAAGGGCGGATCGCGAAAGGGGCGGGGCACGCGCCGGGTCATGGCGCTGCCGCTCGCCTCGAAGCGGCTGAACATTGCCGGTGTCGCCGATCTCGTCGAATTCCACCCGGTGGAGGGAGCCGGTCCAGGCGAGGAGCTTGCCTTTCCGATCGAATACAAGCGCGGCAAGCCGAAGCTGCACCGTGCCGACGAGGTGCAGCTTTGTGCCCAGGCCCTCTGTCTGGAAGAAATGACCGGACAGCCGGTTCCGGAGGGCGCCCTGTTCTATGCCGAGACGAAGCGCCGGCTTTTCGTGCCTTTCGATACCGAGCTGCGCCGGCTGACGGAAGAGACGGTCAGGGATCTGCAGGCCGTCTTCGACAGCCGGGCGACACCGCCGCCGACGACCCGTCGCGAACGCTGCCGGGCCTGTTCCCTCATCGAACTCTGTCGTCCCGACATGGTGGCGAGGCCCGTGCGGGCCTGGCGGGGCCGCATGCTGCAGAAGCTGCTGGCGGAGGAGCCGACGCCGTGAAGAAGCTGCTCAACACGCTGTATGTCACCACCGAAAATGCATCGCTGCGCAAGGACGGTGAAAATCTCGTGGCGGAGGTGGAGGGTGTCGAGCGCGTCCGTGTGCCGCTGCACATGCTGGCCTCGGTGGCGGTGTTCGGCGCCATTTTCATTTCCCCGGCGTTGATGGCAGCCTGTGCCGGCGCGGGCATCACCATCGTGATGCTCGATCGCAACGGCCGGTTTCAGGCGCGTGTCGAAGGCCCGATGACCGGCAACGTGCTGCTGCGCCGGGCGCAATACCGCGCGTCCGAGCGGCCCGACGAGATCGTCCGCTCGATCGTCATCGGCAAGATCGCCAACCAGCGTTCGGTGCTGATGCGCTCCTTGCGCGACTACGGGCCGGACTTTTCGGAAGCCGACCGGGCGGCGCTCACCGTCGCTACCGAACGATTGGCGCGTGTCATCCGGCGGGTGGAGCTTGCCGACGAGGGGCTGGATGCCTTGCGCGGCTCGGAGGGCGAGGCCGCCAGCCTCTATTTTTCGGTGTTCGATCACCTGATACGCTCGCCGGACGAGGAGATGCGCTGGAAAGGCCGCTCGCGCCGCCCGCCGCTCGATCCGGTCAATGCGCTGCTTTCCTTTCTCTACACCTTGCTCACCCATGATTGCCGCAGCGCCTGCGAAAGTGTCGGGCTCGATCCTGCCGTCGGTTTCCTCCACCGCGACCGGCCCGGCCGCCCAAGCCTGGCGCTCGACCTGATGGAGGAGATGCGGCCGGTCCTGGCCGACCGGCTTGCCCTGTCGCTGATCAACCGGCGGCAACTGCGGGCGAAGGATTTCGAGACGCGTGACGGCGGCGCCATGATGATGTCGGACGATGCCCGCAAACTGGTGCTGACGGCCTGGCAGGAGCGCAAGAAGGACGAGCGGCTGCACCCTTTCCTGGAGGAAAAGGCGCCGCTGGGCCTGACGCCCTATCTGCAGGCCCAGATGCTGGCCGGCCATCTGCGCGGCGATCTCGACGCCTATCCGCCCTGGTTCTGGAAATAGGAGGCGACCATGCTGGTGCTGGTGACCTACGACGTCAACACCATCGAAGGAAACGGCGCGGCCCGGCTGCGCGGCGTCGCCAAGGCCTGCCGCGATTATGGCCAGCGCGTCCAGTTTTCCGTCTTCGAGATCGAGGTCGATCCGGCGCAATGGGTGAAGCTGAAGGCGCGACTGGAAAGCATCATCAAACCGGAGTTCGACAGCCTGCGCTATTATTACCTCGGTGCCAACTGGCAGCGAAAAGTGGAACACATCGGCGCCAAACCGGCCACTGACTTGGGTGGCACGCTGATTGTCTGACGCTACGGGCCCATTGAGTAGAAAGAGCGCGAACCGCAAGCGTGTCGAAAAAACCGGCACTGTTCGCACCCATGCCAGCCCTTTGAAATCATGAGAAAAATCTTCCACCCGACATTTCCGGCCGACGATCCGGTCGTGTTTTTTGGGTGAATGCGCGCGAAGGTTTTGCTTTTCTCTGTGCCGGCAATGGGTTAGCACAGAGGCGTCGCCTCCTCGCGGGGGCGTGGGTTGAAACGAGATCCCTCATCGAGGAACAAGTCGTCGACATCACCGTCGCCTCCTCGCGGGGGCGTGGGTTGAAACGAGAGCGATCTGGCGTCCAGGACTTCCGTTTTCGTCGCCTCCTCGCGGGGGCGTGGGTTGAAACATGCGGGACAGGGCGCGGCCATGACGATTGTTGGTCGCCTCCTCGCGGGGGCGTGGGTTGAAACGTTTCGGTGAGCGACGGATTGAGCGGGCTGGCGCGTCGCCTCCTCGCGGGGGCGTGGGTTGAAACGTCTTATTCCCGGCCTGCTCGCCGGGCTGCTCGGGTCGCCTCCTCGCGGGGGCGTGGGTTGAAACCTGGCATTCCTCGCCGGCACCAGGATGCCGACATTGTCGCCTCCTCGCGGGGGCGTGGGTTGAAACCCCGTTGTGGTCAGGGCGCCCTTGCCGGCGGCGGTCGCCTCCTCGCGGGGGCGTGGGTTGAAACTGGCCGGTCTCGACCGTGAAGATCCGGCCGCGGGCATGTCGCCTCCACGCGGAGACATGGATTGAAGCGATAGAGTCGGGCGCCGAGCCCCTTCCGGCTGTCAGACCGAGCGGGTGAGGCCGCCGTCGACCTTGAGGTTCTGTCCTGTGATGTAACCAGCGCCGTCCGATGCCAGGAAGGCGACGGTCGCGGCGATTTCGGCGCTTGTGCCGTAACGCTTCATCGGTACGCTGTCGCGGCGCTCGTCGGTGGAAGGCAGGCTGTCGATCCAGCCGGGCAGCACGTTGTTCATCCGCACATTGTCGCCGGCATAAGTATCGGCGAAAATCTTGGTATAGGCGGCGAGCCCGGCCCGGAATACTGCCGAGGTGGGGAACATCGACGAAGGCTCGAACGCCCAGGCGGTGGAAATATTGACGATCGAGCCGGATTTCTGCGCCTGCATGATCGGCGCGACGAGGCGTACGGCGCGGATGACATTCATCAGGTACACGTCGAGGCCGGTGTGCCACTGTTCGTCGGTGATCTCGACGATCTGGGCGCGCGGGCCATGGCCGGCGCTGTTGACCAGCACGTCGATGCGGCCCCAGCGGTCCATCGTTGCATCCACCAGGCGCTTGAGATCGTCGTTCGACTGGTTGGAGCCGGTGATGCCGATGCCGCTCAGTTCGTTTGCCAGGGCTTCGCCCTTGCCGGAGGAGGAGAGGATGGCGAGCTTGAAGCCATCGGCCGCGAGGCGCCTTGCCGTTTCCGCTCCCATGCCGCTGCCGCCGGCCGTCACAATGGCTACCTTTTCTACTGACATCTCTCACGCCTTTCGTTGAAGATCGGTCTTGCCGACCGCATTGCGTGTGTAGCGTGTTTGTATGTCTGCTGCCAATATCCCCGCCTCTTCCTGAGATGGACATAATTGGGGTGCGTTGCGAATCGAAGATCAGGGGATATCGATGCCGACGAGATAGGCGACGGACGGGCCGGAGCCGATCAGCGTCAGTTCGTCCCCGGGAAAAAGATCGGCGATCACGTCGTCGGCGGCAAGCATATGGCTGCCATCTGCATCTACAACGGCTACCGAACCGGTGAAAACCACCATCGTGTACGAATGCTCGCCGATAACGGGATAGTCACCGGACCACGCGATGCGTTTCATCACGTGGCGGGCGTGGCCGCGCAGCGTCATGATGTTGAGGTCGGTGGTCTCGCCGTCGCCGATCCGGGCTTCGACGGCGGCTTCACCGGCAAAGGCAAAGGGCTCGCCCGCCGCGGTGAGCCGGGTGGCAGGAGCACCGTCCACCATGAGGTCGACGGCATTGCCGCGCAGCGCGACGATCGTGCGGTCGATCCCCGCAAAGGTGGAAAACGGACCGGATTCACGAATGGTCGCAAGGCTGAGCCGCCAGAGGAAGGCGGCGCCTTCCGCTGGCGCCAGCGCCACCTCGCGGGTGACGCCGCCGCCGTTCTTCCACGGCATCGCCTTGTGATCCGCTGCCCGCAGAATACGCATGATCCGGTCCCTTTCGCGTGGCTGGAAATTTCCGCTTTTCTTCGAATCGCGGAAATCTCCAACTTTTGTTCTTGCGCAATTCCGAACGCAAAACCGCTGCGCTCCTTTGCTGGAATTGCTTCAGTTACCGAGGATGCCCGGCAGGCGCAGGCCCTTTTCCCTGGCGCATTCGAGGGCGATCTCGTAGCCCGCATCGGCGTGGCGCATGACGCCGGTGGCCGGATCGTTCCACAACACCCGTTCGAGGCGCTTGGCGGCATCGTCGGAACCGTCGGCGCAGATGACGACGCCCGAATGCTGCGAGAAACCCATGCCGACGCCGCCGCCGTGATGCAGCGACACCCAGGTGGCGCCGGAGGCGGTGTTGAGCAGGGCGTTGAGCAGCGGCCAGTCGGAAACGGCGTCGGAACCGTCCTTCATCGCTTCCGTCTCGCGGTTCGGCGAGGCGACCGAGCCGGAATCCAGATGGTCGCGGCCGATGACGACCGGCGCCTTCAGTTCGCCGTTCCTGACCATCTCGTTGAAGGCGAGCGCCAGGCGGTGGCGGTCGCCAAGGCCGACCCAGCAAATGCGCGCCGGCAGGCCCTGGAAGGCGATGCGCTCGCGCGCCATGTCCAGCCAGTTGTGCAGGTGCTTGTTGTCGGGAAGCAGTTCCTTGACCTTGGCATCGGTCTTGTAGATGTCTTCCGGATCGCCTGACAGAGCCGCCCAGCGGAACGGGCCGATGCCGCGGCAAAACAGCGGGCGGATATAGGCCGGCACGAAGCCGGGGAAGGCGAAGGCGTTTTCGAGGCCTTCTTCCTTGGCCACTTGGCGGATGTTGTTGCCGTAATCGAGGGTCGGTACGCCCATGTTCCAGAAATCGACCATGGCGGCGACATGCGTCTTCATCGAGGCGCGGGCGGCAGCCTCGACCGCCTTCGGATCACTTTCCTGCTTGGCGCGCCATTCGGCAACCGTCCAGCCGACCGGCAGGTAGCCGTGGATCGGGTCGTGGGCCGAGGTCTGGTCGGTGACGATATCCGGCTTGACGCCGCGGCGGACGAGTTCCGGGAAGATCTCGGCGGCATTGCCGATCAGGCCGACCGACTTGGCCTCGCCAGCCTTGGTCCACTGGTCGATGAGCGCCAGCGCCTCGTCCAGCGTATGCGCCTTGGCATCGACATAGCGGGTGCGCAGGCGGAAATCGACGCGGGTTTCGTCGCATTCGACGGCGAGGCAGCAGGCGCCGGCCATGACAGCCGCCAGCGGCTGGGCGCCGCCCATTCCGCCGAGGCCGCCGGTGAGGATCCACTTGCCCTTGAGGTTGCCGTTGTAATGCTGGCGGCCGGCTTCGACGAAGGTCTCGTAGGTGCCCTGGACGATGCCCTGTGTGCCGATGTAGATCCACGAACCGGCCGTCATCTGGCCATACATGGCAAGACCCTTGCGGTCGAGTTCGTTGAAATGCTCCCAGGTGGCCCAGTGCGGCACCAGGTTGGAGTTGGCGATCAGGACGCGCGGCGCATCCTTGTGGGTGCGGAACACGCCGACCGGCTTGCCGGACTGCACGACGAGGGTTTCTTCCTCCGTCAGCGTCTTCAGCGTCGCGACGATGCGGTCGAAATCCTCCCAGGTGCGGGCGGCGCGGCCGATGCCGCCATAGACCACCAGTTCGTGCGGCCGTTCGGCGACGTCGGGGTCGAGATTGTTCATCAGCATGCGCAGCGGCGCTTCGGTCATCCAGCTCTTGGCGTTCAGCTCGGTGCCCTGCGGGGCGCGGACTTCGCGGGTGTTGTGGCGTGGGTTGTTCATGTCATTCCCCCTTCGTCTTCAATTGGTTTGCAACGGCTTCGATGCCTGTGAGGATGTGTTTCAGCTGGATGCGCAGCCGTTCGGCCTTCTGCGCATCATAGGCGAAGGGCGGCGCTTCCGTTGCCAGATGCGAGATCTGCGCAAGTTCCATCTGGATGGCGTGCACGCCGGTCAGCGGCTTGCCGTAATGGCGGGTGGTCCAGCCGCCCTTGAAGCGGCCGTTGACGACGGCCTTGTAGCCTTCTGCGGCAGCGGCGACGTCGGCGGCAGCCGCTTCGATCGCCGGATCGCAGGTGCGGCCCATATCGGTGCCGGTGTTGAAATCCGGCAGCCGGCCTTCGAACAGGAATGGAATGAGCGAGCGGATGGAATGGCAGTCATAGACCACGGCGACGCCATGGAGCGCCTTCACCCGCTCGATTTCGGCCAGAAGGGCTGCATGGTACGGTGCGTGAAAATTCTGCACCCGATAGGCGATATCCGCTTCGGATGGCATTTCGCCTTCCTTCCAGATCGGCTTGCCGTCGAAATCGGTCTCCGGCACCAGCCCCGTGGTGTTCTGGCCGGGATAGAGGCTCGTGCCTTCCGGGTCGCGGTTGGCGTCGATGACATAACGGTGGAAGGTGGCACGTACCGTCGTCGCCTGCGGCAGCAGGCCGGCATAGAGGTCGTGGATATGCCAGTCGGTGTCGGCGAGAATCTGGCCGTTGGCATTGAGCCTGTTCCAGATCTCCTGCGGCACCTCGGTTCCGGTGTGCGGGAAGGCCAGGATGACGGGCGACGTGCCTTGGGAAACTTCGTAGACGTTCATGCCTTGTCCTCCGGCAGAAAACCGTTCCAGATCCGCCGGTGCAGCGGGTTGAAGCCGATGCGGTAGACCAGTTCGGCCGGGCTCTCGATGTCCCAGATCGCCAGGTCGGCCCGCTTGCCGGCCTCGATGGTGCCGATGCTGTCGAGGCGGCCCAGCGCGCGGGCGGCTTCGCGGGTGACGCCCGCCAGGCATTCCTCCACCGTCAGGTGGAACAGGGTGGCGCCCATGTTCATCGTCAGCAAGAGCGAGGTGAGCGGTGAGGTTCCGGGGTTGTTGTCGGTGGCAAGCGCCATCTTCGTTGCATGCTTGCGGAACAGGTCGACGGGCGGCTTCTTCGTTTCGCGGATGAAATAATAGGCGCCCGGCAGCAGCACGGCGACCGTGCCGGCCTTGGTCATCGCCGCCGCCCCTTCGTCGTCGGTATATTCCAGATGGTCGGCCGAGAGCGCGCCGTATTCGGCGGCGAGTGCCGCGCCATGCAGGTTGGACAACTGGTCGGCATGCAGCTTCACCGGCAGGCCCAGGGCCTTGGCGGCATCGAAGACGATCCGCATCTCTTCCGGCGAAAAGGCGATGCCTTCACAGAAACCGTCGACGGCATCGACCAGGCCTTCGCCATGGGCGGCCTGCAGGCCGGGCAGCACGATGTTGCGGATGAAATCGCCGTTGCGGCCCTTGTAGTCCGCAGGCGTCGCGTGGGCGCCGAGATAGGTGGTGGAGAGGCCGACCGACCGCTGCTTCGCCAGGGCACGGGCAGCGCGCAGCATCTTCGCTTCGTCGTCGATGGTCAGGCCGTAGCCGGATTTCACTTCGATGGTCGTCACGCCTTCCGCCAGCAAGGCATCCAGCCGCGGCAGGCTTTCGGCGATCAGGTCCGCTTCGCTGGCCTCCCGCACCTGCCGAACCGAAGAGACGATGCCGCCGCCGGCACGGGCGATTTCCTCATAGGAGGCGCCGGCAAGCCGCATTTCGAATTCTTTTGCGCGATTTCCGGCGTGGACGATGTGGGTGTGGCAATCGATCAGGCCGGGCGTGATCCAGCGGCCTTCACAATCCACCACCCGGGCACCTGATGGCACGACGGCATCCCGTTCCTCGCCGACAAAAGCGATGTGGCCGTCTTCGATCAGGACGGCGCCGTTTTCGACGATGCCGAGGCCGGGAAGGCCGGGCGCCAGTGTGGCGAGCCTGGCGTTGCGCAGCAGGATGCTCATGCCGTTTCTCCTTGCGGGCCGATATCGGTGGTTGCGATCAGGGCGCGGATCTTGGCGATCTCGCCGTTCAGCGGCCGGTCGTCGCGATAGAACGGCACTTTTTCACGCACCCGATCGTAGAGGCCTGCGGTACGCCGTGCCTTGGCGGTCGTTCCAGCCTGCAGGTCGTAGGCCTGCGCCGCCGCCGTGACCTCGATGGCCAGAACGGTCTGCAGGTTGCCGAGGATCGCCAGAGCCTTGTCGGCGGCGGGCGTGGCGTGCGTCAGGATGTCCTCCTGAAGGGCCGAGGTGATGCCGCCGTCGAGGCTTGCCGGCGCTGCCAGGCGCCGGTTTTCGGCAGCGAGCGCTGCGGCGGTGTACTGGATGATCATGAAGCCGGAGCAGACGCCGCTGCCGGCGGCCAGAAAGGCCGGCAGGCCGCTGACCAGCGGATTGACGAGACGGTCGATCCGGCGTTCGGAGATGGCTGCCAGTTCGGCGGCTGCCGTCGCAAGGCTGTCCATGGCAAGGCCGAGCGCCGCGCCGACGGCATGCGCCTGCGAGTGAACCTCGGGTGCCGCGGCCGAGCCCGAGACCACCGGATTGTCGGTGACGCTGGACAATTCGCGATCCACGACCTCGATGACATGGGCAAGCGCATCGCGGACGGCGCCATGGACCTGGGGAACGGCGCGCAGGCTGAGTGGGTCCTGTGTGCGGCTGCCGGCGGATTTGACCAGCAGCGCGCTGCCTTCGAGCCAGCGGCGCAGGTTGCGGCCGACCTGCTGCAGGCCGGGCGAACGGCGCAGCGCCAGCGGCATTTCGGCAAACGGGTCGGCCTGTGCGCCGAGATTTTCGTAGGTCATCGCGGTCGCCGCATCGGCCCAATCCAGGAGATGTGACAGGCGGGCGACCGCAAGCGCGCCGAGGCCGGTGGCGCAAGGCGTGCCGTTGACGAGGCTAAGGCCTTCCTTGGCCTTCAAGGTCAGGGATGCGAGGCCAAGGCGCTTGAGCGCTTCGCCGCCGGGGATGAGCGCGCCGCCATGGCGGCACTCGCCTTCGCCGATCAGCACCAGCCCGATCGCCGCCGCATGCGTCAGGTAGCCGACCGAACCCCGCGACGGGATCACCGGCAGCATGTCGGCATTGAGCAAGGCCAGCAGCGTATCGATCACCTCGATGCTGATGCCGGAATAGCCGTGGGCGAAGTTGGCAATCTGCGCCGCCATCACCGCCCGCGTTTCCGCCTTTTCCAGCGGCTGGCCGACGCCGCAGGCATGGCTGAGGATGATGTTGCGCGACAGTGCCTGCTGGTTCTCGCGGCTGATGATGACATCGCACAGCGCGCCGACGCCGGTGTTGATGCCGTAGCCACGGATTTCCCGCTCGACCAGCGCCTCGACGACGCCGCGTGCGGCGACGATACGCTGCCGCGCCTGGTCGGAGAGAGCGAGCGCCGCGCCGTTGGCGATGGCGGCAATCTCTTTCCACGTCAAAGGTTTGTCGAGAATGACAGTATCAGCCATGATGGCCAGCCTCCGCGCCGGCACGACGCTGGACGAAGCGGGCGACGTAGTCGTCCGCCGGCGTGTTAAGGATCTGGCTCGGCGTGCCGACCTGCACCAGTTTGCCATCCTTGAGGATGGCGATTTCGGCGCCGATGCGCAGCGCCTCGTCGAGATCGTGGGTGATGAAGACGATGGTCTTGGAGAGGTTCTTTTCCAGCTGCAGCAACTGGTCCTGCATGTCGTTGCGGATCAGCGGGTCGAGCGCCGAAAACGCCTCGTCCATCAGGATGACGTCGGTATCGGCGGCCAGCGCCCGCGCCAGGCCGACACGTTGTTTCATGCCGCCGGAAAGCTGGTGCGGAAACTTGTTCTCGTATCCGAGCAGGCCGACCGTCTCGGTCCATCTCATGCCGATGGGGTTGGCATCGGCCTTGCTGAGGCCGCGCACGCGCTGCCCGTAGACGACGTTCTGCAGCACGGTGCGGTGCGGCATCAGGCCGAAACTCTGGAACACCATGCTGACGCGGCGGGTGCGGAATTCGCGCAGGTCGCGGGCATTGAGGTCGAGCACGTTGCGGCCGTCGACGAGGATCTGGCCGCTGGTCGGCTCGATCAGCCGGTTGATGTGGCGCACCAGCGTCGATTTGCCGGAGCCGGAAAGGCCCATGATCACGAAGATGCGGGACGCGCCGATCTTGAGGCTGATGTCGTTGAGGCCGACGCTGCAGCCGGTGCGCTCCAGGATGGCGGCCTTGTCGGCGCCATCGCGGGCCATGGCCATGGCTTCGGTCGAATTGCGGCCGAAGATCTTGTAGACGTTGCGGATTTCGATCTCAGCCATTTTTGCCATCCTCCAGCTTGGAGCGGCCGAAGCCCTGCGTGATGCGGTCGAGAACGATGGCGAGGATGACGATGCCGAGGCCGGCTTCGAGACCCTTGCCGACATCCAGCGTCTGGATGCCGTTGAGCACCTGTTCGCCGAGGCCGCGGGCGCCGATCATCGAGGCGACCACCACCATCGACAGCGCCATCATGATCGTCTGGTTGAGGCCGGCCATGATCGTCGGTGTGGCGAGCGGCAGCTCGACGCCGAAGAGGATCTGCCGCGGGCTGCCGCCGAAGGCGGTTGCCGCCTCCACGACCTCGCTGTCGACCTGGCGGATGCCGAGATCGGTCAGGCGGATCAGCGGCGGGACGGCGTAGACGATGGTCGCCAGGACGGCCGGCACCTTGCCGAGGCCGAACAGCATGATCGCCGGGATGAGGTAGACGAAGCTCGGCATGGTCTGCATCACGTCGAGCACCGGCAGGGTGATGCTGCGCATCAGCCGGCTCTTGGCGAGCCAGATGCCGATCGGCACGCCGATCGCCACCGAGATCAGGGTCGCCATCAGCATCAGCGCCAGCGTCTGCATGGCAAGATCCCAGAGGCCGAGCGCGCCGATCACGAACAGCAGGACGGCGACGACGACGACGAGCGAGACCTTGCGGGTCGCCTGCCAGGTCAGCGCCATGAACAGGATGATCATCAGCCACCAGGGCAGGCCGCGAACGATCCATTCGATGAACAGGATCGCCTGCAGGATGGCGTGCGAAATCGCCTTGAAGACAAAGCCGTAATTGACCACCAGCGCCTGCACGGCGGCGTTGATCGGCTCACGTATGGAAACATGCAGGGATTCTGGAAACATCGCTCAAGTCCTTGAGATGGCTGACGGTCACATGCCAATATGAAGGAGGCCGCGCGCAAAAGAATGCGCGCGGCCGCTTGAGACTATTTCAGCGAGGCTTCGATCTTGGCCTTGGCGTCGGCCGAAACCCAGGTGCCCCAGATATCGCCCTTGGTCTTCAGGAACTGCTCGGCGGCAGCCACGGCATCGGCCTTCTGGTCGACCATGTAGGCGAGGCTGGCGTTGACTTCTTCGAGCGGGAAGGTGGCCTTTTCGAGGATCTCGATGATTTCAGGCGCTTCCTTGGCGAAGGTGCTGTTGACGCCGTAGGCGACTTCGACGGCCGGGAAGGCGCAGCCGGCTTCACGCTTGCCGGTGGCGCTGGTCAGTTCCTTCCAGCAGGCTTCGTCATAGGCCGGCTCTTCCAGCTGGACGAGCTTGAATTTGCCCATGACGGCGGTCGGGCTCCAGTAATAGAAGAGCACCGGCTCGCCCTGCAGATAGGCGGCGCTGATGGCGGCATCGAGGGCGGTGCCCGTGCCCGGACGGAAGTTCACGTAGGTTTCGGTCAGCTTGTAGGCTTCGAGCTTGGCGGTGTTGACGCCTTCGCAGGTCCAGCCCGACGGGCAATTCAGGAAGCGGCCCTTGGACGGCTCTTCCGGATCCTTGAACAGTTCGACGATCTTCGGGTCGGAAAGCTGCGAAACGCTCTTGAGATCGGGAGCGGCGGCTGCGATGCCGCGGGCTTCGTCGCCCTTGATCAGGTATTCCGGAACGAACCAGCCTTCGGAGGCGCCGACGAAGGTCTTGCCGACCGAGGTCACCTGGCCGGCGGCGGACGCGTTGTTCCAGACATCCGAGCGGCCGATCCATTCTTCGGCGAAGATCTGCACGTCGTTGTTGGCGGTCGCCTGTTCCAGCGTCACCGAGTTGCCGGGGATCGAATCCACCTTGCAATCGTAACCCTTGGAGAGGATCGACTTCATGACTTCGGTGATCAGCGCGCCGCTTTCCCAGTCGATGCCGGCGAAGGTGACGGTCTTGCCGTCGGCGCAATAGGAGGCGGCATTGGCGCCGGTGAACGAGCCGCCGAGCATCAGCGCGGTGGCGAGCAGCGTGTATTTCAGTTTGGAGTTCAGCATGAAATTCCCCTTTTGTTTGCTGTTTAAGTGAAATGGAAGCGAATTGTCTGGCTCAGACGAGCTTGGCGAGAACCTCCCGGAACGCGCGGTCGATGGCCTCTTCCTGGTTGTGGCGGCCCTCGCGGACGACCCATCGGCCGGCGGCCATGACGTCGCGGACCGCGCCGTTTCCAAGCGCGAAGAGCCAGCGGTCGAGGATCTGGTCGTCCTTGGCCGTGCCGATGAACGGATCATTGCCGTCGAGGACGACGAGATCGGCGCGCGCGCCGACATGGATGCCACCGCTGTCCAGCCCCGCTGCCTGCGTGCCACCCTTGAGGGTTGCGTCGAACACCGTCCGCCCGACGGAGGCGCCGGCGCCGGTGGCCAGCCGGTTGCGGCGGCGATCCCGCAGCCGCTGTCCGTATTCCAGCAGGCGCAGTTCCTCGGCAACCGTCGTTGCGACGTGGCTGTCCGTGCCGACACCGTAGACGCCGCCCAGCGCGGCGAAATCGGTTGCGGGGAAGATGCCGTCGCCAAGATTGGCTTCCGTTGCCGGACACAGGCCGGCGACAGCGCCGGAGCGCGCCAGCCGTGCCGTCTCTTCGGCCGTCATGTGGGTCGCGTGGATGGCGCACCAGCGGCTGTCGACCGGCATCTCGTCCAGCAGGAATTCCACCGGGCGCCGTCCGCTCCAGGCGATGCAGTCTTCGACTTCGCGTTCCTGCTCGGCGACGTGGATATGGATCGGGCCGCCGGTCTTTTCAGCGGCGAGGATCGTCCGCATCTCGTCCGGGGTGGCTGCACGCAGCGAATGGATCGCGAGGCCGAGCGTTGCGTTCGCTGCGGCGCATTCCGGCTGCAGGGCGTCGAGAAGGGAGAGGAACTGATCGACGTTATGGATGAAGGGGCGCTGCCCTTCGCCGGGCTCGGTTCCGCCAAAGCCGGCATGGGCGTAAAACACCGGCAGATGGGTCAGGCCGATGCCGGTCGCCTGCGCGGCGCGGATGATCCGTAGCGAGGTCTCGGCGGGATTGGCATAACGCCGGCCGCCGGCTGCATGATGAAAATAGTGGAACTCGACGATATGGCCAAAGCCGCCTTTGAGGAGTTCACTGTACAACTTCGCAGCAACTGCCTCGACATCGTCCGGCGACATGCGCCCGACCAGACGGTACATCGTGTCGCGCCAGGTCCAGAAACTGTCGTCGGTGGAACCGGCGATCTCCGCAAGACCGGCCATGGCGCGCTGAAACGCGTGAGAATGCAGGTTTTGCAGGGCGGGAACCACCGGACCGGCAGCTTCCTCCGGAGTGCCCGCCGCTTCACTGCGGGGTTCGATGGAGGTGATCCTGCCGTCGCTGCCGATGCCCAGCACCACGTCGGAGGTCCAGCCCTCCGGGAGCAATATCTGTCTGCAGAAGAGAGACTTCAGTGCCGGCATTTGCGTGACCTTGAAAAGTTGTATAGGGAACATGGCAGAGTTTTTCAAGGTCGGCAAGAGGCTTGCGAAAAGTTTGGACTTTATTTTCGATGCATATTTTGTAAGCACATCGAAACAGCAGTTAGGAGAAGCGCGCATGCCGGAAGGCGATCAGATCATCCGAGCTTCCTCGCCGCGCGAGATGCCGCTTTACGAGCGCCTGAAGGCGGACATCAAGAAGCGGATCGAGACCGGCGAGTGGCCGGCGCATCACCGCGTGCCGTCCGAAAACGAGCTTGCCGAAACGCTGAATGTCAGCCGCATGACCGCCAACCGGGCCTTGCGGGAGCTTGCCAGCGAAGGCGTCATCGTCCGGGTGCAGGGCAGCGGCTCCTTCGTCGCCAGCAAGAAGAAAAGCGCACCCTTCATGGGTGTCCGCAACATTGCCGACGAGATCAACGAGCGCGGCTCCGTCCACACGCCGGAAGTGATTCTCGCGCAGATGGAGATTTGCGGCCACGAGCTGGCCGAGGCTCTGGGAGTCGAGGTCGGCATGCCGGCCTTCCACTCGGTGATCCTGCATCATGAAGACGACGTGCCGATCCAGCTGGAGGATCGTTTCGTCAATCCCGCCGTGGCGCCGGATTATCTGGCGCAGGATTTTACCCGGATCACGCCGAACGCCTACCTGACCAGCGTGGCGCCGATCTCGCATACGGAGCAGTTCGTCGAGGCGGTGCTGCCGCAGCCGTGGGAATGCAAGCATCTGGCGATCGTGCGCTCGGAGCCCTGCCTGCTGATCCGCCGCCGCACCTGGTCCTCGGAGCGGGTCGTCACGTCGGTGCGGCTGTTGTATCCGGGAAGCCGATACCGGCTGGAAAGCAGTTCCTGACGACTGTCGAATGAACGTCTCCGGGCCGGCGCACCGTCAGCGGTCGAACAGATCCTGCCACTGCTTTTCGCCGACCATGCAATCGGTTTTTGCCGTGTCGGCAACCTTGTGGACCTGCGCCGGCGGTTGCAGGCCGCTGATCTCCATCACCAGCTTGCGGCGCACGGCGATGGCGAAATCCTCGATCCTGTGGACCGGCAGCACGAAGGAGCCGGGTCCGCCGATGACACAATCGGCATAATAGTTGTCGAGGCCGCCCGGTGCGCCGGAGGGGCGCAGCATCAGCGTCAGCCCGTTGATGACGATACCGGCCTCCACCGCCTTGTCGCGTGTCGGTGCGACGGGATTGCCGGAATTGTTGGTGCCGTCTCCCGAGACGTCGATGACCTGGCGCATGCCGGAAAAGGGGCTGGAAACGAGCATCGCCGCGCCAGGGGTGATGGCGGCGGAAATCGAGGTTCTTCGCTGCGTGTTGATCGGCCGCCGTTCGAGCGCATCGGCGAATGTCATCGCATCCTGCTGCGTTTCGATCAGCTGCCAGTCGATGACGGAGCCGGGCACCACCTGGCCGGCCCACTCGAAATAGCTGATGGCGATGCGGCCATTCAGGCCGTTGCGGACAGCGTCGATGAATTCCTTGTGCCTGAGCGCTTCGACATATCCCTCGCGCTGGATGCGCACCTCTTCGAAATCCATGGAGCGGGAGGTGTCTACGGCGAGCACCAGCTTGACGTCCACCTCGCTGCTGGCTGCCTGGGCAACGAGCGGCGGCGTGCTGGAGAGGCTGAAGAGCATTGCGAGCGTGGTGAGCATCGGCAATCCATTCGCTGCGTTTCAAGCAGATGGATTGTACCACGCTTTCTGGTCGCTGGTCGGCCGGCGCCGTCAACTTTTGGTGATGCCGGCCGAGCAGCCTACGGGTATCATGTCGCCGGCAGGACGCCGCGGAGCACCGTTTCCGCAATGGTTTTTGCCGCCATGTCGTAATCCTCCGCCTTCAGGCGGGGCTTGCGCAGGCCATCGGCGGCGACCGGTTCGAATTCGGCGTAAAA
>Ga0066256_1000941_pt1 | contig 48935 bp, 44 predicted proteins | sample ThiBio_1000_biof_FD_87107 | JGI IMG/M metagenome (GOLD analysis project Ga0066256, IMG submission 87107) | Wastewater bioreactor microbial communities from Cape Town, South Africa - Thiocy_expt_1000_biof (version 2) | ecosystem: Engineered > Bioreactor > Thiocyanate-remediating >... | reverse complement strand
GCTTCTCGCTCCTGGATTTCTACGATCGTCGCATCCGCAGGCTCTTCCCGGCGCTCTTCGTGATGCTTTTCGTCTCGACGATCATTGCGCTCTTCGTGCTCTTGCCTCGTGATCTGGATGGCTTCGGCGAGTCCCTCGTTGCTGCAGCCACATCCATCAGCAATTTCTACTTCTGGTCGGAGAGCGGATACTTCGCTCCGGCCGCCGAGACGATCCCGCTCCTTCACACCTGGAGCCTCGCCGTCGAGGAGCAGTTCTATCTTCTGTTCCCGCTCATGCTCATGCTCGTTTGGCGCTGGCGCCAGGCCTATGTCGCGCACAGCCTCATCGCACTGGCCATCCTCTCGTTCGCCATCAGCGTTTGGGCCGCACGCCATACGCCCGATGCCGCATTCTACCTCCTGCCGTCGCGCGCCTGGGAGCTGCTCGTCGGCAGCCTGCTCGCGCTCGCGCCTGCCCGCCAGCGCCTGCCCTCCTGGCTGCGGACGGCGGCGCTCAATCTCGGACTTGCCGGCATCAGCATTGCGGTGCTCACATTTCACACGCGAATGCCATTTCCCGGCTTCGCTGCAGCTCTTCCCGTCTTCGCCTGCGCTCTCATCATCTGGGCCGGACATGCTTCGAGCGCGTCCGCTCCTGACGGCGCGCCCTCTCGCTCTCTCGTGGTATCGCTCCTGGCCCTACGACCCATGGTCTTCGTGGGGCTGATCTCGTACAGCCTTTATCTGTGGCATTGGCCCATAATCGTATTTGTCCGCCACTTGTCTCCCGATCCGCTCACCACGTTGCAGGCAGCGCTCCTCGCGATCGCAACCTTCGCCATTGCCTATGCGAGCTGGCGGTACGTCGAGCAGCCCCTGCGCCTTGGAGGCGTGCTGTGGCCCACGAGCAGGCTTCGCGTGCGCTACAGCAGCGTGATCGTCTGCAGTCTCGCGTTCATGGGAATAACCCTGGATATCGGTAACGGCTTTCCATGGCTTCAATCCAAGGCCGTCCTCGCGGTCGTGGACGATGAAGGCGACAGGAGCCCGCTGCGGCGGCGTTGCCACATTGCACGCGCAGATCAAGGCCGGCGGGCGCTCGCGGATACATGCGTGTTCGGTAGCGCAAGCGGGCAGCATGTCGTCGTGCTCGGCGACAGCCATGGCGCCGAGTTGAGCTACGCATTGTCGGAAGTCGCGAACGAGGGCTTGCTGCAGCTTCGTCAGGTCACCGCATCAGGTTGCCCGCCGGCACTTGGCTTCACGGTCGATGACCATCCGAAGTGTGCGCGTCACACGCAGAACATGGTCGACGGTCTGGCTGACGGCCCACGCTCGACGATCCTGATCACCGCGCACTATTTCGAATGGGGCGCACCCGGGCGCCCGCATCGCGACGCATTCTGGCTCGGCATCGAGAAATCAGTCGCGACGCTGCGTCGATCGGGCCATGACGTGATCCTGCTCGGCGGATGGCCGCCACATACGAATGGACCGCTGCCTCATGCACTCGCCAGGGAGATCAGGTTCGGGCGCTCCATCGAGGACTACAGCTTCCCGATCGACCAATCCTTGGCCAGCAGCATCGACGACAACCTGAGGCAGATCGCCGAGCGGCATCATGCACGCTATCTGCCGCTGCTGGAGGCCATATGCGGCGGCAGTAGTCAGTGCCGCAGCATGATCCACGGACAAGCCATCTACTTTGACCGCGATCATTTGTCGGTGTCGGCGGCCCGCCAGGTCGTCGGAGATATCATCCTGCCCGCGATTGGTCTTCGCGGGGTCGCTGGCGCGCATCCGAGTGCGGGCAAATAGGGCGCACGGCCGAAGCACGGACGGGCGCCTGCCGCTGGGCAACACATCCCGCGAGCTGCCGGGGCAGGTCGCCGCCTCACCGCATCGCGATCGGCAGGTTGTTCAGCGAGTCGATGTACCACTTCTCAGCCTCGACGATCGCCGGGTTCTCGCCGTTGGCGTAGATCCAGCTATCGACCGCCCAGCGCTGGCCATTGCCCTTCTCGACGAGCACGGCCGTCCAGTGCGTCCAGCCAGCGACGCCGCGCAGCAGGTTCTCCTTCGAGAACGGCCGCGCGACCGTGTGGTGCTTCAGGAGCCCGTTGTGGTCGAGCACCTTGAGATAGCTCGTCGTGTTCGTCGCCTCGTCCACGCAGTCCTGCTGCGTCGGGTCGCCCGAGGCCGTGAAATCCATGCCCGGGCGGTCCTTGTCCGTCCCGATCTCCTTGCCGACGCGCGTCTCGATCCAGGCGATGGCGTAGGCAACCGCCCGGCGCTCGCCCTTGGCGTCGTCGGTGTTGCGGGCCTTCTTCATGACGTCGCGCAGCGACGCAATGTCCTTGTCGGTGAACCGAAAACGCGTCTGCATCTTGCAGCCATAGGCATGGCAGACGTGTACAATGTTCCCATCGGGCGCCTGGGACTTGAACTCGGCGTAGTGGAGGGCTACCGGGCCCTCGCGCTCGTAGGTGCAGCCCGACAGCAGCGCGCCGAGGACCAATCCAATCAAAGCCGTAGCGCGCATGCTATTAGCCGAGCCCCTGACCCCAAACCCTGGTCCCAGCAAGCGATGATTCGCCGCTAAAAGCCAATGTCCTTGCGCTGACCAGTTTGTCCACACAAATCAAGATCATGACGAAAGAAACACCTTTACATGTGATCGGCGGGGGACTCGCAGGGTCCGAGGCCGCCTGGCAGATCGCCTCGGCCGGCCTTCCGGTCGTCGTTCATGAAATGCGTCCTGTACGCATGACCGAGGCCCACCAGACCCAGAGCCTCGCCGAGCTCGTCTGCTCGAACTCCTTTCGTTCCGACGACTGGGCCAACAACGCCGTCGGCCTCCTGCACGAGGAAATGCGCCGCGCAGGCTCGCTCATCATGGCCGCCGGGGACACCCACAAGCTGCCGGCGGGCGGCGCCCTGGCCGTCGCCCGCGCCGGCTTTGCCGGCGAGGCCACGGCCCGCCTCGAGGCTCATCCGCTCGTGACGATCGCCCGTGAGGAGGTGGCCGGCCTCCCGCCAGCGGACTGGGAGAGCGTCATCATCGCCACCGGGCCCCTGACCTCGCCCGCTCTCAGCGCCGCGATTGCCGGCCTGACCGGCGAGGGCGAGCTCGCCTTCTTCGATGCCATCGCCCCCATCGTGCACATCCACAGCGTCGACGAGAGCATCGCCTGGCGCCAGTCGCGCTACGGCAAGGCCGGCCCCGCAGGCACGGGCGCCGATTACCTCAACTGCCCTATGTCCAAGGACGAGTACGAGGCCTTCGTCGACGCGCTCCTCGCCGGCGAGAAGACCTCTTTCAAAGAGTGGGAGGCCAACACTCCCTACTTCGACGGCTGCCTGCCCATCGAGGTCATGGCCGAGCGCGGGCGCGAAACCCTGCGCTTTGGCCCCATGAAGCCCGTCGGCCTCGACGACCCGCGCACGGGCCGCTGGCCCTATGCCGTCGTTCAGCTCCGCCAGGACAATGCGCTCGGCACGCTCTGGAACATGGTCGGCTTCCAGACCAAGCTGCGCCACGCCGAGCAGACGCGGATCTTCCGCATGATCCCTGGCCTCCAGAACGCCGAGTTCGCGCGCCTCGGCGGGTTGCATCGGAATACGTTCCTCAACAGCCCGCGGCTCCTCGACAGCCAGCTTCGCCTGAAGGCCGCGCCGCGCCTGCGCTTTGCTGGGCAGATCACCGGCGTCGAGGGCTATGCCGAAAGCGCCGCCATGGGCCTCCTCGCCGGACGCTTCGCCGCCGCCGAGCGCCGCGGCTCGCCGCTCGCACCGCCCCCGCCGACGACTGCACTCGGCGCCCTCATCGCGCACATCACGGGCGGCCACGTCGAGGCATCGGGCGAAGGCCCGCGCTCCTTCCAGCCCATGAACATCAACTTCGGCCTCTTCCCACCCATGGAGGAGCCGCGCACCGACGCCGAGGGCAAGCGCCTCAAGGGCAAGGAACGCGGCGCGGCCCGCAAACGCCTCATGGCCGAACGCGCGCTCGCGGACATTGGCGGGTGGTTGCGGACGAGTGCATCGTGATGTCGCGCGGTCGTCGCTTTCGCGTCTTCGACGCGAGCGAGGCCGCGGCCTCGCGCTCCGCTCGGGGGACACCCCCGAACCCCCGTCTTTTATGGACTTGGAGCGCGCCGCGAGCGCCGCCATGTCCCTTCTCCCCGTGTTTACGGGGAGAAGGTTAGGATGAGGGGCGGGAGCTTGGTCAACGTTTGCGTATGCCGCCGCCCCTCACCCTAGCCCTCTCCCCGCAAGAGCGGGGAGAGGGGATTCTGGTGCGCTCGCGGCGGGTGCTATGGGCATAAAGTCGGGAGGGGGTCCCTCGTCGCGCCAAAAGCGCGCCACAAGGATCCAAGAGCGCGAGACTAGTCTCGCTCGCAGCAAAGCTGCGACATACACGAGAGGAAACATCAATGGAAACGCTGCTCCCCCTCGCCGCCGAGATCGCCGACGTGCTCAAGGCCCGCAAGCAGACGATCTCGATCGCCGAGTCCTCGACGGGCGGTCTCATCAGCGCGTCACTGCTCGCGGTGCCCGGCGCGTCCGCCTATTACCTCGGCGGCGCCGTCGTCTACACGCGGCAGGCGCGCTCGGCGTTGACCACCATCACCGACGACGACATGCGCAAAGTGCGCTCGGCGAGTGAGCCCTATGCGGCCCTTCTGGCAAAGCAGGCGCGCGAGCAGCTCGGCGCGACGTGGGGGCTTTCCGAGACGGGCGCGACCGGCCCGACGGGTAACCGCTACGGCGATGCGGCCGGCCATTCCTGCATGGCGATCTCGGGTCCCATCGACGCGGTGATCACACTCGAGACAGGCTCAGCCGATCGCGAGGCCAACATGCGCGCCTTCGCCGAGCGCGCACTGACGCTGCTCAAAGAGACGCTCGCGAAGCAGCGCTGAGCTATTCCGCCGGCTGCGCGGCTCTCGGTCGCGCGAGCACGGTCTCGCGCCCGGGCGCGGGATCGAGCGGCACGAGCAGCGACAGCATGAGCGACGTGAAGGCAATGCACGCGCCGAGCCAGAAGATGATCGAGTAGTCGATCGCGCCGAGCAGGCCGAAGCTCACCGGAATCGCGACAGCCGCAATGTGGTTGATCGTGAAGGCGACCGAGGCCGTCGCCGCCATGTCCGCGGGATCACCGATCTTCTGGAAGTAGGTCTTCTGCGCCAGGATGAGCGTGAAGAAGATGCCGTCGATGATGAAGAGCCCCGCGGCGACATGCGCGCTGTTCGTCATCGCATAGCCGATGAACACGCAGATCAGCACGCTGTTCTCGAGCATGATCGTATTGCGCTCGCCCCACTTCTGCACAAGCCGACCGAGCCGCGGCGCAAAGAACGTGTTGAGCGATGACGTGACCAGCATGAGCATGGCCATGTCGGCGACCGAGTAGCCGAACTTCTTCACGAGCAGGAAGCCGCCGAAGGCCATGAAGAGCTGGCGGCGCGCGCCGCTCATGAAGGTCAGCGCGTAGTAGAGGCCATAGCGCTTGCGCACGACGAGCCCGGCGCGCTGGCGCACCGGCCCCTCGAAGCGCTTGAAGTGGAACATGGCGCAGACGGTCAGCACGGCGCACGACAGCCCGAGGATGGCATAGAGCGCCGTGAAGTTGTGCCAGCCGAACCACCACACGATCGCGAGGCTTCCATAGGCAATGAACTGCGCCGCCGCGCCTGCGCTGATGATGCGCCCGATGAGCGAGGGCGCGCCTGCGCCTTCGGCAGAAGCTGAAGCTGCAGCGATGTGTTCGTCGTCTCGAAGTAGTGGAAGCCGACCGACATGATGAAGGTCGCCATCAGCACGCCCATGAGCGTCGGGTTCGTACCGGTCAGCGCAACGCCGAGGCCGAGCAGCACGAGCGCGATGTAGCCGAGCACCTGCTCGCGCATGATCATGAGCCAGAAGGCGACAGTGAACGCCAGAAAGCCTGGGATCTCGCGAACGGTCTGCGTGAGGCCCGCCTCGAACCAGCCGAAGCCCACCGCCTGGATGGTGTAGTTGTGCAGGAGCGCATTCCAACCGGCAAAGCCGAGCCAGTTGATGAAATGCAGCGTCATGAGGAACTGCACAGCCGAGTGAACGGCGCGCGGATCGGCCGGGCGGTGGTCGGTCATGGGGAGCCCCCTGAAAGTGCCGACGGACGCTGCGCCGCGTCGCAAATGGCGTCAACCGCAGATTTCGCAAGGCGGGTGCCCTCGACGGTCGCGCCTAAGGTGCGGGAAGGGCTGCTTTGTTCTGTGGCGGGCAGATGGAAAGAGGTGCTGTCGCCTCCTGGCCTGGTGCTATGCCCGCGGCCCACACCCCGATGGGGGATACCCCCCCGTCTTTTATGGATTTGGACCGCGTCGCGCGTGCGACAGGTCCCTTCTCCCCGTTCTTACGGGGAGAAGGTTAGGATGAGGGGCGGCGGCATACGCCAACGTCAGCGCAAGCGGCCGCCCCTCACCCCGACCCTCTCCCCATTGAAGACAATGGGGAGAGGGGGAAGTGGGGCGCAACACATGAGACCTGTCCGCTTGCGGGCAAGGGAACGCAATCGGCACCGGCGCGCGACAGCCATGAGCGCGCGACTGCGCGCCGGCCGGTCGGCCGTACCAGGAAGCAGCAGCACCCCTTCCCGGCAGCCCGCGGCACTCGAAATAATCACGTCCCCCCACCCTCATCCTTCATCACCTTGCGAATGACGGGCGTGTAGCGCTCGCCGTCGCCGGCCATGATCGCCTCGTCGAAGAGCGTCGCCACAAGATCGGCACCACGCGCCTTGATGCCGGCCGCCTTGGCGAGCTCGCGCGCGTACGAGAGATCCTTCTGCGCGTAGCGCACGGAGAAGGCGCCCTCGGGATAGTCCTGCGGCAGCAGATGCTTCATGCCGTGATTGCGCAGCACGAAGCTGTCGGCCGATCCCTTCGACATGGTCTCGAGCAGCAGCTTGCCGTCGACGCCCGAGGCTTCCGCGATCGAGAGCGCCTCGGCCACGGCCATGGTCGTCTCGAACACAACCATGTTGTTCATGATCTTCACGACCTGCCCGGCACCGACCTCGCCGCAATGCGTGATCTCGTTGCCCATGGTCTCGAGCACGGGCTTGATGCGCGCAAAGATCTCGGGCGATCCGCCGACCATGATCGAGAGCGTTCCGTCCACCGCAGCTCGGCGCGTGCGCGCGATCGGCGCATCGGCGAAATCCGCGCCCTTGGCCGCAAGGTCGGCCGCGAGCTTCTGGTCGAGATCATCGCCAGCAAGGCCGGACCGCTCACCGACGACACCATCCCGCGCGCGCTGGAGGAACTCTACGCGCTCGGCATCAAGCCGGACTGGTGGAAGCTTGAACCGCAGGCATCGGCGGCAGCCTGGGCGCGTATCGAGCAGGTGATCCTGCGCAACGACCCGTGGTGCCGCGGCATCGTGCTGCTGGGTCTGGAGGCGCCCCAGCATGAGCTGGAGCAGGCCTTTGCCGCCACGGCCAACGCGCCGATCGTCAAGGGCTTCGCCGTCGGTCGCACGATCTTCATCAACGCCGCCGAACGCTGGCTGGCCGGCGGCATGTCGGATGAAGAGGCGATCGCCGACATGGCAACGCGCTTCGAGGGGCTGACCAAGGCTTGGCTCGCCGCGCGCGGCCGCAAGGCCGCCTGACGACGCTTCGAACCTTTGCTGGAATTGCTCTGGAACTGCCGGGAGGGAAAGACATGAGCAAGACAATCCGCCTGACGATGGCGCAGGCGCTGACCCGGTTCCTCGCCGCGCAGAAAACCGAGATCGGCGGCGCCAAAGTCCCTATTTTCGGTGGCGTGTGGGCGATCTTCGGCCATGGCAACGTCGCCGGCGTCGGCGAGGCGCTCTATCAGGTGCGCGACGAGCTGCCGACCTTCCGCGCCCATAACGAACAGGCCATGGCGCATGCCGCGATCGCCTATGCCAAGGCGAATTTCCGCCGCCGCTTCATGGCCGCGACAACGTCGATCGGCCCTGGCGCGCTCAACATGGTGACAGCCGCGGCGCTTGCGCATGTCAACCGGCTGCCGGTGCTTCTTCTGCCCGGCGACGTCTTCGCCAACCGACTGCCCGATCCGGTGTTGCAGCAGGCCGAGGATTTCTCCGACGGCACGGCGAGCGTCAACGACTGTTTCCGACCGGTGTCGCGCTATTTCGACCGCATCACGCGGCCGGAGCAGATCATTCCCGCGCTCAACCGCGCCATGCAGGTGCTGACTGACCCGGCCGAATGCGGCCCGGTCACGCTGTCGCTCTGCCAGGACGTGCAGGCCGAGGCTTACGATTACCCCGAGAGCCTGTTTGCAGAGCGCGTCAGGGGGCCGCGCCAGACACGTCCTGATCGGCGGGAACTGGCCGCCGCCGTCGCGGCGCTCAAGGGCGCCAAGGGGCCGATGGTCATCGCCGGTGGCGGCGTCCTCTATTCCCAGGCCTCGGAGGAGCACGCCAACCTGGCCCAGGGCGCCGGCATTCCGGTCTGCGAGACGCAAGGCGGCAAATCCTCGCTGCCGGACGACCATCCGCTGAACATGGCCGCCGTCGGCGTCACCGGCACTTCCGCCGCCAACCGGCTGGCCGAGGAAGCCGACGTCGTGCTGGCCGTGGGCACAAGGTTGCAGGATTTCACCACCGGTTCCTGGGCGCTGTTCAAGAATGCCGGCAGGACCATCATCGGCCTCAATGTGCAGGCCTTCGACGCCGGCAAGCACTGGGCGCTGCCGCTGGTCGCGGACGCCGCCGAGGGGCTCACCGAGCTCTCGACGGCGCTGAAGGGCTGGAAGGCGCCGACAGCCTGGACCGACAATGCCATCAAGGGCAAGACGGAGTGGCAGGCCGCCGCCGCAAAGGTGACGGCCTCGACCAACGCCGCCTACCCTTCCGACGCGCAGGGGATCGGCGCCGTGCAACGCGCCATGGGCTCCGATGTGACGCTGCTGCACGCCGCGGGCGGGCTTCCGGGCGAGTTGCACAAGCTCTGGCAAGCGGGCGACCCCGGTTCCTATCACGCGGAATACGGCTTCTCGACCATGGGCTACGAGATCGCCGGCGGGCTTGGCGCGAAGATGGCGAAGCCCGACCGTGAGGTCGTCGTCATGATCGGCGACGGCTCGTACCTGATGCTCAATTCGGAAATCGCCACTTCCGTCATGCTCGGCCTCAAGCTGACCATCGTGCTGCTCGACAACAGGGGCTATGGCTGCATCAACCGGCTTCAAATGGCGACCGGCGGCGCCAACTTCAACAATCTGCTCAAGGACGCGCGCCACGAGGTGATGCCGGACGTCGACTTCGCCGCGCATGCGGCAAGCCTCGGCGCGATTTCCGAGAAGGTCGCCTCGATCGCCGAGCTGGAGACGGCGCTGGCCAAGGCGAAGAAGAACAGCAAGACCACCGTGCTGGTCATCGACACCGACCCTCTGGTGTCGACCAAGGCCGGCGGCCATTGGTGGGACGTCGCCGTGCCGGAGGTCTCCTCGCGCCAAGAAGTCAACGCCGCGCGCAAGGCCTATGAGGAAAAGCGGCAGATGCAGAGCATCGGTGAATGAAGTCGGCGAGGCAGAGCCCCCTACCTCCCCCTTGTGGGGAGGTAGGACCGAAGGTCCGGGTGGGGGCCGCCGGCGCCGCACCCCCACCCCGCTGCTTCGCAGCGACCCTCCCCACAAGGGGGAGGGTAAAAATGAACCTGATACTGGAGTGACGACTTGAAAGCCAAACTGGGCATGTCCCCCATCGCATGGTGGAACGACGATCTGGTGGAATTGAGCGACGACGTGTCGCTGGAGGAGTGCCTGCGGCAGTCGCGCTCGGCCGGCTTCACCGGCATGGAGATGGGCCGCCGCTTCCCGCGCGATCCGGCCGTGATGCTGCCGATCCTCAGGGCCGCCGACGTGACTTTGTGCGGCGGCTGGTTCTCCGGCACGCTGGTCGACGAGGAGATGGCGGCGAACAAGGACCGCATCGCCCCGATGATCGAGCTGTTCAAGGCGGTCGGCGCGCCCTGCATCGTCTATGGCGAGGTCGGCCGCTCGATCCAGGGCAACCGCGCGGCACCGCTGGCCACCAAGCCGAAGCTGTCGGACGACGAGATGAAGGCCTATGCGCGCAAGGTGACCGCCTTCGGGGAGTGGTGCGCGGGTGAGGGCATGCCGCTCTCCTACCACCACCACATGGCGGCCGTGGTGGAGACGGAAGGTGAGCTCGACGCCTTCATGCGCCGCTCCGGGCCGGGCACCCCATTGCTGCTCGACGCCGGCCATCTCGCCTTCGCCGGCGGCGGTGTCCTGCGCGCCATCGACGCCCATCCCGCCCGCATCAACCATGTGCACGTGAAGGACATCCGCCGGCCGGTAGTCGACCGGCTCGACCGCACGCGCCAGTCCTTCCTCGACGCGGTGGCGCTCGGCGCCTTCACCGTGCCGGGCGACGGTTCGCTCGACTTCGGGGCCATCGTCCAGCGGTTTGCGGATTACGGCTACGAGGGCTGGTTCGTTGTCGAGGCCGAGCAGGACCCGAAGAAGAACCCGCCGGCAAAGATGGCCGGGATCGGCCATGCCGAGCTGATGCGCGTCATGACGGCTGCCGGCTACACGGTGGAGACGCAGGGCTTTCCCGCCGGTTGAAAGGAGAGATCATGGCCTCGAAACTGCGCGTGCGGCCGAAGCAGGGTCACGGGCTGGTCACCTCCGTCACCCCGCAGAGCGCCGGCTGGCGCCATGTCGGCTTCGACCTCCACCGCCTGCGCCCCGGCGACCGCGTGGCCGCCGCGACGGGCGGGCGCGAGGTGTGCCTCGTCCTCGTCTCGGGCAAGGGCGTGGTGTCGGCCGGCGGCCGCGATCTCGGCGAGATCGGCGCGCGCATGTCGCCCTTCGAGGGCCGGCCGTGGTCGGTCTACGTGCCGCAGGGCTCCGACTGGTCGGTGATGGCGACGACGCCGCTGGAGTTCGCCGTCTGCTCCGCGCCGGGCCTCGGCGGCGGCCTGCCGCCGCGGCTGATCGCGCCCGAAAGCCTCGGCCAGGAGGTGCGCGGCAAGGGCACCAACACGCGCTACGTCACCAACATCCTGCCCGAGGGCGAACCGGCCGACTCGCTGCTGGTCGTGGAGGTGATCACGCCCGGCGGCCACACCTCCAGCTACCCGCCCCACAAGCACGACCGCGAGGACCTGCCGCGCGAATCGCTGCTGGAGGAGACTTACTACCACCGGCTCAACCCGCCGCAGGGCTTCGCCTTCCAGCGCGTCTATACGGACGCCCGCGCAGACGGCGGCCGCGAGATCGACGAGACGTTTGCCGTCGAGGACGGCGACGTCGTGCTGGTGCCGAAGGGCTACCATCCCTGCGCGGCCCTTCACGGCTACGACCTCTATTACCTCAACGTCATGGCCGGCCCGGTGCGCACGTGGAAGTTCCACAACGAGCCGGCACACGAGTGGCTGCTGAAGGCGTGAGGCCTTCCGCGCTTAGCCGCTGACGACGACGCCCGCGTCGACCACCAGCGCCTGCCCGGTCATCACCGAGGAAGCTGCGGAGGCGAGGAACAGCGTCGGCTCGACCATGTCCCGCGGCTGGATCTCGATCTTGAGGCACTGGCGGTCCATATGGGCCTTCAGCCCCTCCTCGGTCGCCCATAGCTCGCGCTGCCGGTCGGTCAGCACCCAGCCCGGCATCAGCGCGTTGACCCGGATGTTGTCGGGGCCGAGGTCGCGCGCCAGCGCGCGCGTCAGGCCGGTGACGCCGGCCTTGGCGGCGGCATAGGCGGGAAAGCCGGCGCCGCCCATCATGTAGGATATCGAGGAGTAGTTGACGATCGTGCCGCCTCCGGCCGCGCGCATCCCCGGCGCCACCGCCTGGATGGCGAAGAAGTGGTGGCGCAGATTGACGTTGAGCATGTAGTCCCACTCCGCCACGGTGAAGCCGTTGACCGGATGGCGGTTGTCCCAGGCCGCGTTGTTGACCAGCACCCCGATCGGCCCGTGCTCGGCCGCCGCCTCATCGATCGCGGCCTGGAAGCGCGGAATGTCGGTGACGTCGCAGGACATGAACAGCGGGCGCGTACCGTAGGTCCGCTCCAGCCGGTCGCACAGCGCGGTGGCGTCGGAACGCTGCACGAAGGCGACCTTAGCGCCTTGCGCGAGGAAGCCTTCGGTCAGGTATTCGCCGATGCCGGAGCCGCCGCCGGAGATGAAGACGGACTTGCCCTTCAGGTCGTGGAAGGTCGCGGAGAACTTCATGGTTGGACCTCCGCGGCGCTTCGCGCCCGGGAATGGTTCGCCGGCTTGCCTGTCATGCTGCTCTCCTCCGCGGCGGGATCTCGTGGGCCGGCTAGGCCGGTCGCCCCGCGCTTCGCCACGATACAGCATTTCAGGCCGGCAGGGAGAGGCCGCCGCGCCGCGGCGTTGCCGGAACCTTCCGGCCTCCCGCCCGTTCTGGCCTTTCTACTTGATGCAATTGCCGCAGGCTGGGGCAGGGGATGCCGCAGATCTTCCATCGGAGCGCGAACGGGATCGCACGTTTCGTCCTCTGGGGAGCCCAGGTCGCCTTCCTCCTCGTGATCCTCGTCTGGACCGGGCTGGTGCGCTCGGAGTTCTTCACCGAGGTCGCGCGCGCACCGCGCCAGCCGGTTCCGTTCAGCCACAGGCACCATGTCGGCGAGCTGGGCATCGACTGCCGCTACTGTCACGGCGGCGTCGAGACATCGGCCTCCGCCGGCCTGCCGGCCACCGAGGTCTGCATGACCTGCCATTCGCAGATATGGACGAATGCCGACATGCTGGCGCCGGTGCGCGAGAGCCTCGCCTCCGGCGAGCCGCTGCGCTGGCAGCGGGTCCATGGGTTGCCCGACTTCGTCTATTTCAACCACGCGATCCACATCCACAAGGGCGTGGCCTGCGAGACCTGCCACGGCGACGTCGACGACATGCCGCTGATGATGCGCGCGCATTCGCTGACCATGGGCTGGTGCCTGTCCTGCCACCGCGACCCCGAGCCGAACCTCAGGCCGCCGGCCGAGGTGTTCGCCATGCACTGGAAGCCGCCGGAGGACATCGAGCGCGTGCGCAAGTCGCTCATCGACGTCCTCGGCATCGACACAGCGACCATGACGGACTGCTATGTCTGCCACCGTTGACGATAGGACGCCCGCAGCGCCGCCCCGTTCCGCCTTCGCGCGCGGGCCGTGGCGCAGCCTCGACGAGCTGGCCGGCAGTGAGGAGCTGCGCCGCTTCGTCGAGACCGAGTTCCCCGCCTTCCACCGCCGCCTCGCGGCCGGCGTCGACCGCCGCACCCTGCTGAAGCTGATGGGCGCCAGCCTCGCGCTCGGCGGGCTGGCCGCCTGCACGCCGGCTCAAGAGATCGTGCCCTATGTCCGCCAGCCGGAGAACGTCGTGCCCGGCCGGCCGCTCTTTTACGCCACCGCGCTGCGCAGCGGCGCTTATGGCATCGGCGCGGTCGTCGAGAGCCATGAGGGCCGGCCGACCAAGGTCGAGGGCAATCCCGACCATCCCTCCTCGCTCGGCGCCACCGACGCGGTCATGCAGGCGGCGGTGCTGGAGCTGTTCGATCCCGAGCGCTCGCGCACGCCGCTGAAGGCCGGCGAGCCGGCGAGCTGGGCCGCCTTCCTCGACCATGCGCACGCCCTGCGCGACGAGCTGGAACGGACGCGCGGGCGCGGCGCGGCGATCCTGCTCGATCCCGTCGCCTCGCCGACGCTGGAACGCCAGCTCGTGGCGTTGCGCGCGGCCTGGCCGCTGCTGCGCCTCTACCGCCACGACCCGCTCGCGGCCACCGGCCTCGCGGAGGCGACGCAGGCCGCCTTCGGCCGCGCGCTCGCCCCGCTTCCGCGGCTCGACCGCGCCGACGCGATCGTCAGCCTCGACGCGGATTTCCTCGCCGAAGGACCCGGTCGCCTCGCTCATGCGCGCGTCTTCGCCGACCGCCGACGCGTGCGCGGCCCGCGCGATGGCATGAGCCGGCTTTATGCCGCCGAGTCGACGCCGACGCTGACGGGCGCCGCCGCCGACCATCGCCTCGCGCTGCGGCCGAGCCGCGTCGGCGCGCTGGCGGCGGAGCTCGCGGCCGCGGTGGAGACGCTGACGGCGGTCGGCAGGCCCGAGGCGGGAGAGGGCTGGATCGCCGCCGCTGCGGCCGATCTGGTCGCGGCCGGCCCGGCCGGGCTGGTGCTCGCGGGCGACCATCAGCCGGCCAGGGTGCACCGGGCGGCGCTGGCGATCAACGCGCGGCTCGGCGCTCTCGGCCGGTCGCTGGCCCTCATCGAGCCGTCCGACGCGCTTGCCGCCGACGGCGGACTCGACGCGCTGGTGGCGGCGATCGGCGTCGGCGAGGTGACGACGCTGCTGGTCCTCGGCGCCAACCCGCTCCACACCGCCCCGGCAGACCTCGACGTCGCCGCCGCCTTCGGCCGGCTGCGCGAGCTGGTCCATCACGGCGCTTATGTCGACGAGACCGGGCGGCGTGCCCACTGGCATATCCCGGCCGCCCACGAGCTTGAGAGCTGGAGCGATGTTCGCGGGCATGACGGCACCGCCTCGATCGTGCAGCCGCTGATCGCGCCGCTCCACCAGGGCCGCACGGCGCACGAGGTGCTCGCCGCGCTCGCCGGGGACGTGACGCCCGATGCGTTGGCGCTGGTGCGCGCGACCTGGCGCGATGCGCTGGACGACCCTGCGTGGGGAGAGGCCCTGCGCGCCGGCGTCGTCAAGGGCACGGCCGCCGCGCCGGTCGACATTCCTGCCGCTTCCGTTCCGTCCGTCGGCGACGGAGCGCCGGCGCCGGGGGAAGGCGAGGACATCGACATCCGCTTCGTCCCCGACCCCTGGCTGCGCGACGGGCGCCACGCCAATTCGGCCCTGCTGCAGGAACTGCCGCGACCGCTGACCAAGCTCGTCTGGGGCAACGCCGTGCTCGTCTCGCCCGCACTCGCCGCGCGGCTGCGGGCCGAGCCGGGGCAGATGCTGGAGATCGCGCTCGACGGGCGGACGATCGAGGCGCCGGTCTGGATCGCGCCGGGCCATCCCGATGGCACAGTGACGCTGACGCTCGGTCACGGCCGGGCCGAGGCCGGCGCGGTGGCGCGCATGGCCGCCGGCTACGACGCCTTCCGCCTGCGCGGCTCGGCCGCGCCATGGATCGCGACCGGCGCGCGCCTCGCTTTGCGCGAGCCGGTGCAGCGCGTGCTGACCACCCAGCACCATCAGTCGATGGAAGGCCGGGACATCGTGCGGCACGCGAGCCTCGCAGGCTTCCGCGAAAAGCCGGATTTCGCGCATGGCAGCCCGCCCGCGCCGGACGACACGCTCTATCCGCGATGGGACTATCCGCACGAAGCCTGGGGCATGGTGATCGACCAGACGGCCTGCATCGGCTGCATGGCCTGCGTGTCGGCCTGCCAGGCCGAGAACAACATCCCGACCGTCGGGCCGGACGAATGCGAGCGCGGCCGCGAGATGCACTGGCTGCGCGTCGACCGCTACTATGAAGGCCCGCCCGACGCGCCGGACACGCATTTCCAGCCCGTGCCCTGCATGCATTGCGAGCAGGCGCCCTGCGAGGTGGTCTGCCCGGTCAACGCGACCGTGCACACCCATGACGGGCTCAACGCGCAGGTCTACAACCGCTGCATCGGCACCCGCTACTGCTCGCAGAACTGCCCCTACAAGGTGCGCCGCTTCAACTTCGTCGAGCACCAGGACTTCGACGCGCCGGGGCTGGAGGCCGCCGCCAACAACCCGAACGTCTCGGTCCGCTCGCGCGGCGTGATGGAGAAATGCACCTACTGCGTCCAGCGCATCAGCGCGGCGCGGATCGCGGCGCAGATCGCCAACCGCGAAATCGCCGACGGCGAGGTGGTCACCGCCTGCCAGCAGTCCTGCCCGGCGCGGGCGATCACCTTCGGCAATCTGAACGATCCGGCCTCGCGCGTCGCGGCGGAGAAGGCCGCGCCGCACAACTACGCGCTGCTGGAGGAGCTGAACACGCGCCCGCGTACCACCTATCTCGCCCGTATCGTCAATCCGGTGGGAGATGACGGCAAGACCGAGGAGGGCGGGCATGGCTGACGCCGCCGCCACCCGGGCCGCACGGCCGCCCGTCCTGCGCGGTCGCCACGACCGCGACGAGATCACCGGCCGGATCGGCTCGATCGTGCTCAGGGGGCGGCTGCCGCGCCTGTTCTGGCCGGCCTTCTTCGTCGCCTTCCTCTTCGTGCTGCTCTTCTTCTTCTCGATCGCCTGGCTGATCTCGGTCGGCGTCGGCGCCTACGGGATCAATATTCCCGTCGCCTGGGGCACGATGATCTCCAATTTCGTCTGGTGGATCGGCATCGGCCACGCCGGCACGCTGATCTCGGCGGTGTTGCTCCTGCTACGCCAGCCCTGGCGCGCCTCGATCAACCGCTTCGCCGAGGCGATGACGCTGTTCGCGGTGGCGATGGCGGGGCTGTTCCCGATCCTGCATCTCGGCCGGCCGTGGTTCTTCTACTGGCTGCTGCCGCTGCCCAACACCCACATGCACTGGCCGCAATGGCGCAGCCCGCTGGTCTGGGACTTCACCGCGATCGCCACCTATGCCACCGTCTCGCTGCTGTTCTGGTACATGGGCCTGATCCCCGACCTGGCGATCCTGCGCGACAGGGCGCGCACGCGGGCCGGGCAGCTCTTCTACGGCATCCTCGCCCTCGGCTGGCGCGGCTCGGCCTTCCACTGGGCGCGCTTCGACCGCACTTACTACCTGCTCGCGGCGCTGGCGACGCCGCTCGTCGTGTCGGTCCATTCGATCGTGTCGCTCGACTTCACCTTCGCGCTGATCCCCGGCTACCACTCGACGATCTTCCCGCCCTATTTCGTCGCCGGCGCGCTCTATTCCGGCTTCGCCATGGTGCTGACGATTGCCATCCCGCTGCGCCGCGCCTTCGCGGTGGAGGACCTCATCACCGCGCGCCATCTCGACAATGCCGCCAGGGTGATGATCGTGGCCGGCATGGTCGTCGCCTACGGCTACCTCTCGGAGGCCTTCTTCGCCTGGTATTCGGGCGACACCTACGAGCAGACGACGATGTGGCGGCGCGCCTTCGGCCCCTACGCGCCGCTGTTCTGGGTGATGCTCGCCTGCAATGTCGGCGTGCTGCAGGCCCTGTGGCTGCGGCGCGTGCGCTTCAGCCCGCTGGCGCTGTGGATCGCCGCGGTGCTGATCAATCTCGGCATGTGGCTGGAACGCTACGTCATCGTCGTGTCCGGCCTCGCCAACGACTTCCTGCCGTCTTCCTGGGGCACGCAGTCGCTGGCCTGGCTGGACTACGGCATCTTCCTCGGCTCGCTCGGCACCTTCTTCGCGCTCGTCTTCCTGTTCATCCGCATCCTGCCGGCCATCACTATCTTCGAGGTGGAGGAACTGGCCGACGAGAAGGCGGGCCGGGCATGAGCGCGCACGGCGTCATCGCCTATTTCGCCGACGCCGGCGCGCTGAGCGAGGCCGCACGCGCCATGCGCGGGAAGGGTTACAGCCGGCTCGACGCCTTCTCGCCCTATCCGGTGGAGGGGCTGGCCGACATCCTCGGCATGCGGCCGACGCGCATGGGCCGCGTGATCCTCGCCGGCGCGATCCTCGGCGCGCTCGCCGCGTATGCGCTGGTGCTCTACTCGGTCGAGGTCGACTATCCGGTCAATGTCGGCGGCCGGCCGCTGCATTCCTGGCCGGCCTTCGTCGTCATCGCCTTCGAGTGCGGCATACTTGGCGCGGCCCTCGCCGGCTTCGTCGGCATGCTCGCCGCCAACCGCCTGCCGCAATATTACCACCCTGTCTTCGGCGCGCCCGGCTTCACCTTCGCCCATGGCGGCCGCTTCTGCCTGCTGGTCGAGGCCGCCGATCCCAGGTTCCGCAAGGGCGTGACGAAGAGGCAGCTCCGCGGCCTCGGTGCAACGGAAATCGAGGAGACCGTGCTGTGACTGGCCGTCGCCTCGCGCTCGTCCTGCTTGTCGCCGCGCTCGCGGGCTGCGACCAGAAGATGGCCGACCAGCCGCGCTATGACCCGCTCGAAGCCTCGTCCGAATTTCCCGACGGCATGTCGGCGCGCACGCCGGTCGCCGGCACGGTCGCGCGCGACGCCGACCTTTCCGCCACCCCCACGGCGATGCCCTTTCCGGTGACGATGAAGCTGCTGCAGCGCGGGCGCGAGCGCTTCGACATCTTCTGCGCGCCCTGCCACAGCGTCGCCGGCGACGGTGACGGCATCGTCGTCGAGCGCGGCTTCCCGGCGCCGCCCACCTATCACCAGCCGGCGCTGCGGGCGGCGAGCGACCGACACATCTACGACGTCATCACCGACGGCTACGGCGCCATGTATTCCTATGCCGCGCGGGTGCCGCCGGCCGACCGCTGGGCGATCGTCGCCTATGTGCGGGCGCTGCAATATGCGCGCAACGCGCCGGTGGCCGAGCTGCCGGCGCAGCTCAGGGCGCGGCTCGACGGGGAGGCAGGCGGATGACGCGCTTCGCCCCCGATCGCCTCGTTCTGCCCGCGCTGGCCGCCGGGCTCGTCGGCCTCGCTGCGCTGGTGGCGCTGACATTCGCTTCGATGGCGCAGGCGCTGGCGGGCCTGCTCGCCGCGGCGCTGTTCCTGCTCGGCGGCCCGCCGGGCGCGCGGCCGCTGCGGTGGGCCCAGCGGCCCCCGGGGGGCGGGGGGGGCGCGGCGCGGCGGGGCCCGCGGGGGGCGTCCGCCGCGACGCTGCCGCGGCCGCTCTCCCTGCGCCGGCGGGTGCGGGCCGCCCCCCCCCCCGTCTCCCCGGGGGGGGGCGCCGCCCCGGCCCCGCGGCGGGGGGGGGCCCGCCACAAGCTCGTATGGCTCGCCCCGCCATGGCTGGCGCTGCGCTTCGTCGCCTGCGCGGCGGTCTGGCTGGCGCTGGCATGGGCGGTGCTGGGCTGGCGGCCGGCGGGCGATGCGGGCGACGCCGCCGCGTCCCGCCGCGAGCGCCGCACCGCCGCGCTCGGCCTGGTCGTCCACGCGCTCGCCGTCACCGTGCTGTCGATCGACTGGATGATGTCGCTGGAGCCCGAGTTCCATTCGACGATCTACGCCATGCTGGAGGCGGCCGGCGAAGTGGCCGGCGCCTGCGCTCTGGCCATGGTCCTGCTCGCGCTTGCCGTGCCGGTCGAGGGCCTGCCCGGCGGCGGCGAGGACGCCACGCTCGGCGAGGACGTCGCCAACATGCAGTTCGGCTTCGTGGCGATGTGGGCCTATCTCGCCTTCATGCAGTGGCTCATCGTCTGGGCGGCCGACCTGCCGCGCGAGATCCACTGGTACATGCTGCGCGGGCAGGGCGGCTGGCTCGCGGTGATGTGGCTGATGGTGGCGCTCCACTTCGCACTGCCCGCCGCCGGTTTCCTCGCGCGGCCGGTCAAGCGCAGCCCGCACGGCTTCCTGTGGCTCGGCGTCGCCGTGCTCGCCGGCCATTTCCTCGACGTCTGGTGGCGTGTGCGCCCGCCGCTCGTGCCGGACATGCCGACGGCGCTGCCCTTCGACTTCGCCGCGGTGCTCGGCGCCGGCGGGCTGTGGGCGGCGCTGTTGCTGTTCGTGCTCGCGGACGACCGCCGGCTCGCGCGCTGGCGGGCGAGGGGGCGCCATGTCTGAGGCGCGCCGCACGCCCGAGACGCGCGACGTCTGGCCGGCATGGCTGCTCGGCTTCGCCGCCGCGCTCGTCGTCTTCCTCGCGCTCACCCTGCTGGTGCTGGGCGCGGTCTTCGACGCGCGGCCGCGCTGGCCAGCGCCGGGCGCCGCCGGCCGGCCGAATGCGGCTTCGCCCGCGCTGCAGGCGCAGCCGCGCGAGGATCTCGCCGCCTACCGGCGCCGCAAGCAGGCGGAGCTGGAGACGCTCGGCTGGCAGAACAGGGCCGCCGGTATCGCCCGCATCCCGATCGAGGACGCCATGCGCATCGTCGCCGAGCGCGGCCTGCCCGACTGGCGCGGCGAGGCGCAGGCGGCCCCAACGACGCAGGCCGGCGGATGCGGGCTGCTGCTCGACGCCGTGCCGCGCGCCCCGCAGGCCGAGGCCTGCCGGCAGGCCGGATCGGGCGGGGAGGCGGGCCGATGATCGCGCTGCTCTGCCTGCTGCTGCTGATCGCGCCGCCCGCCCATGCCGCGGTGGAGCGCCCGGCCTTCGCGCCGCGGATCGGCGCGCAGCTCGACCTTTCGGCGCGGCTGACCGATGCCGACGGCCGGAACCTGACGCTCGCCGAGGCGCTGGAGGGAAGGCCGGCGCTGGTCGTCTTCGGCTACGACAGGTGCCCCAATCTGTGCGGCGTGACGCAGCAGGCGGCCGCTGCCGGCCTGCGCGCGTCGGGGCTCGAAGCGGACGCCTATCGCGCCCTGTTCGTCTCGATCGACGAGACCGAGACGCCTGCCGACGCGCGGGCAAAGAAGGAGGAGCTGCTGCGCTTCACCGACGCATCCGGCCTCTCGGCATGGCGCTTCCTGACCGGCACGGACGGCGCCAGGCTCGCCGCGCAGGCCGGCATCGCATTCGACCGGCGCGACCGCATCCGGCAATATGTCCACCCGATCGCCGTGCTGGCGCTGACGCCGCAGGGCCGCATCGCGCAGGTGCTGCCGGCACTCTCCTTCGAGCCGCGCGACCTGCGGCTGGCGCTGGTCGAGGCCTCGGCCGGCCGGCTCGGCTCGATCGCCGATCACGTCTTCCTGCTCTGCGCCGGCTTCGACCCGACCAAGGGCCAGTACACCCCGGCCGTCTGGGCCGGGCTGCGCGCCGGCGGCCTCGTCACCGTGCTGTTGCTCGGCGGCGCGGTCGCCCTGTTCGCATGGCGGAGGCGCGCATGAGCTTCGGCATCCCCTTCGCGCCCGAGCAGGCTTCTTCGCTTGCGCCCGGCGTAGACCATCTGTTCTACGCGCTGCTCGCCTTCACCTTCGCGCTCGGCATCTTCCTGAGCGCGCTCGTCATCGGCTATTCGGTCAAGTACCGCGCCGGCTCGCCGGCCGACCGCTCCGGCGAGCGTTCCCGCAGCGCGCCGCTGGAGATCGCCTGGACCACCGCGACGCTGGTCGTCGCCTTCGCCATCTTCGCCTGGGGCGCGGTCCTGTTCATGGGACGCGAGCACCCGCCGGCCGACGCCATCGAGATCGCCGGGCTCGGCAAGCAGTGGATGTGGCAGTTCCGCCATCCCGGCGGCCAGCGCGAGATCGACGAGCTGCACGTGCCGGTCGGCCGCGCCGTGGTCGTCTCGCTCGCCTCGCAGGACGTCATCCACTCCTTCTTCGTGCCCGCCTTCCGGGTGAAGCAGGACGCCGTGCCCGGCCGCACGACCCATGTCTGGTTCACCGCCACCGAGCCCGGCCGCTTCCACCTCTTCTGCGCCGAATATTGCGGCACCGAGCATTCCGGCATGGTCGGCTGGGTCGTCGCCATGCAGCCGGAGGACTACGCTGCATGGCTGGAGCGGCAGGGCAGCGGCGATACGCTGGCGCAGCAGGGCGAAAAGCTGTTCCGCGCGCTCGGCTGCTCCGGCTGCCACGAGAACTCGACCGCCGTGCGCGCGCCCGACCTGCACGGCGTCTACGGCCGGCCCGTCGCGCTCGCCAACAGCCAGACGGTGATGGCTGACGAGCGCTACCTGCGCGATTCCATCCTGCAGCCCGCGCGCGAGGTCGCGGCCGGCTACGAGCCGGTCATGCCGAGCTTCGACGGCCTCGTCGACGAGGGCGAGCTGCAGATGCTCCTCTCCTACCTGAAATCCCTTTCGCCGAAGGAGGCCTCCCCGTGAGCGAGCGGATCGGCGCCGTGCCGGCGACCTATATGGGCGAGGGCTCCGGCCCGCGCGCCTGGCTGCTGACGACCGACCACAAGCGGGTCGCCTGGCTCTACCTCGTCGCGCTCACCGTCTTCTTCTTCCTCGGCGGCGCGATGGCCGTGCTCATCCGCGTCGAGCTCGCCACGCCGGCCGGCGACCTCGTCTCCGACGACGCCTACGACCGGCTGTTCTCCATCCACGGCATCATCATGGTCTGGTTCTTCCTGGTGCCGTCCATCCCCGCCACGCTGGGCAACTTCCTGCTGCCGCTGATGATCGGCGCGCGCGACCTCGCCTTCCCGCGGCTGAACCTCGCGAGCTGGTACGTCTTCATCTTCGGCAGCGGCTTCACGCTCTATTCGGTGATCGCCGGCGGCGTCGACACGGGCTGGACCTTCTACACGCCGTTCTCGACCATGTTCTCCAACTCCTATGTCAGCGCGGCCGCCTTCGGCGTCTTCATCGTCGGCTTCTCGACGATCATGACCGGCATCAACTTTATCGTCACCGTGCACAAGCTGCGCGCGCCGGGGCTGACCTGGTTCCGCCTGCCGATCTTCGTCTGGACGATGTACGCCACCGCGCTGGTGATGGTGCTGGCGACCCCGGTGCTGGCGGCCTCGCTCATCCTGATCGTGCTGGAGCGCGTCTTCGGCATCGGCGTCTTCGATCCCGGCCTCGGCGGCGACCCGCTGCTGTTCCAGCATTTGTTCTGGTTCTACTCGCACCCGGCCGTCTACATCATGATCCTGCCGGGCATGGGCGTGGTCTCCGAGATCCTGCCCTGCTTCAGCCGGCGGCCGCTGTTCGGCTACACGGCGGTGGCGCTGTCGAGCATGGCGATCGCCATTTTCGGCTTCCTCGTCTGGGGCCACCATATGTTCGTGTCGGGCCAGTCGGCCTATGCCGGGCTGGTCTTCTCCTTCCTGTCCTACTGCGTGGCGATCCCCTCGGCGATCAAGGTGTTCAACTGGAGCCTGACGCTGCGCAAGGGCGAGATCGCCTTCGAGACCTCGATGCTCTATGCGCTGGGCTTCCTCGGCCTGTTCACCTTCGGCGGGCTGGCCGGCCTGTTCCTCGCCGCGCTCGCCGTCGACGTGCACGTCCACGACACCTATTTCGTGGTCGCGCATTTCCACTACATCATGGTTGGCGGCATGGTGACGGCCTTCATGGCCGGCATCCACTTCTGGTGGCCCAAGATCACCGGCCGGATGTATTCCGAGACCTGGGGGCGCATCGCCGCGATCGTCACCTTCCTCGGCTTCAACCTCACCTTCTTCCCGCAATACGTGCTGGGTTTCCTCGGCATGCCGCGGCGCTACCACGCCTATCCGCCCGAATTCGCCTTCTGGCACATATTGTCGTCGGCCGGCGCCGTCGTGCTGGCGCTCGGCTACCTGATGCCCCTCTTCTCCCTCGGCTGGTCGCTGTTCCGCGGCCCCAGGGCGCCCGACAATCCGTGGCGGGCGACCGGGCTCGAATGGAAGACGACCTCGCCGCCGCCGCCGCACAATTTCGACGAGACGCCGGTGGTGGACGGCCCGCCCTACCGCTATCCGCTGGCCGAGGACGGGGCATGAGCGGCGCGGTCGAGAGCGAGGCCTTCCGCGACGCCGAGCGCGAGCGGCAGGCCGACGCCTTCGGCATGTGGATCTTCATCGGCTCCGAGGCGATGCTGTTCGGCGCGGTCATGCTCGTCTACCTGACCGCGCGGATGGCCCATCCCGAGGGCTTCGGCGAGGCGTCCAGCCGCCTCTCGCTCCTTCTCGGCACGGTCAACACAGCGGTGCTGATCACCAGCAGCCTCGCCATGGCGCTGGCCGACCTGCTGGTGAAGCTCGGCCGCCGGCGCGCCGCAGCATGGGCGCTCGCCGCGACCGCGCTGCTCGGCCTCGCCTTCCTTGCCGTCAAGGGCGTCGAATATGCCGACGAGGTCCGCGAGGGGCTGGCGCCCGTGCTCGGCCTGCCCTTTGCCTTCGAGGGCGCCGACCCGCGCGGCGCCCAGCTCTTCTTCGAGCTCTATTTCGCTTCGACCGGGCTGCATGCCGCCCACCTGATCGGCGGGCTCGCGGCGATCGCGACTGTGCTGGCGACGTGGCGCCGGTCGACGGACGCCGCCTGCCTGCGCCGCACGCGTGCCGTCGGCCTCTACTGGCACTTCGTCGACATCGTCTGGGTCTTCCTGTTCCCGCTGCTCTATCTGGTGCACCGATGAACGAGGTTCGCAGGCTCGCCGCCGCCTATGTCGGCCTGCTGGCGCTGCTGGCGCTGACGGTGGCCTCCGCCTTCGTCGACCTCGGCGGCTTCAACTCCGCCGCCAACCTCGCCATAGCGGCCGCCAAGGCGGCGCTCATCGCGGTGCTGTTCATGCAGCTCCCGCGGCAGGGCGTGCTGCCGCGGCTGGTCGTCGTCGCCGTCGCGCTGTGGCTGGCGATCCTGTTCGCCCTGACGCTCGCCGGCTGACCGCCGGGCCGGCCATCCGGCCGCCCCTACGCGCCGGCTGAACCGCCGTTTCGACCTTTTTGCGCTGTTTTTCAGCCTCGGGAGCCCCTCGACGCGCAAGAATCCCGATTGACTCCAATCCGGATTCTTTCAAAGGTAGGACGTCCGACGTCGGACGTCCTACCTCTTGGCAAGCCAGAAGGGTGCGACCATGCAGCAGAAGACCTCCACCGCCCTGATCCTCGACGGGGGGCGGGAGACGAGGCGGGGCGGCGGCGACAGGCTCCGGGCGGGGGTCGCCTGGGGGCGGGCGGGGGGGCGGCGCCGCACCGCGACCCGCGGGGCCTGTGCGCGCCCCGCGGCGCGGGGCGTGCTGGTCAAGCCCCCCGGCACCGGCCCCTTCGTCGCCCGCACGCTGGTCATCACCGACTCCGCCACCCGCCGCACCTTCTGGGGCATGATCGAGATCTCGGGGGCGAAGCCGTCCCTGAGCGAGCTCGAGCGCGACGAGGTGGAGGTCGAGGGCGATCTCGCCGAGCACATGCGCATCCAGCCCGGCACGCGCGTGGCGCATCTACGCTGGCTGTTCAGCGCCAACGATCAGCCGGTCGTGCTGATCGACCACTACATCGGTCCCCACATCCGCACCGAGGGGATCGACTTCGAGAAGAGCCACAATCTGCTTGCAGCGCTGGCCGACCAGATCGGCGCGCAGGCGCCCGAGCTCGAGACTTCGAGCACGGCGATCAACGTCGCCGAGCCCGAGGCGGAAATCCTCGGCCTCGAGCCCGGCCTGGCGATCCTCTACGGCTTTGCCAAGGTCCACGACCCGGAAGGCCGGATCGCGATCGTCTCATACCACTGGTCGAACCCGAAACTGTTCTCGATCTCGCACCGCGAATCCGTCGCGATGCAGCAATTGAGGTCGTGACCAGCCATCAACGCAATGCAGTCCAAACCGTCTCCAAGGGGAACGTCATGACGACAAGACGCGCATTCACGGCAGCCCTCGGCCTCACCGGCCTCCTTTTCGCCTCCACCCTTCCCACGCTGTCCTCGGCAGCCGATCTCAGGCCGCTGCGGATCGGCGTCGATCCCTACACGACCGGCTCGCAGGTCTGGGTCGCCAAGGAGAAGGGCTTCTTCGAGAAGCACGGCATCGACGCGCAGGTGACCGTCTACGCCACCGGCATCGAGACCCTCGACGCGACGCTGACCGGCAACACCGACGCCGGCGTCGGCCTCGACTTCCCGACCGCGCTCAGGATGCAGTCGCGCCAGCTCACCATCCTGGCCGCGATCTTCGCCTCCACGCCCGGCTGGCACAAGCTGGCGGTCAACGAGTCCATCAAAAGCGACGCAGACCTGAAGGGCAAGCGTTTCGGCATCGCCTCCGGCACCGCCCAGCACCTGGTCACGACCAAATATCTCGAGGGCAAGGGCCTCACGCCCTCCGACTACGAGCTGGTGCCGTTCAGCAACCTGATCGAGATCGTCGCCTCGCTGAAGTCCGGCCGCCTCGACGGCGCCTTCGTCTGGGCCGACGGCGTCGGCCAGGCGACCTCGACGCCGGGCATCCGCATCATGACCGACGACAGCGAGGCGCGTCTGCGCCAGAGCGCCTACGTCTCGGCCAACACCGCCTACGCCAAGGCCCACCGCGACGTCATCGTCGACATGCTGAAGGCGATGGGCGAGGCGACCGAATTCCTCCAGCAGCACCCGGAGGAAGCGGCCGCACTGATCGCCAAGAACACCAAGGCGCCGGCCGACAGCGTGGCCAAGCTGCTCAAGCTCAACACGTTCCACCTGCAGCTCGGCGACGCCGAGCGCGAGGGCTTCGCCGCCATCGGCGAGTTCGCCTCGACCGTCATCAAGTCGCCGGTGTCGTTCGACACCGCGGTCGACCCGAGCTATCTGGCCGAGGCGCTGCCGGCCAGCGTCACGCTGTCCAAGTAGGTGCGTCGATGACCGCCTCCGCAAGCAGGGCGGCGATCGCGTTCGACAGGGTCGGCATGGCCTATCCGGGCCAGGCCAAGGGGTCGGCCCTCATCCTGGCCGACCTGTCGCTGACGATCCCCGAGGGCGAGTTCTTCGTCCTCGTGGGACCGAGCGGCTCGGGCAAGTCGACCCTGCTCAAGCTGGTCGCCGGCACGGCCTTCCCGACCGAGGGGACCGTGACGGCCCTGTCGCAGCCGATCAAGGGTCCCGACCGCCATCGCGGCATGGTCTTCCAGTCTGTCGACGGGCCGCTGTTCGACTGGCTGACGGTCCAGCAGAACGTCGGCTTCGGCCCCAAGATGGCCGGCGCCGGCAAGGCCGAGCAGGCGGCGATCGCCGCCCGCTTCATCGACATGGTCGGCCTCAAGGGCCACGAGAAGAAGTTCCCGGCCGAGCTGTCGGGCGGCATGAAGCAGCGCGTGCAGATCGCCCGCACGCTGGCCGCCGCCCCGAGGGTCGGGCTCCTCGACGAGCCGTTCGCGGCACTCGACGCGCTGACGCGGCGCGTGCTCCAGCGCGAGATCGCGCGCATCTGGCAGGAGACGGGGCGCACCTTCCTCTATGTCACGCACGACATCCGCGAGGCCGTTCTGCTCGGTCAGCGCATCGGTGTGATGAGCCGCGGCCCGCGCGCCAACATCCGCCACGTCTACGAGATCGACCTGCCCTATCCGCGCGACGATCTCGACGGCCGCTTCGCCGAGATCGTGCGCAAGCTGGAGGGCGACATCGAACGGGAGGCTTCCGGGCAATGGGCAGAAATCTGACCGCCGGCCTCTCGCTGGCTTCCGTGGCCGTGTTCGTCCTGATCTGGCAGGCGGGCGCGATGTGGCTCAACGACCCGCTGTTCCTGCCGCCGCCGCTCGACGTGGTGACCGGCGCGGTGGAGCTGTGGCGGGACGGCACGCTGTGGTCGTCGCTGCTCATCTCGCTCATGCGCATCATGGGCGGCTGGCTGCTCGGCAGCGCGATCGCCATCCCGCTCGGCCTGTGGGTCGGCACCTCGAAGGCGGCGCGCGCGATGGTGGATCCGTTCATCCACTTCTTCCGCTTCGTGCCGGCCATCGCGCTGGTGACGCTGTTCATCGTCTGGTTCGGCGTCGGCGAGGCCTCGAAGATCCTGCTGATCGCCTACGCGACCATGTTCATCGTCATGGTCAACACGGCCTCCGGCGTCGGCTCGATCCCGCAGGACAAGATCGACGCCGCGCTCTGCCTCGGCGCCAATCAGCGGCAGGCCTTCACGCAGATCGTCGTGCCGGCCTCGATTCCCGCTATCTATGTCGGCATGCGGCTGGCGCTGGCCTCGTCCTTCCTGGTCATCGTCGCGGCCGAGATGCTCGCGGCGAGCTCCGGCCTCGGCTACATCATCTGGACCTCGCGGCTCTACTTCCGCATCGACTGGATGTTCGCGGCCATCGCGCTGCTCGGCGCGCTCGGCTTCGTTACCGACCGGGCCTGGAAGGCGGTCGGGCGCGGCGCGCTGCGCCGGTACCTGCGCGACACCACCAAATACTGAAGACAGCCGGCGCGCGGGCGGCACCGTCCGCGCGCCGGTCCAACGGATCGGGAAAATGACGGACAGCAAGCAAATGCGCGGCACGCTCGGACGCACGCACGAGGAAAGCACGCCCTGGTTCGAGCGCCGGCCGCGGCCGGCCGAAGGCAGCCCCAACGTCATCTACGTCGTCCTCGACGACGTCGGCTACAGCGACCTCGGCTGCTTCGGCTCCGAGATCGAGACGCCCCATTTCGACGCGCTCGCCGGCCGCGGGCTGCGCTACGCCAACTTCCACACGACGACGCTGTGCTCGCCGACGCGCGCCTGCCTGCTCACCGGCCGCAACCACCATGCCGTCGGCATGCGCTACCTCGCCAATGTCGACATGGGCTGGCCGAGCGGGCGCGGCTCCATCAGCCACCGCGCCGCGACCATCGCGGAGATGCTGAAGGACACCGGCTACAGCACCTTCGCCGTCGGCAAGTGGCATCTGGCGCAGACCGAGGACGCCAGCGCCGCCGGCCCGTTCGACCAGTGGCCGCTCGGCCGCGGCTTCGAGCGCTTCTACGGCTTCATGAACGGCGGCACCGACCAGTTCCACCCGGAGCTCGCCGAGGACAACCACCTGACCCTGCCGCCGCGCACCAAGGCGGAAGGCTACCACCTCTCGGCCGACCTGATCGACCACGCCATCGACTATCTGTCCAACCAGATCTCGCTGACGCCGGAAAAACCCTTCTTCATGCACCTGTGCTTCGGCGCCGGCCATTTCCCGCACCAGGCGCCGGACGACATGATCGCCAAGTATCGCGGCCGCTTCGCGCATGGCGGGGACGGCGGGCGCGAGCGCCGGCGCGCCCGCCAGAAGGCGATGGGGCTGGTACCGGCCGATACCGAGCTGCCGCCGCCCAATCCGGGCGTCGCCGCCTGGGACAGCCTGCCGGCGGAGCACCGTCGGGTCGCGGAACGCTTCCAGGAGGTCTATGCCGGCTTCCTCGATTACACCGACAGCCAGTTCGGCCGGCTGGTCGAGTTCCTGCGCGGCGTCGGCCGCCTCGACGACACGCTGATCGTGCTCGTCTCCGACAACGGCGCATCGACCGATTGCGGGCCGGACGGCACCGACAACGTGCTGAAATGGTTCAACCAGCTCCCCGACAGCGCCGAGGCCAACCTCGCGGCCATCGACCGGCTGGGCGGCGAGGAGAGCTTCTGCAACTATCCGTGGGGCTGGGCGCAGGCCTCCAACACCCCGCTCAAGCTCTACAAGTCGTTCACCCATGGCGGCGGCGTGCGCGACCCGATGATCGTCTCGTGGCCGAAGCGCATCCGCGACCAGGGCGGCGTCCGCAGCCAGTTCCACCACGTGATCGACATCACGCCGACCGTGCTGGAGGTGTGCGGCGTGACGGCGCCCGAGACCTATCGCGGCGTCGCCCAGATCCCCGTCCACGGCACCAGCTTCGCCTACACCTTCGACGCGCCCGGGGAGCCGACGCGCAAGGTCACCCAGTATTTCGAGATGTACGGCCACCGCTCGATCTGGCATCGCGGCTGGAAGGCGGTCACGCAGCACAGGCCGGGCAGCTCGTTCGAGACCGAGCGCTGGGAGCTCTACCATCTCGACCGCGACTTCGCCGAGCTGCACGACCTCGCCGAGGCGGAGCCGCAGCGCCTGCAGGAGCTCAAGTAGCGCTGGTGGGCGGAGGCCGGGCGCTACGACGTCCAGCCGCTCGACGACCGCAACTCGCTGTTCAAGCCGAACCCGAAGCCCGGTTCGATCCGCGGCCGCGACCGCTACGAATATTTCCCGCCGCTCGACGGCATCCCGGCCGAGGCCGCGCCGCTGACCCAGGACGTCAGCCACAGGATCGACGTGGAGATCTCGCGCGACGGGCGCCAGGACGGCCCGCTGCTCTCGTTCGGCAACATGCAGGGCGGCTACGGCCTGTTCATCGCGAACAACCGGCCGGTCTACGTCTACAACTATGTCGGCGAGCTGACCCATCTGGAAGGCGGGTTCGACCTGCCGGACGGCGACGTCACCATCTCCTTCGTCTTCGAGAAGACGGGCATGCTGAAGGGCGTCGGCCGGCTCCATGTCGACGGCCGCCCGGCGGGCGAGGTCGGGCTCGACAGGATGCTGATCCGCCTGTCGCTGGCGCCGCTGCGCATCGGCCACGCCAACCTGCCGCCGCTCACCCCGCGCATGCGCGAGAAAAGCTTCGGCGGCCGCATCCGCCGCGTCGTCTACCAGCTCGGGGCCGATCGCGGCCTCGTGCCCGAAACGCTCGACGTGGATTGAGCGGCGGCCGGCCCGGCGGCATCGCCGCCGGGCTGCCTGGCTTCGATTACTCGGCGGCTTCCAGCGCCGCGGCGATCTCCTGTGCGCTCGCCGCCTCGAAGAAGCGCAGCACGACGCGGTCGAGCCCCGCCTGCGGGAAGGCGAACGGCGCCTCGTAGCGTGCCGACACCGGCAGGCCGGCGTCGCGGCCGACGTCGAGGCCCCAGAACGACAAATGCGTCGAGACCAGCGGGATGCGCCCCTCGGCGAGCCGCGTCCGGTCGGCGAACAGCAGCACCTGCGCGGAATGGTCGTCGCCCACATGGATGACCACGCTCGCCCGCCGCACGCCCTGCGGCAGCGCCTCGCTCACCTCGCAGCGCTTGCCGATGCGCGCATGCTCGAACCACAGCCGGCCGTCCTTGAGATAGAAGCTGTAGCCGCCGTGGCGGTCGCCGCTGGCCGCCAGCACGCCGCCCGGATGCTCCGGCCCGACAGGCGCGGTGAAGTGGGCGGTGATCTCCATCGAGCGCTCGGACGCCGTCACCATGCTGATCTGCGGGATATGGCCCTGGCCGGGGTAGAGCGTGATCTCGCTGCGGCTCATCAGCCCGTTCGGCTGGCGGAACTGGATGATGTCCACCAGCGTGCGGTCGTCGAGCGGGAACACCGCGTTGCGCTCGGCCTCCTTCCACCACAGCGCCTGCATCTCCTTGAGCCTAGCGGGCTCTTCGGCGGCCAGGTCGCGCGATTCGGAGAAGTCGGCGCGCGTGTCGTAGAGGCGCCATCCGTCGCGCTCGTAGTCCTCGCCCTTCTCGTGCGCGGAGATCGCCTTCCAGCCGTCGGCATAGATCGCCCGGCGGCCGAACATCTCCCAGTACTGCACCGAGCGCGGGGCAGGGGCGTCGCGTTCGCCGAAGGAGGCCTCGAAGCTGCGGCCGTCGAAATCCGCCGCCTTCGCCTCGCCGGCGAGCGACATCAGCGTCGGCGCGATGTCCACCGCGTGCAGGAACTGCTGCCGCGCCTCGCCGCCGCGCGCGACGCCGGCGGGCCACGACAGCACCAGCGGCGAGCGCACGCCGCCGAGGTCGACATACTGCTTGTAGCGGCGGAACGGCGTGTTGCCGGCCATCGCCCAGCCTTGGGGATAGTGCGCCGGGCCGTCGCGGCCGCCGATGTCGTCAAGCCGCTCCAGCATGTCCTCGACGCTCTCCGGCCGGCCGGAATAGGGCGCGTTGACGTCGACCGCGCCGTGCTGGCCGCCCTCGCGGCTGGCGCCGTTGTCGGACATCACCACGATGATCGTGTTGTCGTAGAGGCCGAGCCGCTTCAGCTCCGCCACCACCCGGCCGAGATGCTCGTCGGCATGCTCGAGGAAGCCGGCATAGGCCGCCTGCAGCCGCGTATAGAGCGTCTTCTGGTTGTCGGTGAGCGTGTCCCAGGCCGGCACCTCCTCGTTGCGGGCCGCAAGCACGGTCTCGGGCGGCACAAGCCCGAGCGCCTTCTGCCGCGCCAGACGGTCCTCGCGCGTCCTGTCCCAACCCTTCTCGAACACCTCCACATAGGGGTCGATGTAGCGCCGCTCGACCTGGATCGGCGCATGCGTCGCGCCGAAGCAGATGTTGAGATAGACCGGCTCGCTGCGGCGGAAGGCGCAATGATCGCGCAGATAGGTGATCGCGCGGTCGCACAGGTCCTCGGTGAGGTGGTAGGATTCCGACGCCGGCGGGTCGACCTGGTGGTTGTCCTGGCACAGTTCCGGCGCGTAGTGGTCGGTGCAGCCGCTGAGGAAACCGTAGTAGCGGTCGAAGCCGCGATTGACCGGCCAGTTGCCGTAAGGCCCCGAAGGCGTGATCTCGTGCGCCGGCGTCAGGTGCCATTTGCCGACCATGTAGGTGCCGTAGCCGCGCTCGCGCAGCATCGACGGCAGCAGCGGCACGTCGGCGGGCACGCAGCCGCGCCCGTTCGGGAACCCCGTGTCGGTGTCGGCGAGGCAGCGCATGCCGACGCGGTGGTGGTTGCGGCCCGACATCAGCGCCGCGCGCGTCGGCGAGCACAGCGGCGTGACGTGGAAGTTGCAGTAGCGCAGCCCGCCCGCCGCCAGCGCGTCGATCGTCGGCGTGCGGATCTCGGAGCCGAAGCAGCCGAAATCCGACCAGCCCGTGTCGTCGAACAGCACGGTGACGATGTTGGGCCGCGGCCTGTCGCCGGCCTCGTCTTCCGGCCACCAGGGGGCGGAATCCGCCACAGTGCGCCCGATCGTCCCGCCAAAGCCCGTTGTCTTCATCTTGTCCCTCGTCAGTGCCTGCCGCGCGAGGCAAATCGCCTCCGGAAGCGCGGCCGGCTCTCCGGCGCATTTGTTTGACAAGCGGCGCCGGGCGGCCAATACAATTGCCGGCACGGGTAATTCCAATTGGTTATGGTGCCGGCCGGCCGGGCATGTCGTTTGAAGTCCCCAACCTGACGCTGCTCAGGCATTTCGTCGTCGTCGCCGAGGAGAAGGGAATCTCGAAGGCCGCCAAGCGGCTTCGCATTTCCCAGCCCGCGCTGTCGAAGAACATCCGCAAGCTGGAGGACGTGCTCGGCACGCAGCTCTTCGAGCGCCATTCGGGCGGCTCCGACCTCACCGCCACCGGCCGCGCCTTCCTCGACCACGCCCAGCTCATCGGTCTCGAATACCAGCATGCCGTGCAGGAGATCCGCAACCTGCTCTCCGAGCAGGAGACGACGATCACCATCGGCAGCGGTCCGGTGTGGACCTCCACCGTAATCCCCGCCGCGCTGCCGCACTTCCATCGGCGCTTTCCGCGCCACCGGCTGATGGTGCAGACCGGGCCGGTGGACGAGATGATCGAGGGGCTGCGGCTCGGCCGCATCGACATCTTCGCCGGCGCGCTGATCCGCCAGAACGAGATGCCGCAGTTCCGCCGCCTGCGGATCGCGCGCGCCACGCTCGGCGTGATGGTCGCTGAGGACCACCCGCTCGCCCGCATCGAGGGGCCGGTCGACCCGCGCCTGCTCGCGCAATATCCCTTCGTGTCCTTCGTCTCGACCCGCGAGGTGCTGGGCACGTTCGGCGCGCTGCTGAAGGAGCGCGGCGCGCTGCCGCCGCGCTACGTGCTGGAGACGAGCTCCATCTATGCCTGCGTCGAGCTGGCGCGCTCGGGCGAATATCTCTTCTACGAATCGACGATGATCGCCAGCAGCCCCATCGGCCGCGGCCTGAAGGTGATCAACCTCGACGCCGGCGTCCACGTCTTCGAGATGGGCTTCGTCTTCCGCGAAGGGCTCGACCGGCTCCCCGCCTATCGCGCGATCATGAAGGCCATGATCGAGGTGTTCAAGGAGACGACGCCGGTCGAGAACCTCATCGGTTCGGAGCTGTAGCGGCCGGCGGGCCGCCCGCCTCAGTCGACATGGCCGTCCGGCGGCGCGACCTCGCGGTTGTCGCCGATCTCGTAGACAAGCCGAACGATCTCGCCACCGGCGAAGCCGAACTCCCCGTCGATCTCGTCGCACACCGGCGGCAGGCCGGCGCGGCCGACATACATCGGCGCCAGCGACAGCCGGATCAGCGTCTTGTCGAAGGCCGTCTCGCAGACCCGCCGCCCGTCGACCAGAAGCCAGCCCATGCCGGCGAGCCGCCCGGTGCGGGCGAACTCGAAGCCGAGCGTCATCCGGCCCGTCGCGGCGATCGGGTCGGACACCATGCGGGTGATCTCGCCGCAATAATTGTAGACGTAGGTGAGCCGCCCGTCCTTCAGGTAGAGCACGTAGCCGCCGCCGCAATTGCCGTAGCTGACGAGGGTTCCCTGCGTCCGCGGGCCGGCCTCGATCTCCGCAATGATCCGATGCGAGACGTCCTGCGTGATCGGCGCCGTCGCCGACGGGATGATGTCGACCTGCGGATAGAACACGAAGCGCGACCTGTTGCGCACCGAATCCGGCCGCGTCTTCGGCAGGAAGCGCACCTCGCGGTCGTCGAGCGGCATGACATCGTAGCGCCCGGCCTCCGCCCACCAGCGCTCGCGCATCTCGCGCATCCGCTCGGGCTGCTCGGCCGAAAGGTCGCGCGTCTCGTTGAAGTCGCTGGCGAGGTCGTAGAGCTCCCACTGCTCGTCCTCGAACGAGGCGCCCGGCTTGTGCTTGGTCACCGCCTTCCAGCCGCGGTGCCAGATGCCGCGATGGCCGAACATCTCGAAATACTGCACGTCCTTTCGCGTCTCGGCCTCGGACGCCTCGAACGTGTAGGCGAAGCTGGTGCCGTGGACGGGCATCTGCGGTACGCCCTTGAGGCTTTCCGGCGCCGCGACGCCGCACACCTCCAGCACGGTCGGGGTGATGTCGACGACGTGGTGGAACTGATGGCGGATGCCGCCGCCGTCGCGGATGCCGGCCGGCCAAGACACGATCATCGGGTCGCGCACGCCGCCGCCATGCGTGTAGGACTTGTAGAGCCTGAGCGGCGTGTTGGAGGCCTGCGCCCAGCCCCACGGATAGTTGCTGAAGCTGCGCGGACCGCCGATCAGGTCGATCTCGGCGAGGTTGCGCTCGGCCGATTCCGGGATCTGGTTGAAGCGGCGCAGCACGTTGGTCGTGCCCTCCGGCCCGCAATCGACCGAGGCGCCGTTGTCGGAGATGAGCACGATCATCGTGTTGTCGAGCTTGCCCATCCGCTCCAGGAAGGCGAGCAGCCGGCCGAACTGCTCGTCGGTATATTCGAGGAAGCCGGCATAGGCCTGCTGCAGCCGCACCGCCACGCGCCGCTGCGTGTCCGACAGGTCCGCCCAGCGCTCGACGCCGGGGTTCGGCGCCGGCAGTTCGGTCGCCTCGGGCACCAGCCCCATCGCCTTCTGGCGGGCGAGCCGCGCCTCGCGGCAGGCGTCCCAGCCGGCCTCGTAGACGCCGGCATAGCGCTCCATGTAGTCGGCCGGCACCTGATGCGGGAAATGCCCGGCCGAGAAGCCGAGATTGACGAAGAAAGGCTGGTCCGGCTGCATCGAGACATGCGCCCCGAGCATCGCGATCGCCTTGTCGACCATGTCGGCGGTGAAGTGATAGCCGTCCTCGGGCCGGCCCGGCGGGTCGATCGCGTGGTTGTCCTCGATGATCTCGGGATGGTACTGGTCGGTGCTGCCGTTCATGAAGCCGTAGAAGCGGTTGAAGCCGCGGCCGAGCGGCCACTGGTCGAACGGCCCGGCGGCCGACGTCTCCTCCACCTGCGCGACGTGCCACTTGCCCACCGCGAAGGTGGCGTAGCCGGCCCCGCCCAGCATCTCCGCCACCGTCGCTGCGCGGTGCGAGATCGAGCCGCGCCCGTTCGGATAGCCGAAATCGAAATTGGCCAGGCACCGCATGCCGACCGCGTGGTGGTTGCGCCCGGTGAGCAGGCACGCGCGGGTGGGAGAGCACATAGTCGTTGTGTGGAAGTTGCTGTAACGGAGCCCGTCCTTGGCCAGCCGGTCGAAGTTGGGCGTGCGGATCTCCGAGCCGAAGCAGCCGAGATCGGCATAGCCGACGTCGTCGAGGATCACGTAGATGACGTCGGGGGCTCCCTCCCGCGGCCTCGGCCGTGTCTCGAACCAAGAATCCGACTCCCGCCATGTGCGCCCGATACGCCCGCTCGCCCCGCTGGTCTGCATCAATCCTCCTCGCTCGACGGCATGTTCCGGCGCCGCTTTCCGGCCGCCTTCCGCTCCATTATGGATCGGGCCTCCGGTGCCTGCCCATAGATTAGCCGGGCCGCGGCATTCCGGTTGGTTATACCTTGCCGCGGTGCCGGCGCTCGTTCTGGGCGACGATCGTTCTCCCGCGGGACATCGAGCAGGCGGAAAGAATGCGGTTCGGACACCCGGCCAAGGACATAACCTGTGGTGATGGGCGCCGGAAAGTAATCTATGGCATCCGCGGCGCGGCCCCATCCTATCTTTCGCGCCGACTTCCTCGCGGGAATTCAGGAGACACGAAATGATCACCCGCCGCCGCATGCTCGCCAGCACCGCCGCCATCGCGCTCGCCGGTGCCTTCGCCTTCGCCGCGACAACCGCGCAGGCCGAGAACCGCAAGATCAAGCTGCAGCTCGCCTGGCTGCCCAACGCCTCGTCGGCCGGCGAGATCGTCGCGCTGAAGAACGGCTATTTCGCCGAGAAGGGGCTGGACGTCGAGATCCTGCCGGGCGGGCCGGGCACCAGCGCCGTGCAGGAGGCGATGGCCGGCGTCGCCGACATCGCCATCGCATACGCGCCGCAGGTCATGTATGCGGGCAACCAGGGGCTGCCGATCAAGTCCTTCGCCGCGAGCTACCAGAAGGCGCCGCTGACCTTCTATTCGCTGGGCGAGAAGAACATCAAGAGCGTCGAGGACTGGAAGGGCAAGGTCATCGGTGCCGGCCCGGACGCCAAGGCGCAGGTCACCGCCGTGCTCGACCATCACGGCATGAAGCTCTCCGACATCACGCTGGTCCAGGCGCAGCCGCCGGCGCCGCTGCTTGAGGGCCAGGTCGACGCCATCGCCTCCTGGCCGACCAACGTCGCCCAGCTCGCGTCGATCACCCAGCGTCCGGGCGGCTACAACACGCAGTCGATCTGGGACAACGGGCTTGAGTTCCAGTCCAACTACTACATCGCCAAGACCGCGACGATCGAGGGCGACACCGACATGCTGGTGAAGTTCCTCGAGGCCGTCGACAAGGGCTGGGCCTTCACCGCCGACAATCCCGAGAAGGCCGTCGAGATCGTGCTGACCATGGCGCCGGCGCTCGACGCGCAGAAGGAGGTCGACTCCCTCAAGGTGGTGTTCGGCGCCGACTACATCTACAATGCCGACACGCGCGAGCACGGCTTCGGCAACATCGACGCGGCCCGCTGGCAGCGGACGCTCGACACCTATGCGCGCATTGGCGAGATCAAGGCCGGGATGACCGCGGACGCCGTCTTCGACGACCGCGTGCTCAAGGCCGCCCAGCGGACGAAGAGGTAGGCGATGCGCGCGACGGCGGTGGCCCCGGCGACGGGGCAGGGGCAGGAGACCGCAGGCGTGGCGATCGGCATCGACAACGTTGCCGTCACCTTCGGTGGTGGCGCGGGCAAGATCCGCGCCATCGACAACGCCACGCTCGACGTCCGCGAGGGCGAGTTCCTCACGCTGATCGGTCATTCGGGCTGCGGCAAGTCCACCCTGCTGCGGGTGGTCGCCGACATCATCGACCCGACCGAGGGCAGCGTCAGCATCCTCGGCGGCTCGCCCGCCGCCGCGCGCAAGGCCCGGCTGTTCAGCATGGTCTTCCAGCAGTCGGTGCTGCTGCCCTGGGCGACGGTGCTCGACAATGTCCGCCTGCCCTTCCGGGTGGGCGGCGGCGTCCGCGGCGGCGCCGACGCCATGGACCCGATGGAGGCGCTGCGGCTCGTCCAGCTCGAAGGCTTCGAGAAGGCGCTGCCCTCGGAGCTGTCGGGCGGCATGCGCCAGCGCGTCTCGATCGCGCGCGCGCTCGTCACCCGCCCGCGCATCCTGCTGATGGACGAGCCCTTCGGCGCACTCGACGAGCTGGTCCGCGACGCGCTCAACGTCGAGCTGCTGCGCATCTGGAAGCAGAGCGGCATGACCATCGTCTTCGTCACCCATTCGCTGCACGAGGCGGTGTTCCTGTCGCAGCGCGTGGTGGTGATGAGCCGGCGGCCCTCGCGCATCGCCGACATCCTCGAGGTCGAGCTTCCCGAGGAGCGCGGCCTCGAGCTCAAGGACGCGCCCGAGCTCGGCCGGCAGGTTGCCCGGCTGCGTGCAATGCTGGATGCGGGATGACCAAGATGGCCCTTGCTGTTGACAGGATGGAAACGCCGCTGGCGCGCCTCGGCGCCCTTTTCCCCGCCGAAGGCGGACACCGCACGATCCTGATGGCCGCGCTCGGCCTGCTGTCGGTGCTGGTGCTCTGGCAGGCGATCATCTGGCTGTTCTCGGTGCCGATCTACCTCGTGCCGTCGCCGATCGACGTCGCCGGCGCCGTCAGCCGCGACATCGGCCTGCTCGCGTCGAGCGCGGTGCCGACCATCGTCGAGGCGCTGCTGGGCTTCGTGCTCGGCAACACGGTGGCGATCCTCGTCGCCGTTTCCTTCGTCTACGCCAAGCCGGTGGAGGAGATGTTCTATCCGGTGGCGATCCTCATCAAGACGATTCCCATCGTGGCGATCGCGCCGGTGCTCAAGATCATGCTCGGCAACGGCATCGAGCCGAAGGTGGTGGTCGCCGCCATGATCTGCTTCTTCCCGACGCTGGTGAACTCGGTGCGCGGCTTCCGCGCCGTCAACCCGCAGCTCCTCGAGCTGATGCGCGTGCTGTCGGCCTCCAAGACCGAGGTGTTCCTGCGGGTGCGCGTGCAGAGCGCGCTGCCCTACATCTTCGCCGCGCTGAAGATCTCGGTGACCATGTGCGTGCTCGGCGCCATCGTCGGCGAATGGATCGGCGCCAACGAGGGCGTCGGCTACCTGCTGCTGCAGAGCATGTACCAGTTCGACACGCCGCGCCTGTTCGCCACCATCCTGACCGCCTCCTTCGTCGCCATCGTCGGCTTCGCCATTGTCTCGATGGTCGAGAAGTGGGTGATCCGCTGGGACCCCGGCAGCTCGGTCTAGGGCATTTCCGACCAGGGCGCGAAGCTGCTTCGCGCCCGAAAACATGGCCGCTCCTACGTCCTGACGCGGCCCGAAAGGCGATCCGCGCGGCTCGCCGTGGTGGCGGCCGTCCGGGCTTCACGCTCCTTGCCGTGTAGAACACGTCCGGCGGCAGGCCGGTCGGCGGTTGTGCATTGATCGTGCCAGGCGCCTATCCCAGTATGGCCTCCCTTGCGGACGCTTGCGGCCGCGCATGGAAGGAAATCTCCGATGGCGGGCGAGATCGGCGGGAAGGTAGCTTTCGTAACCGGGTCAGGAGGCGGCCTCGGTCGGCGCATAGCCGAGCACCTGGCACGGAACGGTGCAGATGTCGCCATACACGCTCGCCGCTGGACGAGCCCTGCGAAGTACGGTGAGGCGGAAGACCTCGGCGCCGTGGCGGCTGAGCTGGAGAGGCTCGGAGGCCGCGTCGTGACGGTCACCGGCGATCTCGGCGACGCGCAGGCCGTCGCGAAGATGCGGGCGGACATCGAGGCGGCGCTGGGGCCTGCGGACATAGTGGTGAACTGTGCGGGTGGCGATATAGGCGCCCAGGGCGGCAAGCCCGTACCCAACAACGCCCTCGATATCCCGCTGGAGGATGTGCGCGCGCTGGTCGACAACAATCTCATCAGCACCTTCCTCGTCTGCAAGACCTTCGTCGTGCCGATGCGCGAGCGCGGGGCCGGCACGGTCATCAACGTGGCGTCGTCGGCTGCCCATTCCGGCTTCAACGCCGCTCCCATCTACGCCACGCTCAAGGCGGCGATCGTCCACTACACGAGATGCCTGGCCGCCGAGCTCAGGACGAGCGGCGTCAGGGTGAACTGCGTCAGCCCGGGACCCTCGAAGACCGCCCGCTTCGAGGCGACCCGGGTCGTCGATCCGGCGAAGATGGATTCCAGCGTCAACTCGCTCGACCGCTACGCGGAGCCGGACGAGATCGCGGAGGTGGTCGCTTTCCTGGCGGGCCCTCGAAGCCGCTTCGTAAACGGCCAGGTCCTTCGTATCGACGGCGGCCTCACGCTCTATCCCGGCTGACCGCGCTCACGGCAACCTCCCGGCCCGATCGCTGCCCGCATGGGCAGAAGGCGCTTCGGGTCGCGTTGACACATCAGTATTATATCTTATAGAAGATATGCCGAGGTGGTTCGGAGGCGAGGGGCACCCATGGCGAGGAAACGAATCGGGACAGCGATCCGGTCCGTTGAATTCATTCCCGTCAGCGTGCCGCGACACGGCAATTTCAGCCTGCACCGCGGGACGACGCCGCCGGATTCTCCGATTACGCTTGTCAGGATCACGACCGAGGACGGCGTGACCGGCTATGGCGAGGGGAACACCACGGTTCGTGGCTGGGACGCCATCGGCCGCAACAATCTCGCTGAGCTGCTCGTCGGAGCGGATGCGCTCAACAGGACCGCCATCCACGCTGCAATCGACGCCATCGAGATGATGCGCGTGGAGCGGGTCGGTCACTGGAACGTGCTGCGGGCCGCGATCGACATGGCGGGGCACGACGTCATCGGAAAGGCGCTCGGCGTTCCCGTCCACGACCTCCTGGGCGGAAAGCAGCGCGACGAGATCGGGGTGATCAAGAATGTCGGCGTTGGCAGCGTCGAGGATACCGCGCGGCGCGCGGCTGAGCTCATAGCCGAAGGCTACAGGGCCCTGAAGATCCGCGTCGGCGCCGATGTCGCGATGGACATCCGGCGCGTGGAGGCCGTGCGCAAAGCGGCCGGGCCCGATATCCCGATCCGGGTCGACGCCAACCAGGCCTGGGCGCCGCGCGAGGCGGTGCGGGTGATTACCGCCATGGCGGAATACGGCCTGGAGGCGGTCGAGCAACCATGCCGCTTTGCGGATATCGACGGCGGGCGCTTCGTGGTCGAGCGGTCTCCCGTCCCGATCATTTCGGACGAGGGGTTCTGGACGGCCGATGACGCATATGTCTGCTGCTCTCACCGGGTCGCCGACGTGCTCCATATCTACCTGGGCAAGTGCGGCGGACTGCTGCCCTCGACAAGGATCGTCGCGATCGCGGAAGCCGCCGGGGCTGCGCTGACGGTCGGCGAACGGGTGCCGCTGGGAATTTCGCTGGCGGCGCATTGCCACTTCGCCGCTTCCATCCGCACCCTGAATTATCCGTCGGCCCTCGCCTACGATCTCAACGAGCACGATCTGCTGGTCAGGCCGCTCGTCTGCAAGGACGGCGTGATCCCCGTCCCGAGCGGGCCGGGCCTGGGGATCGAAGTCGACGAGGACAAGCTGCGCTTCTACACCCGCGATCATGGAAACGGGACATCCGGAACGGCGAGAAACGGCAAATGAAAGACGCATCCTACAATGTGACGACTGCGGACTACCGGGACCACCGCCCGCTTGCCCTGTCAGGCATGAACCTGTGGGAAAACAACGGCTGGATGGTCTGGGCGCGCGTGGAGGGAGAGGAGTTCCTGGGCTGGTTCTCCCCCTACCGTCTGGTCGGACGCCAGGTCGGCAGCCTCTATTCGGTTGATGACGTGTCGCTGTCGCAGACCTTGGTCCTCAAGGGCACGTTCGAGGGCGAGCGCAGGCGGCGCATGGAGGACGACCCGTATCTGTGCGTCGGCTTCGATCTCGGCGATCATCTGCCGGGCGAGGCGCTGCAAGTCGCGGTCGAGGACGGCGGCTCCGTCTGGCGGACCGGCAAGCGCAAGTTCACCGCGACCCCGCCGCGATGGAAGATAGAGGGCATGCATGCCGGCGTCGACGTGGACTTGACCCTCGATGCCATGGCGCCGGCCTTCTGGTTCACCGACCGTTCCAGAACGGTGGAGGAGATCGAGGAACGGTGGCACCTGGTTTGCGCGCGGGCCCGCGGCACCGTGAACATCGGCGGCCGCACCCACGCCATCGACGGTTTCGCCTGCCACGAGCGGCATGTGCATTGCGGGACCCGGTACAATCCGATCCAGACGCTCTCCGCCCGTGGCGTCACCTGGCATAGCGCGGGCGTGGACAACGCGCAGGTGCTGCTCTTCTCCCGGCCCTCCCTCGGGATCTTCTGGGGCAAGGTCGTGATCGATGGCGTCGTCCACGAATTCGATTCGCCTTCGCATCAGTGCGAGATCGCCGAAACGGATTTCTGGGTCGACCCGGCTAGCCGCGTGCAGATTCCGTGCGCGTGGGAAAGTCGTTTCGAGGGCCCGAGCGGCAGCCTTTCGGTATCCGCCCGCGCATTCAGCCGGGCCTACTATCTGTGGCCCAACTACAAGCACGGCTGTACGATCCTCTACTGGTGGATCGGTGAAGCCGACATCCGCTGCCGCCTCAAGGATGGCCGCGAGTTTTCCTGGGACAAGGTGCAGTACATCGTGCACGACAACCGCGTCCTCTATCGCCAGCACAGGGGCGACTGACGGTGACCAGGGCGCGTCGCCTCGCGGATCCCACCTTCATCGGCGTTGGGAGCGGCCCAGCATTCCTTGCCGGGGCGGCTCGCACGGCGGTGGCGCGACTGCGGGACAGGTAGCCGAAATGCTGCGCGTCGAGCCCGTCCCCGTCCCGGACGATCATCACGGCGAAGGCCCGACCTGGGTCGACCGGGAGCAGGCGCTTTACTGGGTGGACGCTTTCGAGGAGCCGAGCATCCAGCGGTTCGAGCCGGCCACCGGACGCTTCGCGTCGTGGGCCGTGCACAAGCCGGTCTGCTGCCTTGCTCCCCGCAAGGAGGGGGGCCTCGTCGCGGGGATGGACGGCGGCTTTCATCTGGTCGATCCATCCGGCGTGGCTGAGTTGGCCGCGGCTCCCGCCGGACTGGTGGATGGCGAGATCCTCTGCGACGGAAAGTGCGATTCCGCGGGCCGGTTCTGGTGTGCGTCGCTGGACTTGGGATTGGCATCGCCGATTGGCAATCTCTATCGCTTGGACCCCGACCTCACGGTGACGGTGATGGATCGCGGCTTCGTCACCGGGAATGGCGTGGCGTTCTCGCCCGACGGCAGCGTGCTCTACGTAGCCGACAGCCGCAGGGAGACGGTCTGGGCGTATGACTTCGACGTCGAAAGGGGAAGCATTGCCAACAAGCGCGTGTTCTTCTCCACGCTGGAGCTGGTTGGCCGGCCGGACGGCGCGACCGTCGACAGCGAAGGCAATTACTGGTTCGCCCTCGTCCAGGGATCGGCCGTGGTGGCCATCAGCCCGAAGGGAAAACTGATCGAACGGATCGACCTGCCGGTGGAATTCCCGACGATGTGCACGTTCGGCGGGCGCGAGCGCGACACGCTCTATGTCACCACGTCGCGCCAGAGGCTGAACGCGGAGCAGCGGCAAAGGCGGCGGCTCGGGGGGTCGTTGTTGGGGGTGGCGGGCGCGGCGCCCGGGGGCGTCCCGACGGCCGGCTGGGGGGGGGGGGGGGATGGCGTGGGGGGGGGGTGCTGGTAGCGGGGGGGGCGGGCCTCTTGGGCGGGGAGTCCCCCCGCCAATATGCGGCAGATGGCTGGCGAGTCTTCGCGACGGGGATCGGCATGGACAGCCTGGCGGGGCTGTGCGCCGAATATCCGGCGATCGCGGCGCTCGAGATGGATGTCACCGACTTCGCCCGCGTGGAGGAGGTCGCGGCGCAGATCGACGAACCGCTCGATCTCGTGATCAGCAATGCCGGCTACTACGTCGATCTCCTCAAGCGCTTCGGCGGCACCGACTACGACGCGTTCCGGCGCATGGTGGAGATCAACACCGTGGGGCCGCTCCACCTCGCAGAGACCTTCGCGCCCTTGGTCGAACGGAGCCTCTGGAAGAAGATGGTCTTCATCTCGGCGCGCCAGGGCAGCATTTCACTCAACGTGACCGGCGGAGCCTACGGCTATCGGGCCAGCAAGGCTGCGCTCAATGCCTGCATCAAGAGCATGAGCATCGATCTCCTGCATCGCGGCATCGCGGTTCTCGCGCTCCACCCGGGATATGTCAGCGACACGGACGAACTGGCGCCGCTGACGGGTGCCGAAAGCGTGCGCCACATGCGTTCGGTCATCCGTCGCTACAATTTGCACGAGACCGGCAGCTTCCTGATGTTCAACGACAATCCGCTTCCATGGTGAGGCGCGGCGCGGAACCGGCTCGGCCGGCAAGGGCCGGCTCTCACGCGATGCCCCGCTTCGGCATCGTCAGCCTCAGAAGCGGTTCGCTCAACGCGGAGATCCAGCCGGACTTCGGGGGGCGGCTCATTGCGCTCTACGACAAGCTGGGCCCGGAACGGATCGACTGGATCGTCCCCGCCCGTCCTGCGCGCGCGGAAGACTCGAGTCACGTCAAGGCCGGCTGCTTTCCCATGGTGCCGTACTGCAATCGGATAGCCGATGGCCGCTTCGACTTCGAGGGACGCGGTTATGAGCCCGGCGCTTCCCATCCATGGGATGGTGCCTGCCATGGCCATGGCTTCCTGCGTGCGTGGCAGGTCGACGATCGGTCCGGCGACGCGGTTGCCATATCCTACGGATATCGAGGCGCTGACTGGCCGTCCGCATACCGTGCGCGCCAACTTTTCCGTCTGGCCGACGGCGCGCTCGAGGTCAGCCTGTCGCTGGAGAACGTCGGCGAGGCGTCGATGCCTGCGGGATTCGGGCTGCACCCCTATTTCCCCGGGAGGGACGGACTGTCCTTCGCGGTGGGCGCCGACCGGCACTGGCCCATCTTGCCCGGCTTCCGCACGGACCACAGCGAGCCATCGCCGCTCGGGCGGGCGGAGACCGCCGGCACCAGGCTTGCGGCAGGGGAAGCCCTGTGCCTGTCGGAATGGGATGGAACCGCGCAGGTCGAATGGCCTCGTCGGAAGCGCCGCATCGGGATATCCGCTACGGAGGCCTTCACCTCCTGCGTGCTGTTCGCGCCGGTGGACAGCGGGGCATTCTGCCTCGAACCCTCGAGCCATGTCATCGGCGCGGTAAACATGCCCGAACGCCGGTCGGAAACCGGATTGCGCATCCTGGCGCCGGGTGAGGCCGTGGCAGGCACGGTCACGTTCGACTGCCAGATCGAGGGCCAACGCCGCTAGCTCCAGGTGCGTTCCGCGGCGACGGAACCCGCAAAAGAAAACCGGCGGGCCGAAGCCCGCCGGTCGAACTGCAGCTAGGAATGCGTCATCTTTCGAGGACGCGATTCACCTGCCGCTCCGCTGCGTTCAGTGCATCCTCGACGGACTTCTGGCCGAGCAGCGCGCTCTGGATCTCGGGCCAGAAGACGCTGAGGATCTCGGCGTTCTTCGGCGTCTTCCAGGCGCCGGTGATCTTGTCGAGCGCGCCCAGGTTCGCCTCGAGGACCTCGGCGGCGCTGGGATCGTTCTTCTTGAAGTATTCGACGTTCTCCGCGTCGGCCTCCTTGTTGCCGGACAGGAGCGCGTAGATCTTCGAAGTCATCAGCTTCACGAATTCCCAGGCGAGGTCCGGATGCTTGCTGTCCTTCATGATCGACCAGGCCTGCGGAGAAGGCACGGTCCAGCCGCCCGGCCACTGGGCGGTTCCCAGCGTCTCGGGGGAGACCCATTTGCTGGCCGACTTGAAGAACGAGTAGGACGAATAGAAAGCGAGGTACATGGCGTCGCGGCCGTCGGCAAACTCACCGTTCGGCTCGACCCAGCGCCCGGTCCACGACGTTTTGCTGATCTGCCCCTTCGCCGTGGCATCGGCGAGGGCGGTCACGACCTCCTTCATCTTGGGCGTGTTGAACGCGGCCTTGGTCATGTCCTCGTTGAGCAGCTCGATGCCGTTGGTGGCGAGCATCGGCCAGAACGCCCAGTCGAAATTGAGCGAAATGAAGCCGACCTGCTGCTTCGACGGGTCCGTCGTCCTGGCAACGTAGTCCATGAATTCGTCCCAGGTCTTCGGCGGCCCCGAAATGCCGGCGGCCTTGAACGCGGGGATGCTGTAATGAAGCAGGGTGGTGCCCCACTGGGCCGGCAGCGCCCACTGGCCGTCGGCGATGCCCCAGTAGTCGTTGATCTTGGGATCGAAGCGCGCGGCAACGTCAGGCTCCTTGGCCAGGTAGGGGGCCATGTTCTCGATCAGCCCCTTGTCCTGATACTCGAGCCACAGCATCCCCTGGAACTCGACCACGTCCGGAGTTGCGTTGGCGACCATCTGCGTCTGCAGGAAGGCATTGAACTCGGTGCCCTTGCGGTCCAGCCACTTGACCTTCACGCCCGGATGGGCCGCTTCGAATTCGGCGATCGCCGGGTTGTAGTACGTTTCTGCCAGGCTCGCATGGTTCCAGGTCAGAAGGGTGATTCCCTCGGCGCCGGCGTTGCCGCCGTAGCCGACCACGAGCGCCAGCAACGCGGCGCCCCTAAGCAGTCTGTCGAATCGCATGAGGTTCCTCCCTTCTACGTGTTGACGACATCTGACCCTAAGGTCAGCTTCCCTGCGCATTGGTGCTGCCGGTCGAAAGCACGAGCGGCGTCTCCAAGGCGAAGTCCTGGTTGCGGAAATAGAGGCGGATGTGGCGTGGCGCGGATTTTCCGACACCGTCCTTCTCGGCGGTGAGGACGAGATTGTACTGGCCGTGCTTCTCGAAGCGGAAAACGCCGTCGTCGCCGCTGACGATGGATCCGATCTCGAGGTCGTGGGCGACGGTCCGCGCGGTTATGGTTACCTTCGCGCCGCCGACCGCCCGCCCGCCGCTGTCCACCACCTGTCCCGTCAGCACGCCGTCGTTGTTGGCGGCCACGTATGCGTTCCAGCCGACGATCAGCGCCAGGATCACCGCGAAGGTGATCGTGACCCGGTTGATCAGCATCTGCCTCGGGATGGTGCCCATCTCTAACCCTTCCGGGCACCGGCCGTGAGGCCTTCTATGAATTGCCGCTGCGCGAGGAAGAACACCAGGATGCCCGGTACCAGCGCCATCACGACGAAGGCGTAGAGGGCGGCGGTGGTGTCCTCGAAATAGGACAGGAACCGCGCGAGTCCGAGCGGCAGCGTCGAGACGTCGTCGTCGCGCACGACGATGAGCGGCCACAGGAAGTCGTTCCAGGACCAGATGAAGGTGAGCACGACGCTGGTGGCTATGGCCGGCCGGGCAAGCGGCAGCATCACCTGCAGCAGGATGCGCCATTCGGGCACGCCGTCCATGCGCGCGGCCTCGGGCAGCGAACGCGGCAAGGCGTCGAAGCTCGCCTTGAAGATGAAGATGAGGATGATGTGCGAGAAATGGGGCAGGGCGATGCCGAGCAGCGTGTTCACCAGGCCGAGATTCACCGTGATCAGATAGGCCGGGATGATCGTCGCCTGGAACGGGATCATCATGCAGGACAGATAGATCAGCATGATGAGGCGCTTGCCGCGAAAGTGGAACGTCAGGGCATAGCCGGCCGCGGCATCGATCAGGATGTTGGCCACGATGGCGAGGAAGACGACGAGGATGCTGTTGATGAAGTAGGTGGCGAAGGGGATCGAGTACCAGGCCTCGACATAGTTGAAGAGATGCGGGTCGCTCGGGAGGATGGAAGGAGGGTAGGCGAAGATGTTCTCGCCGGTGATGCTCGTCTTCAGCACCCAGTAGAAGGGGACGAGCATGAGGATGCTGACGGGGATCAGGATGAGATGGACCGGCCAGTCGGCGTTCCGGCTGCGCATGGCGGCTACTCGCTGATTTCCACCTGTCCGGCCTCACCACCGCTGAAGCGATTGATGACCAGGGCGAGGATCAGGAACATGAAGAAGGTGAAGACCGTCAGCGCCGCGGCGTAGTCGAGCTTCGAGACGTTGAAGGCGGTCTTGTAGATGTAGGTGATCAGCAGCTCGGTGGCGTGGCCGGGGCCGCCATTCGTCATGACGAACACGAGATCGAAGCTGGTGAACGACATGATGATGCCGATCATCAGGCACAGGAAGATCGACGGGCGCAGGAGCGGCAGCGTGATCCGGTAGAACTGTTGCCAACGGTTCGCACCGTCGATGGAGGCCGCCTCGTAGAGGTGGCCGGGGATGCTCTTCATCCCGGTGATGATGATGATCATGTAGAGGCCGATAATCTGCCAGACGGCGGCCACCATGATCGCGAGCAGCGCGGTGGAGAAGGATTCGAGGAACGCGATCGGCTGGTCGATCAGGCCGACCGAGCGCAGGGCATAGTTTATCAGCCCGGTCTTCTCGTCGTAGATCCAGCGCCAGATGATGCCGACGGCGACGACCATCAGCGGATACGACATGAATATGATCGTGCGATAGACGTTCCGGCCGCGGATACGCGCGTTCACCAGAACCGCGAGGCCGATCGCCAGGACGATGCCGGCGACGGCCGACAGCATGAAGTAGAGCGTGTTGCGCAGCGCTTCCCAGAACACGTCGTCGTAGAGGAACATTTCCTCGTAGTGGTACAGACCGGCGAAGCGCGCCGGCTTCGCGAGCGACCAATGCTCGAAGGAAAGGACGATGTTCCAGCCCAGCGGGATGAGCCGGTAGAGCAGGAAGATTATCAGCGACGGAGCGAGCAGGACGAACAGGAACAGCGCCCGCCGGCGCCGGAGCGTCCACCAGCTCCTTGCCCCTCCCGCGCGGCCGGCGGTCCTTCCGGCGGAAGTGCCCTGCGCCGCAATCGCCATCTCAGAGCGCCTTGCCGGTTTCGGCATCGAACAGCACGATCCGGTCGAGGTTCGGCTCGAGCATCATGCGCTCTCCCTGCCGAACCGCCTGCTCGGGCGGCACCCGGGCAATCCCCTCCACGCCCGCGAGAGAGAAGAAGAGCAGCGTGTCCGAACCAAGAGGCTCGACGACGTCCACCTTGATGGGGAGGCTCGCGGAAGCGCCGCTGCGCGGACCCAGGGTCACGAAATGCTCCGGCCGCAGGCCGACCGTCACCTTGCGGCCGTCCGGACCGGCCCTCGCGGACAAGGCGTCCGAAAGAGGCAGGCTGACTTCTCCGAAGCGGACCATCGGCTTTGCCGATCGGTCGACGATGGCCGGGATCAGGTTCATCGGAGGCGCCCCGATGAAGCTGGCCACGTAGGCCGTCTTCGGCGTGCTGTAGATTTCGTCCGGCGTTCCGATCTGCTCGATCTCGCCATTGCGCATGAGCACGATCCGGTCGGCCAGCGTCATCGCCTCAACCTGGTCGTGCGTCACATGCACGAAGGTCGTTCTCACGCGATTGTGCAGGCGCTTGATCTCGGTGCGCATCTGGACGCGGAGTTTTGCGTCGAGGTTGGAGAGCGGTTCGTCGAAGAGGAAGACCAGCGGATCCCTGACGATCGCGCGGCCCATGGCGACACGCTGGCGCT
>Ga0066256_1000940_pt1 | contig 48940 bp, 41 predicted proteins | sample ThiBio_1000_biof_FD_87107 | JGI IMG/M metagenome (GOLD analysis project Ga0066256, IMG submission 87107) | Wastewater bioreactor microbial communities from Cape Town, South Africa - Thiocy_expt_1000_biof (version 2) | ecosystem: Engineered > Bioreactor > Thiocyanate-remediating >... | reverse complement strand
AGCGCCTGCTCGCAGGCGCGGCGCAGCACCCATTCGCTCAGCGGCATGATCAGGCCGCGCTCCTCGGCGATGCCGATGAACTCCGAGGGCGGGATCATGCCGTGCACCGGGTGCGGCCAGCGTACCAGCGCCTCGACGCCGATGATGGTCGCGCCGTCGATCGAGACCTGAGGCTGGTAGTGCAGCAGAAGCTCGTCGCGGTTGATCGCGTTGCGCAGGTCCTCCTCGACCATGCGCTTGACCTGGAGCGCCCGGTTCATCTGCGGTTCGAAGGAGGAGTAGCGGGTCCGTCCCGCGTTCTTGGCCTGCGAGCGGGCGCTGGCGGCGAGGCGCATCAGCGTGCCAGGGTCCGCGCCGTCCTGCCGGCCGCGGGCGAGTCCGATGGAGCAGCCGATGGTGACGGCGACGCCGGCGATCTCGAAAGGCTCCGTGAGCGAATCGAGGATTCGCTGGCCGAGCGCTGCGCTGGCGCCGGGCTCGTTCATATGGGTCTGGATGATGCCGAACTCGTCGCCGCCGAGACGGGCGACCGTGTCGCCGACGCGCAGGATGGTGGTCAGGCGTTTCGCGACCTGCCGGATCAGCTCGTCGCCGGCATTGTGGCCATAGGTGTCGGTGACGGCCTTGAAGCGGTCGAGGTCGAGCATCAGGACTGCGAGCCCGCTCTTGGTACGGCCGAGCTGGGCGAGTTCCTGGTCGAGGTACGCGCCGGCGAGAAGGCCAGCTCGACCTGCGGTCTTCGGACTGGAAGGAGCTGGTCGGCGAAGCCAGCGAGTTGGAAGCTCAACTCGCTAGCCTTCAGGAAGAACGCCGCAAGAGCCGCGCCAGGCTGGAGCAGCTTCGCGGCCTGAAGAAACTGCAGCCGCTGGTGCAGGAAATCGACCGCGAGACGGTTGCACTCGCCGCCTTCTCCGATCTCGACGGCCTGCCCGCCGGTTTTGCCGAAGCGCTGACGCAGGCGCTGGATCAGCGCCGCACTGCGACCGACAGCCTGCGCCGCGAGGCTGAGACCGTAGAACGCCTCACGACGGAGAGCGGCGGCATCGAAGTCGATGCCGGGCTTCTCGCCGTTGCAGCCGAGATCACCACCCTGTTTGCCGATACGGGTGGGTATACCAAGGCCCGGCGCGACCTGCCGGCCATAGAGCGCGAGGTCGCGACCTATGACGCCAACCTGTCGCATCTCGCCCGCCGGCTCGGGCTCGGCGATGCCGAGGAGCTGGAATCGCGCCAGCCGTCCGACGCCGATCTCGCCCGGCTGAAACGCCTCGCCGACAGCGGCCAGTCGCTCGCCCGCGCCACCGCCGATCTCGCCCGGCAGCAGGCCGCCGAGCAGGAACGGCTGGCGGCGCTGGACGAGGCCGGCGATCTCGGCCGGCTGATCGACCCGAAACCCTATGCCGAACGTTTGGCCGCGCTCTCCGACGAGCTGGCGGCGCTGGCCCGTCTCGATGGCCTCTATGTGCAGGTGGAGCGGGCGCGCGAGGCGCTGGCCCTGTCCGGCCGCCGCCTGAAACCCGCTGTCGATGATGTCGAGCGCCTGCTTGCCCGCCCGCTGCCGGAACTTGCGTTCATCTCCCGTTTCGGTCAGCGGCAGGAGAAAATCGAGGCCGAGCGTCGCGCCGCCGCCACGCGCCTGACAACGCTGGCCACGGAAGCGGCTGAGATCGAGGAGACGCTGGACGACGCGGAAGGCGCGGTCGTCACCCGCGATGACATCCTGGCGCTGCGTGTCCGCCGCGACCGGCAATTCGCCGCTCTCGGCCCAAAATCCACCGACGAGGACCGCGCCGTCGTCGCCGACCTGATCGCCTATGCGGATCGTCTGGCCGATACCGCCGAGGCCAATGCTGACCGTCTCTCGCGCCATGCGGAGGCGCGGCTGCGCCTGTCGCGCATCGAGCGCCAGAGCGAGGAAGCCCGTGCCGCTCTTGATGCGGCGGAAGCGCAGGCCGGACAATGCCGCGCGGATTTCGAGGCCCAGTTCGCCGATGCAGGCATCGTGCCGCTGACGGTCGAAGCCATGCTCGACTGGCGCCGTGGCGTCGATGAGCTTTTCCGCCAACAGGCGGCGATATCGGTGATGGAAGACCAGATCGCCATCGTTGCCCGTGGGGCGGAGCGTATTGCACCCGTCCTGCAGGGCATTGCCGATGCGATCGGCGTCGAGGGGCAGGGGCTGCCGGTCACGGCGCTGGCACAGGCGATCCAGCGCCAGATAACCGCTCTTGGCGAACGCTGGGCGGAAAGCCGCAGCCGCGATGGCGAACGCCGGGCGGCGCAGCGCCGCGTATCCGATCTCGAAATGCGGCAATCGGAATTGTTCGCGCAGAGCGAGGATTGGCGCGAGCATTTTTCCGCTGCCTGCTCGGTTGTCGGCCTGCGGTTGGAATGGCAGGGCGAATCGCCGCAAGCGGAAATCGATATGGCGCTCGCTGCGCTGGAGGCCTGGCGCGCCGTGCCCGAACTGCTGCTGGAGCGTGAAAACCGCCGCCGCCGCGTCGCCGGCATGCAGCGGGACAATGGCTCTTATGAAAAGCGTGTCGCGGCCATCATCGGCACGGTCGATCCGTCGCTCGCGACGCTCGCCGCCGATGCCGCGATCAGCCTGGTCCATGAAAAGGCAATTGCCGCCCGCACGGCTCATCAGAAAAAGGAGGCGGTGGGCGAAACCCTGAGCGGGGCCCGTGCCCGCCATCAGCGGGCCGAGACGGCGATGCACGAGGCCGAGAGCCGCATCGAGGAACTGGCCAAAGCTTTGCCATCAGGCGATCTCGACGCCGCGCTGCCGCGTCTCTCCGAACGCGCCCGCCATCTGGAGCGCCTTCAGGAATGCCGCCTGCGCCTCGATGCACAGGCGGAAGGCCGGGGCGAAGCCGAATTGCGCGCCCTGCTTTCCGGTTTCGATCCCGTCGCCGCCGGGCTGGAGATCGAGGCTCTGGAGGAAGAGGAAAATCGCCAGTTCGAAAAGCATGGCGAACTCGTCGCCCGCCGCAGCCAAAACGAGCGCGAGCGCGAAGCGCTGGAAACCGGCGCCAGCGCCGAGCATGCCGTCTTCGAAAAGCAGGCGGCCCAGGAAGAGGCCCGCGACCTCGCGCGGCAATGGGTGGTGCTGAAGCTCGCCTCGTCGATGCTGGCGAAATCGATGGAAGCCTATCGCGAGCGCCATGCCGATCCGGTGATGCAGCGCGCCGGCGAGCATTTTTCGGCGCTGACCGGCGGGCGGTTCGCCCGGCTTCTGCAGGAGTATGACGAGCGCGACGAATTGCGGCTGATGGTCGAGCGCGAGAGTGGCGAGCGCGTGCCGCTGGAAGGCCTCAGCGAAGGCACGGGCGACCAGCTTTTCCTGGCGCTGCGCCTCGCCTTCCTGGAGGATTACGCCACCCGCAACGAACCGGCGCCGCTCATCGTCGACGATATCTTCCAGACCTTTGATGACGAGCGTGTCGCACTCGGTCTGAAGACGCTTGCGGCCACCGGCGAACGCTTCCAGACCATCGTCTTCACCCATCAGGCCAGCGTCGTCGATCTCGCCCGTCGGGAACTGGGCGCGGCGGCGGATATCGTCCCTCTTCAGTGAGGCAAGCGACGGCTCCCCCAAGCCTTTCATGCTTGACTTATAGGACTTGAGTCCTAAACTTAGTCGCACGGCTTGGTTTAACGGAGACCGTCAATGAACGTGGATCTCTCCCGGCGCAGCTTTCTGAAGCTGGCGGGAGCAGGGGTCGCGGCAACGTCGCTCGGTGCGATGGGGTTTGGGGAGGCGGAGGCTGCGGAAGCGGCGCATGTCCGGCCTTTCAAGCTCACCACCACGACCGAAACCCGCAACACCTGCCCCTATTGTTCCGTCGCCTGCGGAATCATCATCTATTCGAAGGGCGACCTTCGCAAAGGCGAGACGGCCGATATCGTCCATATCGAGGGCGACGTCGATCACCCCACCAATCGTGGGACGCTCTGTCCCAAGGGGGCGGCGCTCAAGGATTTCGTCAAATCCCCGACCCGTCTCCAATATCCCATGCATCGCAAGCCGGGCGCCGATAAATTCGAGCGCATCTCCTGGGACGAGGCCCTCGATGGCATCGCGCGGCGGATGAAGGACGACCGCGACGCCAATTTCGTCGCCGCCAATGCCAAGGGCATTGCGGTAAACCGCTGGTCGACGGTCGGCATGCTCGCCGCCTCCGCCACCACGAACGAAACGGCCTGGGCGACCTTCAAATTCGCCAAGAGCCTGGGAATGGTCGGTTTCGATAATCAGGCACGCGTCTGACACGGCCCTACGGTGTCCAGTTTGGGCCCAACATTTGGCCGTGGCGCGATGACCAACGCCTGGACCGACATCAAGAACACCGACCTCGTCGTCGTCATGGGCGGCAATGCGGCAGAAGCGCACCCCTGCGGCTTCAAATGGGTGACCGAAGCCAAGGCCCATCGCGGCGCCAAGCTGATCGTCGTCGATCCGCGCTATACCCGCACGGCCTCGGTTTCGGATTATTACGCGCCGATCCGCCAAGGAACGGACATCGCCTTCCTCAACGGGGTGATGAAATATTGCATCGACAACGGCAAGGTGCAGTGGGAGTACATGAAGGCGTTCACCAACGCCTCCTACATCGTCAAGGACGGTTTTGCCTACAAGGACGGGCTGTTCACCGGCTACGACCCCGAAAAGCGCGACTATGACAAATCGAGCTGGGATTATGTGCTGGGCGAGGACGGGTTCGTCACCACCGATCCGACGCTTGCTCATCCGCGCTGCGTCTGGAACCTGCTGAAGGACCATCTGGCGCCTTATACGCCCGAGATGGTCGAGCGCATCTGCGGCACGCCGAAGGAGAAATTCCTGAAGGTGGCCGAGATGATCTCGGAATGCTCGACGCCGACGAAAACCATGACCTCGATGTATGCGCTCGGCTGGACACAGCATTCCAGCGGCTCGCAGAACATCCGCGCCATGGCGATGCTGCAGCTCATCCTCGGCAATATCGGCGTGCGCGGCGGCGGCACGAATGCGTTGCGCGGCCATTCCAACATTCAGGGGCTGACCGATCTCGGGCTGATGTCGCATCTGCTCACCGGCTATCTGACGATGCCGAGCGAGAAGGACGAGACGTTCGAGACCTATATGTCGACGCGGCTGTTCAAGCCGCTGCGGCCGGGCCAGACCAGCTACTGGCAGAACTACAAGAAGTTCATGGTTTCCTTCCAGAAAGCCATGTGGGGCGATTTCGCCCGCGCCGACAACGACTGGGCCTTCAACTACCTCTCCAAGCTCGATGTGCCCTCCTATGACGTCCTGCGTATGTTCGAGCTGATGTATGATGGCAAGGTCAACGGCTATATCTGCCAGGGTTTCAACCCGATCCTGGCCTTCCCGAACAGAGACAAGAACACCAAGGCCCTGTCGAATCTCAAATGGCTGGTCACCATGGACCCTCTGGAGACGGAAACCGCGCGCTTCTGGGAAAATCACGGCGATTTCAACCCGGTCGATACGGCCGCAATCCAGACGGAAGTGTTCCAGCTTCCCACCACCTGCTTCGCGGAGGAGGAGGGATCGCTCACCAATTCCGGTCGCTGGCTGCAATGGCACTGGGCCGGCGGCACGCCGCCGGGCGAGGCCAAGCACGACACCTGGATCATCGCCCAGATCTTCCTGCGGCTGCGCGATCTCTATCGCAAGGAAGGCGGCGCCTTCCCCGATCCGGTGGTCAACCTCTCCTGGGATTATGCCGATCCCAACGAGCCGACGCCGGAGGAACTGGCCAAGGAAATCAACGGCCGGGCGCTGACCGACCTCATGGATCCCGCCGATCCGACCAAGATGCTGGTGCCGGCCGGCAAGCAGGTGCTGAACTTCTCGCAACTGCGCGACGACGGCTCGACCATGTCCGGCTGCTGGATCTATTCCGGCTGCTTCAATGAGCAGGGCAACAACATGGCCCGCCGCGACAACCACGATCCCGACGAGACCGGCGCCTATCTCGGCTGGACCTTCGCCTGGCCGCTGAACCGGCGCACACTTTACAACCGCGCCTCCTGCGACCTGCAGGGAAAGGCCTGGGATCCCACGCGAAAAATCATCGAATGGGACGGCACGAAATGGTCGGGCTACGACGTGCCGGATATCGCGCCGAACGCCAAGCCGGAGGACGTCGGCCCGTTCATCATGAACCAGGAGGGCACGGCGCGGCTATTTACGCGCGGGCTGATGCGCGACGGGCCGTTCCCGGCGCATATGGAGCCATTCGAATCGCCGGTCGCCAATGTCTTCAATCCGAAGATGCGCGGCAATCCGGTGGCGCGCGTCTTCCAGACGGATGCCGCGCAGCTCGGCCAGTCGGACGAGTTCCCCTATGCGGCGACGTCCTATCGCCTCACCGAGCATTTCCACTTCTGGACCAAGCACAACCGCGTGAATGCGGCGCTGCAACCGGAATTCTTCGTTGAAATCTCCGAGGAACTGGCGAGCGAAAAGGGCATCGAAAAGGGCGGCTGGGTCCGCGTCTGGTCGAAACGCGGTTCGGTGAAGGCCAAGGCCCTGGTTACCAAGCGCATCCGGCCGCTGATCTGCGACGGCAAGACCGTGCATGTCGTCGGCATTCCCCTGCATTGGGGTTTCACCGGCGCGGCGAAGAAGGGTTTCGGGCCGAATTCGCTGGTGCCCTTCGTCGGCGACGCCAATATCGAGACGCCGGAATCCAAGGCGTTCCTCGTCAATATCGAGCCCACGACGCCGCCGCAGGAGGGTATCGCATGATGGACAGTCCGCGCACCGCCGTCAGCAATCCCCCCGTGCAGCCGATGGAAACCAACCTGACGCCACGCGATCTGGTGCGGCGTTCGGCGACCGCGGAACTGCCGCCGCCGGAGCGGCAGCTCACCCCGGTCGCCAAGTTGATCGACGTCTCCAAATGCATCGGCTGCAAGGCCTGCCAGTCGGCCTGCGTCGAATGGAACGATACCCATCCTGAGATCGAGGAAAATGTCGGGGTTTATGACAACCCGCATGACCTCACCGAAAACATGTTCACGCTGATGCGCTTTACCGAGTGGATCAACCCCGAGAACGACAATCTCGAATGGCTGATCCGCAAGGACGGCTGCATGCATTGCGCCGATCCCGGCTGTCTCAAGGCGTGTCCCGCGCCGGGCGCGATCGTGCAATATTCGAACGGCATCGTCGATTTCATCCATGAGAACTGCATCGGCTGCGGCTATTGCGTGAAGGGCTGTCCGTTCAACATTCCGCGCATCTCCAAGGTCGATCACCGCGCCTATAAATGCACGCTCTGTTCGGATCGCGTCGCCGTCGGCCAGGGGCCGGCCTGCGCCAAGGCCTGCCCGACGCAGGCTATCGTCTTCGGTACCAAGGAGGACATGAAGAGCCATGCCGAGGAGCGCATCACCGACCTGAAATCGCGCGGCTATGAGAATGCCGGGCTTTACGATCCGCCGGGCGTCGGCGGTACCCATGTCATGTATGTGCTGCACCACGCCGACAAGCCGCATATCTATGCCAACCTGCCGGACGATCCGAAGATTTCCGGCATCGTCCAGGCCTGGAAGGGCGTCACCAAATATGTCGGCCTCGCCGCCATGGGCGTTGCCGCCGCCGGCGCGGTTCTGCACGGCATCTTCGGCAAGGCCAACAAGGTGCAGCCGGAAGACGAGGAAAACGCCGAAAAGCTGGTCGACGCGGCGGAAGGCCGGAAGGAGGACGCCTGATGTCCATCTCCAAGGATGTGCTGCCCGGCGATGCGATCCACCGCGGCCCGCCGGTGACGGTGAACCGCTACGGCCCGGCCAAGCGGATCAACCACTGGATCACGGCCACTTGCCTGATCCTGCTGCTCCTGTCGGGGCTCGCTTTGTTCCATCCCTCGCTGTTCTTCCTGACCGGTCTGTTCGGCGGCGGGCAGAATACGCGCATGCTGCATCCCTGGATCGGCGTCGTGCTGTTCGTCAGCTTCTTCATCCTGTTCGCGCAGCTCTGGCGGGCGAGCCTGCCCAATCGCGTCGATGTGCAATGGGTGTCGCAGATAAACGACGTCGTCGCCGGGCATGAGGAAAAGCTGCCGGAGATCGGCAAATACAATGCCGGCCAGAAATTCATCTTCTGGGGCATGGCCTTCTTCATCATCGTGCTGATCGGCAGCGGATTGATGATCTGGGACCAGTATTTCGGCGAATCGACGCCGATTCTGCTTCGCCGCATCGCCGTTCTCGTGCATTCGGTCTCGGCTGTGCTGATCATCATGCTGTTCATCCTGCATGTCTACGCAGCGATCTGGACGCGCGGCACGCTGAGCGCCATGACGCGCGGCACGGTGACCGGCGGCTGGGCCTGGCGGCATCATCGCAAATGGCTGAAAGAGCTGGCTGGACGCGGCCGGATCGATCCGGCAGAATAAATTCCTTGAAACCCGTGGCCGGTCGGCCCGGAGGTGAAATGAACACGTCCTCCACGCTTCAGCCCGATCCTTCCGTGATCGGCGGTATATCCAAGGCGCCGTTTGCGGTGCTCCCCCGCCTGCCGCAGCTTTTCGAGGATCGCGCCAAACGGTTCGAGGGGCTTGCGGAAACCAGCCGGCTGGCGTCCTACCTGCATTTTCTCGCCGATCTTTCCCGCCTGCAGGCCACTCTTTCGAACAGTCTTCCTCCGGTGCCGCCGCTCGATGCCGAACAGGTGGAAGGGGCGCGCGCCGCCGCCATGCCGCCCATCGACCGGCTGATGCTGGCTGGGCAGGCCGCCTGCCGCGAGACGCTGGAAGCTTTCCTGACATCGGCAAGAACAGTCGACATGCCGCAACAGGCCCGCGAGGCGCTGGAAGCGGTCATCGGCACGGATATCGACACGCGCGGGTGGATGCTGGAAAACGTGCTCTCCGACACCATCCCGCCGGAAGGCGTCGCCCATCATCTGTTCGGGGCGGCGGCGGTGCGGGTCCATGCCGCGCGGCTGGCCGCGACGCTGGAGGCGGGGCGTCTCGTGCCGGTCGGCCCCGGCGTCTGTCCCGCCTGCGGCGGGCGGCCGGTCGGCTCGCTGGTCGTCGGCGTGCATGGCGCCGAAGGCGCGCGTTATGCCGTCTGTTCCTGCTGCGCCACGCGCTGGAACGAGGTGCGGGTCAAATGCCTTGCCTGCGGCTCGACCAAGGGCATCGGCTACCGCGCCGTCGAAGCGGAAGAGGCCACGATCAAGGCGGAGGTGTGCGATAGCTGCCAAAGCTGGACGAAAATCCTCTACCAGAACCGCAATCCCTCGCTCGATATCGTCGCCGACGACGTCGCCAGCCTCGGCCTCGATCTGCTGATGCACGAGACGGGCTATCGGCGAGCGGGCTTCGATCCGTTCCTGATCGGATATTGAGCCCATGGATGCCCCCGCCGATTTTCGCGCGCTGCCTTCCATCGACCACCTGCTGAAATCGGAGGCCGCGGCGCCGCTTCTCGACCGTTACGGCCGCACGCTGGTGACTGACGAATTGCGCGCCACGCTTCAGGATATCCGCGCGGCGATGCGAACAGGCGGGACGCCGCCGGACGAGGCGGGCATTTTCGCCGCGCTTCTGGCGCGGCTGGAACATCGCGACCGCTCCAATCTTCGGCCGTTGTTCAATCTCACGGGCACGGTGCTGCACACCAATCTCGGCCGCGCGCTGCTGGCGGAGGAGGCGATTGCCGCCGCCGTCGATGCCATGCGGGAGGCGGCGGCGCTGGAATTCGATCTCGACAGCGGCCGGCGCGGCGAGCGCGACAGCCATCTGCGCGGCCTGCTCTGCGAACTGACCGGCGCTGAAGACGCGACGATCGTCAACAACAATGCCGCTGCCGTGCTGATCGCCCTGAATGCGGTCGGCGCCGGCCGCGAGGCCATCGTCTCGCGCGGCGAGCTGATCGAGATCGGCGGCGCCTTCCGCATGCCGGATATCATGGAGCGCGCCGGCGTGCGCCTCGTCGAAGTCGGCACCACCAACCGCACCCATCCGAAAGATTATCGCGGTGCGCTGCGTCCGGAAACGGCGCTGATCCTCAAGGTTCATACGTCGAACTACCGCATCGAAGGCTTTACTGCCGAAGTGCCGGGCGCGGAACTGGCCGATATTGCGAAAGAGGCCGGCGTGGCGCTGGTCAACGATCTTGGCTCGGGCACGCTGATCGATCTCTCCCGCTTCGGCCTGAAACGCGAGCCGACGGTGCGCGAGGCGGTGGCGGAGGGTGCCGGTCTCGTCACCTTTTCCGGCGACAAGCTGCTCGGTGGGCCGCAGGCCGGCTTCATCGTCGGCCGCAGGGATTTAATTGCTGAAATCAACCGCAACCCGCTGAAGCGGGCGCTGCGCGTCGACAAGCTCCGCATCGCCGCACTGGAGGCGACGCTGAAACTTTATCGCGATCCCGACCGGCTGGCCGCGCGCCTGCCGACATTCCGCCTGCTATCCCGGAAGGAATGCGATATCCGCCAACAGGCCGAGCGGCTGGCGCCTGCGCTTGCCACGCTGCTCGCGCCGCTGGGTTATGCGGTCGATGTCTGCGCCTGCGCCAGCCAGATCGGCTCCGGCGCGCTTCCGGTCGATACGATCCCGAGCGCCGGCCTGAGAATCGCCGGCGCGAGCGGCGGCGCGCTGGAGACGCTGGCGGCTAGGCTGCGCGCCCTGCCGCGTCCCATCCTGGGACGCATCGGCGATGGCGCTTTGATCCTCGACCTGCGCTGCCTGTTGGACGAAGCGGGCTTCCTTGACAGTCTTTCCAGCGGCTTCGCCCCATCATGATCGTCGGAACCGCCGGCCATATCGACCATGGCAAGACGACGCTGGTGAAGGCCTTGACCGGCGTCGACACCGACCGCCTGAAGGAGGAAAAGGCGCGCGGCATCACCATCGATCTCGGCTTCGCCTATGTGCGTGTCGCCGAAACGGTGACCGGCTTTATCGACGTGCCCGGCCACGAACGTTTCATTCATACGATGGTGGTCGGTGCCGGCGGCATCGATTTCGCGCTGCTGGTGGTCGCCGCAGATGACGGCATCATGCCGCAGACCCGCGAGCATCTGGCCATCCTCGACCTGCTCGGCCTCCGCCGCGGCCTTGTCGCCATCACCAAATCCGATCTGGCCGATGCCACCCGGCTGGAAGCCTTGCGCCTCGAAATCCACGCCCTTCTGGCCCCGACCGGCCTTGCCGCTGCCGATATTCTCGCCGTCTCGGCCGCGACGGGCGCAGGAATGGATGATCTCAAGGCGCGGCTCGCCGCGGCCGAGCGCGAGATTGGGGCGGCGCGCGCGAGCGGCCGCTTCCGGTTGGCGGTCGATCGCTGCTTTACGCTTTCCGGCGCCGGCACGGTGGTGACCGGCACGGTGCTGTCCGGTTCGGTCGCGGTCGGCGATCAGGTGGCGATCAGCCCTTCCGGTCTGCCGGCGCGGGTGCGTTCCATTCATGCCCAGAACGAAAAGGCGGAGCGCGGCATCGCCGGCCAGCGCTGCGCCCTCAATCTCGTTGGCGACGGCATTTCCAAGGAGGCGATTGCCCGTGGCGACATGGTGATCGACCCGGCCCTGCATGCGCCGGCGGCGCGCATCGATGCCGAACTTTCCGTTCTCGCTTCCGAATCGAAGTCGGTCGGCGAATGGTTTTCCGCCCGCCTGCATCACGGCGGCGCGGAAACGGATGTCCGCATCGTACCGCTGGAACATCCCGTGCCCCCGGGCAGCCGGGCCAAGGTGCAACTGGTGCTCGACCGGCCAATCGCCGCCGCCGCCCTCGACCGTTTCATCCTGCGCGACGTCTCCGCCCAACGCACCATCGGCGGCGGCCGCTTCCTCGACCTGCGCGCGCCGCTGCGAAAACGCCGCACGACGGAACGGCTTGCTCTGCTCGACGCCATGGCCCGGCCGGAGGCCGCCGATGCCTTGCGCGCAATGCTCGATGTCCCGCCGTTCGTCGTCGATCTCATTGTCTTCGGCCGCGACCGCGCGCGTTCCGATGAGGAACTGGCAAACGCGATTTCTGCCAGCAATGCCGAGAGCATCCGCGCCGGCGGCGAGCGGCTGGCCCTGTCGCGCCGACAGCGCGCGGCACTGTCCGAGACAGTTCATGAAATCCTGAGCGCTTTCCATGCGGAAAATCCCGATCTGCAGGGCATGGGCCGCGAGCGGCTGCGGCTCCAGGTGACGCCGCGCCTGCCGGCGGCCGCCTTTCTGGCCGCGTTGAAGGCGGAGCAGGTTATGGGGCATCTGGCGCTGGAAGGCGCCTTCGTGCGGCTGCCCGGGCATGTGGTGAAGCTCAGCCCGCAGGAAGAGGCGTTGTTTGCCCGGCTGCTGCCGCATCTGGAAGGCGAGGGTCGCTTTCGCCCGCCGCGCGTGCGCGATTTCGCGGACATGTTTGGCGAGGACGAGCGCGCCATTCGCCGCGTGCTGAAACTCTGCGCCCGGCTCGGCCGGGTGGACGAGCTCCGCCACGATCATTTTTTCATGCGCGAGACGACCGCCGAGATGGTGGAGATCATCCGTGATGTCGCGGCCGGAACGGAAAAGGGGGAATTTGCCGCCGGTCTCTTTCGGGACCGGGTCAACAACGGTAGAAAGGTGGCGATCGAAATTCTCGAGTTCTTCGATCGGCAGGGTGTGACCCTGCGGCGCGGCGATGTCCGCCGCCTCAATCCGCATCGACTGGACTTGTTTGACGAAGACATTTCCAGAAAAAGTGTTTAGAGCATTTCCAGCAAGAGTGTGAAGCGGTTTTGCGTCCGGAAACGCGTGAAAACAAATAGATGGAGCGTTTCGAAGAAAGCGGAACGCTTCAGGCAGAGGAAGAGCGTCGTCCCCGGTGGGGCGTCCGGACTTCAAATCCGGGTGGGGCAGCGAGGCTGTCTCGGGTGGGTTCGACTCCCATTCTCTTCCGCCAGCCGGCGTGTATTCCTTGAAAGCTATATCAACAGGCCTTGTTGTCGGCGGGCTTTTCCGGCGGCGTCATGGTCAGGTCGAGGCCGCGGGCTGTCGGCGGTTGCCATGTCTGCGAATGTTCGGTCGCGCCTTGCGGATTGGTGCCGATTTGCACGCCGCCGGTGCCGCCCGTCCAGCCGGTGGAGCCGGCATTGCCGGGAGCGGTGCCATCGGCGCTCGTCCTGTCCGGCGGCGTCGCCGGCTCGGCCTTGCCGGACGGGGTGGCGCAGGTGGTGATCGGGTCGACGCTCTTCGTCTGCGCCAGTGTCATGGGCGCCATGGCAAAAAGGGATATCGCGCCGGCGGCAAGGGCGGTCTTCAACCTGGGCATGGCCTTCTCCTTCGCTGTTTGTTCAAAACGAAACCCGGCCCGTCCGGTTCCACGTTCAGGCCCGCACGACGATCCGCGCCGGTCCTTCCGACGCTTTTCCGACGATTGAAGCCAGCGGATAACCGGCGCCGCGAATCGTCTCGCAAATCGAATCGGCCTTTTCAGCCGAACAGGCAACCAGAAGCCCACCGGAGGTCTGCGGATCGGCCAGAAGCAGCCTCTGCCAGTCCGGCAAGGCCTCCGGCAGGTCGACATCGGCGCCATAGCTCGCCCAGTTGCGCTGCGAGGCGCCGGTTATGAAGCCTTCGCGCGCCAGCGATTGCGCCTGGGAAAGGAAGGGCAGGGCGGCAAGGTCGACTTCGAGCCGCAGACCCGAGGCGCGCGCCATCTCCAGCCCGTGACCGAGAATGCCGAAGCCGGTGACATCGGTCAGTGCATGCACATGCGGATCGTCGGCAAGATCGGCGCCGATCCGGTTGAGCAGCGTGGTCGAGGCCAGCATTTCGGCATAACAGCCCTCCGGCAGGGCATTCTTCTTGATCGCCGCCGAATAGATGCCGACGCCGAGCCCTTTGGTCAGGATCAGCGCGTCGCCCGGCCGCGCCCCGCCATTGCGCCGTAATTTTTCCGGTGAGCACAGGCCGATGACAGCCAGACCGTAGATCGGTTCGACCGAATCGATCGAATGGCCGCCGGCGACGGGAATGCCGGCCTCGGCGCAGATGCTCGCCCCGCCTTCGAGGATGCGGGCGATGGTTTCGGGCGCCAGCTTGCCGATCGGCATGCCGAGGATGGCGAGCGCCATGATCGGCCGCCCGCCCATGGCATAGATGTCGGAAATGGCATTGGTCGCCGCGATGCGCCCGAAATCATGGGGATCGTCGACCACCGGCATGAAAAAATCGGTGGTGGCGATGACGCAGGTCTTGTCGTCCACCTGCCAGACGGCCGCATCGTCGGCCGCTTCGCTGCCGACCAGCAGCAGTGCAAAGGCCTGCATTGCCGGCTGCCGCGCCAGCAGGGATTGCAGCACGGAGGGCGCCAGCTTGCAGCCACAGCCGCCGCCATGGGCAAGTTCGGTGAGGCGAGGGGCAGAGTGCATGGGATCTCCTGACATCGCGTTTCATCAGATATCGCTGCTTGCCGGTTTTGCAAGCCGGCGCTTGCAAGCCGATGGAGCCGCCATATTCTTCTGGTGTCAACCAAGGAGAACATCATGACCAGTTCATCCGTCGCGGTTTTCGTCGGCAGCCTGCGAAAAGCCTCGTTCAATCGCAAGATCGCTCATGCCCTGATCGGGCTTGCCCCTGAAAATCTGAAACTGGAGATCGTTGAAATCGGCGACTTGCCGCTCTACAACCAGGATTTCGACGAAGAGGGCGCACCGCCAGCGGCCTGGACCGCTTTTCGTGACAAGGTGCGCGGCTTCGATGCCGTGCTGTTCGTGACGCCGGAATATAACCGTTCGGTGCCGGCGGTCTTGAAAAACGCCCTGGATGTCGGATCGCGGCCTTATGGCAAGAGCGTTTGGAGCGGCAAGCCGGGCGCCGTCGTCAGCGTGTCGCCGGGCGCAATCGGCGGCTTCGGCGCCAATCATCATCTGCGCCAGTCGCTGGTGTTTCTCGATATCCCGACCTTGCAGCAGCCGGAGGCCTATATCGGCGGCGTGGCCGGCCTGCTGGATGACGACGGCAAACTGGCCAAGGACGAAACGAAAAAATTCCTCTCCGGTTTCATGGAGCGATTCGCCGCCTGGATCGCTGCCAACCGGCGGGCATGAGAAAAGCCGCGCGGCAGGCCTTGGCCCGCCACGCGGTGAATTGCCGGGTTAGACGTACCAGAGGCCGTCATTGAGGAAGGCGGATTGCAGGCCCTTGTTCTCGGTGCTGTCGGCGAAGAAGGCCAGCACCTTGTCCTGGGAGTATTCGCCGGAATTCAGCGCGCCCACCCAGTAATCCATGCCGGCCTTTTCGGAGGAGCGGCCGAGCACGTTGCTGTAGAGCGCCTCGACATATTTCTGGTTGTCGGTCATCGAGCCGTAGCGGGCCGAAAATTCCGGCGAGCTCAGGAAAAGCTTGGCTGTTTGCTGCAGGCTGAGTTCATTGGCGTCGAGCTTGCGGATCCAGTAGCCGGAACCGCCGGCGTCGGCGGCGCGGTCGAATGCCGCCTTGTAGAGGCGGAAAAGCTGGCCTGCATGTCCCTCCAGGTCGAAGGCGAGCGTACCATCGCTGAACTTGATGCGCTCGACTTCGGTCAGGCTGGTTTCGGAGGACGAAGTCAGCGTCACTGCGCCGTCCTTGATCTTGACGCCGAAGGTGGAGCGCGCGCCGTCGATAATCGCCGTATCGAGGCCACTGCCGCCGATCAGCCTGTCCGAGCCGCCGCCGCCGACCAGCAGGTCGTCGCCCGCGCCGCCGTCGAGGATGTCGTTGCCGCTGCCGCCATAAAGCGTGTCGTTGCCTTCGTAGCCGTAGAGCGTGTTCTGGCCGCCATTGCCGGTCAGGATATTGGCGAGCTGGTTGCCGTGGATGGTGTCGTCCCCGCTGCCGCCGATGGCGTTTTCGATCAAGCTGGCGGTTTCGCCATTGTAAAGATAGGGGTTGGCGATATTGCCGCGCGCCATTTGGCCTTCGGCGCCGAGGATGGCGTATTGCCCGCCGAGATTCGTCCAGGCGCCTGCACGCAGGTCGACAGTCAGGTTGCTGGCATAGGCCTGAAAATCATAGGTGTCGGTGCCGCCGGCATCCCAGGGCGTGACGAAGACGACAGGCGTATTCGGATCGAACTTGTAGACATTGTCGCCGGCCTGAGTCGTCCGGTTCGGCCCGTACAGCGCCTGGATGGCGGCGATATCGTTCATCATCGGACCGATCGGAAAGCTGCCGGCCTGGATCGTGTAACCTTCGCCGGAGTTTTCCCCGATATAGCTGCTGTAGCTCATGACCGACGATTCCACCGAATCGATCGAAGTATCGACGGATGGGAAGCTGCCGATCGCATCATGCGGATGCTTCAGGCCGAGCGCATGGCCGAGTTCATGCAGCAGCGTGGTGAATTCATAGGTGCCTTCGGACCAGGGTAGGGCCGGATCCATGCCGCCGCCTAGCTGCACATCGCCCGACTCGGCCTTGTCGCCGGGAAAGTCGACGACCTGGGCGGTCGAGTTGTCGGCGCTCTTGTACCAGTAGATGCGGATATCCGAATCGGACGGATTGGCCGATTCGACGAAATGGATGTTGGCGACGCCGGACCAGTGCGCCAGCGCCCGCAGCATCACCGCCTTCTGCGCCTCGGTCAGCGCCTCGAAGGGGGCGGTGTTCTCCACCGGGTTCTCCGCGCCCGGCGCATAGCCGGTCACCTGCGCCGCCAGCGTCGGAAAGCTGTAGGTCAGCGTATTGGAGTTCCACTTTGTTCCGTAAAGAATCCCATCGATATAGGAAATGCCCGTCGTCGCGACGGCGGTACCACCGGCTGGCATGCTCTGAATCCCCCAGAGAGTTGAAACTGGAGGAAGGATTAATGGGCCGGTCTCGCGCACCAAAACGCCAAAACTGGTGTCACCAGTTTTGGTCGATTGCCACCCTTGACGCGCATCGACCTCCGCGCCTGCAAACTTGCGATAGAAAGAAGGAGAAAAGCGTTGCCCGCCGGATAGGCAGCCGCTTCGAAGCGCGGCAATCGGTGCTACGATACCACGGAATTCTACAAAAATATCGAAGAAGAGAGAAAATGGTGGGCGATGAGAGACTCGAACTCCCGACATCCTCGGTGTAAACGAGGCGCTCTACCAACTGAGCTAATCGCCCGCCTGCGGTTCGGAGCATGTCCGCCGCGTCGGTGGCCGTGATGTATTCGGATCATTCGCAAACCGCAAGAGGCTTTTTGAAAGTTTTGCGATTTTTTTTGGAAAGGCGGCCCCATGGAGGAGAGAAGTGGGCAAGCTGTGGAAATCCCGAGGCTTTCATCCACAGTGGCCGGCGAACCGATATGCGTGGTGCGCCAAGAAGGGCGCTTCGCCCCCGCGTTCGAGGGGCGGCGTCCAAGAAAATTTCCGATGTCATGGAATTGTCTTCGAAGCCGCTTGACACCTCCGGCCGAACCCCTTAGGAAGCCGCTCATCGGACGGCGACGTCGCCCGGTCGGGGAAATGCTTCCCTGTTTGGAAGGATGCGGGTGTAGCTCAGTCGGTTAGAGTGCCGGCCTGTCACGCCGGAGGTCGCGGGTTCGAGCCCCGTCACCCGCGGAGCTTCCCGTCCGGTTCTGCACTTTGCGCGGCCGGGGCGGGAGAGTCCGCGGCGGACGATGCGCGGGTGTAGCTCAGTCGGTTAGAGTGCCGGCCTGTCACGCCGGAGGTCGCGGGTTCGAGCCCCGTCACTCGCGCCATTTCTTCTTTGCATGGCTGGATTGCGACAGAGTGTCGCCTCTCTCGGGTCGAGACTGCCGCGGGGCGTGCATAGTGCCCTGCAAGACTGTGACATTCAAGGCTTTTCCGCTTGCTTTTGCCGATTCGCGGTGCTTTCCTCGGCTGCGGTTTTCGCGGGGTCAGAAAGTCCCGCGCGGCCTGTCGAATTCATGGTCCATGACTTGCATGAAGGCGCGGGCTGCGCTAACCACGGCTCGTTGCAACGCTCTTTCGGCTTGCTGGCTGATCGCCACGGATGTCGCCCGGCATTCGCGACAAGCATGGATGACTATGATGACCGAACTTCTCAGTTCCTATCTCCCGATTGCGATTTTCATCGGTATCGCGCTGGTGATCGGGCTGGCGCTGCTGATCGCGCCTTTCGCCGTCGCCTACAAGGCGCCCGACTCGGAAGAGCTTTCCGCCTATGAGTGCGGCTTCACTGCCTTTGACGACGCGCGCATTAAATTCGACATCCGGTTCTAGCTGGTGTCGATCCTGTTCATCATCTTCGGCCTCGAAGTGGCGTTCCTGTTTCCCTGGGCCGTTTCCTTCGGCGATCTCGGCTGGTTCGGCTTCTGGTCCATGATGGTGTTCCTCTTCGTGCTCACCATCGGCTTTATCTACGAATGGAAGAAAGGAGCGCTGGAATGGGAGTGATCCAACAAGGGAACACGCTCGTCGCGCCGCAGCCGAAGGGCATTCTCGACCCCAATACCGGCAAGCCGATCGGCGCCAACGATCCGTTCTTCGGCGAGATCAACAACGAGCTCGCCGACAAGGGTTTTCTCGTCACCTCCACCGACGAGCTGATCACCTGGGCGCGCACCGGCTCGCTGATGTGGATGACCTTCGGTCTCGCCTGCTGCGCGGTCGAGATGATGCAGGTCTCCATGCCGCGTTACGACGTCGAGCGCTTCGGCTTCGCGCCGCGCGCTTCGCCGCGCCAGTCGGACGTGATGATCGTCGCCGGCACCTTGACCAACAAGATGGCCCCGGCGCTGCGCAAGGTCTATGACCAGATGCCCGAGCCGCGCTATGTCATCTCCATGGGCTCCTGCGCCAATGGCGGTGGCTATTACCACTATTCCTATTCGGTCGTGCGTGGCTGCGACCGCATCGTTCCCATCGATATCTACGTTCCCGGCTGTCCCCCCACGGCGGAAGCGCTGCTTTACGGCGTGCTCCTGCTGCAGAAGAAGATTCGCCGGACGGGTACGATCGAGCGGTAAGCGTTAGAGGACGACGACAATGAGCGAAGCCTTGAACGAGCTTGCTACCTACCTCGCGGAGACCCGCGGCGCGCTGATCGCGGGTTCAGAGATCCGTTACGGCGAACTGACGCTGGCGGCGACCGGCGAGAACCTAATCGCGCTTCTGACCTTCCTGCGTGACGATGCCCGCTGCGGCTTTGTCAACATGGTCGATATCTGTGGCGTCGACTGGCCGCAGCGCCCCGAGCGTTTCGATGTGGTTTATCACCTCCTGTCACCGAAACAGAACCTGCGCATCCGCATCAAGGTGGCGACTTCGGAAGACGGGCCGGTGCCCTCGGCGACTGCAGTCTATCCGGGCGCCGACTGGTTCGAGCGCGAAGCCTGGGACATGTACGGCATCCTGTTCACCGGCCATCCGGATCTGCGCCGCATTCTCACGGATTACGGTTTCGAGGGCCATCCGCTGCGCAAGGACTTTCCGACGACCGGTTTCGTCGAGGTTCGCTACGACGACGCCCAGAAGCGCGTGGTCTATGAGCCTGTCGAGCTGAAGCAGGAATTCCGCAACTTCGACTTCCTAAGCCCCTGGGAAGGCACGGACTACGTGCTGCCGGGCGACGAGAAGGCGAAGGCCTGATCCCGACGCCGGTGGCCTCGCGGTCGCCGGCGAAATGCCGATTGTACATGGCGCCCGTTCGGCGTAACTGGTGCCGCCAAGGTTGTGAATGAGGACAATCGAGATGACGACGTTTCACTGTCCGGACTTCCATAGCGACTCAAACATGCGAGCATGGCGATGACCGAACACAATGTCCGCAATTTCAATATCAATTTCGGACCGCAGCATCCGGCTGCGCACGGCGTTCTGCGTCTCGTGCTGGAGCTGGACGGCGAAATCGTCGAGCGCGTCGATCCGCATATCGGCCTCTTGCATCGCGGCACCGAAAAGCTGATCGAAACCAAGACCTATCTGCAGGCGCTGCCCTATTTCGATCGTCTCGACTATGTCGCGCCGATGAACCAGGAACATGCCTATTCGCTGGCGGTGGAAAAGCTCCTCGGCCTCGAAATTCCGATTCGCGGTCAGCTGATCCGCGTTCTCTATTCGGAAATCGGCCGTATCCTGTCGCATCTGCTGAACGTCACCACGCAGGCGATGGACGTCGGTGCGTTGACGCCGCCGCTCTGGGGCTTCGAAGAGCGCGAGAAGTTGATGGTGTTCTATGAGCGCGCCTCCGGCTCGCGCATGCACGCCGCCTTCGTGCGTCCCGGCGGCGTCCATCAGGATTTGCCGGCGGAACTGGTGGAAGATATCGGCAAGTGGATCGATCCCTTCCTGAAGACCGTCGACGACATCGACGAACTGCTGACCGACAACCGCATCTTCAAGCAGCGCAACGTCGATATCGGCGTCGTGTCGCTGGAAGATGCCTGGGCCTGGGGTTTCTCGGGCGTCATGGTGCGCGGCTCCGGTGCTGCCTGGGATCTGCGTCGCTCGCAGCCCTATGAATGCTATTCCGAGCTCGATTTCGACATTCCGATCGGCAAGAATGGCGACTGTTACGACCGTTACCTGATCCGCATGATCGAAATGCGCGAATCGGCCAAGATCATGCGCCAGTGCGTCAATCGTCTGCTCGGCGATGCCCGCACCGGTCCGGTCTCGTCGCTGGACGGCAAGGTCGTGCCGCCGAAGCGTGGCCAGATGAAGCGTTCGATGGAAGCGCTGATCCATCACTTCAAGCTCTACACCGAAGGCTATCACGTGCCGGCCGGTGAGGTTTACGCGGCTGTCGAGGCGCCGAAGGGCGAATTCGGCGTCTTCCTCGTCTCCGACGGTTCCAACAAGCCGTATCGCTGCAAGATCCGTGCCCCCGGCTATGCGCATCTGCAGGCCATGGACTTCATGTGCCGTGGCCATCAGCTCGCCGACGTCTCGGCGGTGCTCGGTTCGCTGGATATCGTGTTCGGCGAGGTGGACCGCTGATGCGCAAGGCGCTCGCCCTGGCCGCCGCCCTTTTTGCCGCCGGCTCTGCCGCTGCCCAGACGCAGCCGCAGGCGGACGGCTCGGGCAGCTCGGCGGGCGATGTCGCCAGCATGGCGCAGCTTTTGGCTGCCGGTTATGAAATTCGCGCTGCCGTTCCCAACGGCAGCAAGATCATCGTGTTTATGCAGAAAGACCAGTCGGCCTATGCCTGCGAATTCGCCTCCCTGACGAAGACGCGGTGTGGAACCATAAACTGAGATAGGCGTGAGGAAGAATGTCCGTTCGTCGACTTGCCGAAGAGAACGTCCAACCCGCAAGTTTTGCTTTCAATGAGCAGAACGCGATCTGGGCAGAAGCCACCATCCGGAAATATCCGGAGGGGCGGCAGCAATCCGCCGTCATCCCGTTGCTGATGCGGGCGCAGGAGCAGGACGGCTGGGTGACGCGCGCCTGTATCGAGTCGGTGGCGCGCATGCTCGACATGCCCTATATCCGCGTTCTCGAAGTGGCGACCTTCTACACGCAGTTCCAACTGAAGCCGGTCGGGACGCGCGCCCATATTCAGGTCTGCGGCACGACGCCCTGCATGCTGCGCGGCTCGGAAGAGCTGATGGACGTCTGCAAGCGCAAGATCCACAAGGATCCCTTCCATCTCAATGAGGGCGGCACGCTCTCCTGGGAAGAGGTGGAATGTCAGGGCGCCTGCGTCAACGCGCCGATGGTCATCATCTTCAAGGACGCTTATGAAGACCTGACGCCCGAGCGTCTGGAACAGATCATCGACGAGTTCGAGGCAGGCCGCGGCGCCGAGGTCAAGACCGGCCCGCAGATTGACCGCTGGTTCTCCGCCCCCGCCGGCGGCCCGACGACGCTGCTCGGAGACGAGGCCAGCATGGGCGGCACTGCGTCGGGAAACGCTGAAGGCGAGGGCGCCAGTGTGCCCCCGTCGAACGCCGCGCGCGCCAAGACGGCAGCCGACGAAACCAATCCGACCCTGAAGACGCCGGCAACGGCGCCAGCCGCTGCGGAAGCGAATGCGAAGGCAGCGGCGGGCACGGCCGAAGGCGAAAAGCCAGCGCCGGAAAGCGGCAAGTCATGACCGATTTTCAAAGCGCACCCGACTGCCTTATGCTAACGAACGAACAGCTGACGCTGGCAAACTTGTGGAATAGATGATGTTGAAAGATCAGGATCGCATCTTTACCAATATCTACGGCCTCAAGGACAAGTCGCTGAAAGGCGCCATGAGCCGTGGTCAGTGGGACGGCACCAAGCAGATTCTCGAAAAGGGCCGGGACTGGATCATCGACGAGATGAAGGCGTCCGGCCTGCGTGGTCGCGGCGGCGCCGGCTTCCCCACCGGCCTGAAGTGGTCCTTCATGCCGAAGGAAAGCGACGGCCGCCCGCATTACCTCGTCGTCAATGCCGACGAATCGGAGCCCGGCACCTGCAAGGACCGCGAAATCATGCGCCACGATCCGCATACGCTGATCGAAGGCTGCGTCATCGCCTCCTTCGCCATGGGCGCCCATGCGGCCTATATCTATGTGCGCGGCGAGTACATGCGCGAGCGCGAGGCGCTTCAGGCGGCCATCGACGAATGCTATGACGCTGGCCTGCTCGGCAAGAACAACAAGCTCGGCTGGGACATGGACATTTACGTCCATCACGGCGCCGGCGCCTATATCTGCGGCGAAGAGACTGCGCTGCTCGAAAGCCTCGAAGGCAAGAAGGGCCAGCCGCGCCTGAAGCCGCCGTTCCCGGCCAATATGGGTCTCTACGGCTGCCCGACGACCGTCAACAACGTCGAATCCATCGCCGTTGCCCCGACCATCCTGCGCCGCGGCGCCGGCTGGTTCTCGGCCATCGGCCGACCGAACAATGTCGGCACCAAGCTGTTCATGATCTCGGGTCATGTGAACAAGCCGTGCACGGTCGAGGAAGCCATGGGCATTTCCTTCCGTGAATTGATCGAGCGCCATGCCGGCGGCATTCGCGGCGGCTGGGACAACCTGCTGGCGGTCATCCCCGGCGGCGCGTCCTGCCCGGTGGTCAAGGCGGAGGACATCATCGATCGTCCGATGGATTTCGACGGCCTGCGCGAGGTGAAATCTTCCTTTGGAACGGCTGCGGTGATCGTCATGGATCGCTCGACCGACATCATCAAGGCAATTGCCCGCCTGGCGGCCTTCTTCAAGCATGAGAGCTGCGGCCAGTGCACGCCGTGCCGCGAAGGCACCGGCTGGATGTGGCGCGTCATGGAGCGCATGGTCAAGGGCAATGCCCAGAAGCGCGAAATCGACATGCTGTTCCAGGTCTCCAAGCAGATCGAAGGCCACACCATCTGCGCGCTCGGTGACGCGGCCGCCTGGCCGATCCAGGGTCTGATCCGCAATTTCCGTCCCGAAATGGAAAAGCGCATTGATGAATTCACCCGCAACGCGACGTCGCACGGCGCCGTGATGCAGGCCGCGGAGTAAGCCCGATGACCGGTCCCGCCGACAAGCACCAGAAGGGGGAGGGCGCTCCGGCCGACAAGGCTGCCGCACCCGTCAATCCGTTCCTGCATTCGGCGTCGGCCTTCGCGGCAGCGGCAGCGGCTGGCCTTGATTTCCAGCGCCAGCTCGCCAACACCATGCTCGGCTTCTTCGAGTCTGCGCTGGGCGGGGCGAGGAGCGAGACCAAGGCCCCGGCCGAAGCCGCGCCTGTCGTGAACAAGCCGGCCGAACCGGCCGTTGCCCCCTTTGTCAAAGCGCCGGTGGGTCCCAGGGCTGTGGCCCGGCGCGCGGCCCCGGCGCCGGTTGCCGAAGCACCGGCCGCGCCGGTTCGCAAGGCGCGGGCCGTCAAGGACGACCTCAAGCAACTTTCGGGCATCGGTCCGAAGCTGGAACAGGTGTTAAACGGCAAGGGCATTAATCGCTTCGCCGATATCGCGGCCTGGAGCGACGAGGATGTCAGGCGCATCGATGCCGAACTCGGCTTTGACGGCCGCATCGGCCGGGACGACTGGGTCGGGCAAGCAAAAGCCCTGACCGGCGGCCGCAAGACTAAAAAGTGATTTTTCGCCCGTGAGGCGGGCGAGCAGAACGACGAAATGTGCGGCGTCCGCGCGAGTGGACGGAAACAGGACATAAGTACGATGGCGAAGCTAAAAGTAGACGGCAAAGAGATCGAGGTACCGGATCATTTCACGCTGCTGCAGGCGTGCGAGGAAGCCGGGGCCGAAGTTCCGCGCTTTTGTTTTCACGAGCGCTTGTCGGTCGCCGGCAATTGCCGCATGTGTCTGATCGAGGTCAAGGGCGGCCCGCCGAAGCCGGCTGCCTCCTGCGCCATGGGCGTGCGCGACGTGCGCGGCGGCCCGAACGGCGAATTGCCGGAAATCTTCACCAATACGCCGATGGTCAAGAAGGCCCGCGAAGGCGTGATGGAATTCCTGCTGATCAACCACCCGCTCGATTGTCCGATCTGCGACCAGGGCGGTGAATGCGACCTGCAGGACCAGGCCATGGCTTTCGGCATCGACACCTCGCGCTATCATGAAGACAAGCGCGCCGTCGAGGACAAGTATATCGGCCCGCTGGTCAAGACGGTGATGAACCGCTGCATCCACTGCACGCGCTGCGTCCGTTTCAGCACGGAAGTTGGCGGCGTTGCCGAACTCGGCCTGATCGGCCGCGGCGAGGATGCCGAAATCACCACCTATCTCGAACAGGCGATGACCTCCGAGTTGCAGGGGAACGTCGTCGATCTTTGCCCGGTCGGCGCGCTGACCTCAAAACCCTTCGCCTTCACCGCCCGTCCGTGGGAACTGAACAAGACAGAATCCATCGATGTGATGGACGCGCTCGGTTCCGCCATCCGCGTCGATACGCGTGGCCGCGAAGTCATGCGCATCCTGCCGCGCGTTAACGAGGCGATCAACGAAGAGTGGATCTCTGACAAGACCCGCTTCATCTGGGACGGCCTGAAGACGCAACGCCTCGATCGGCCTTACGTTCGCCGTGACGGCCGTCTGCAGGCCGCGACCTGGGGCGAAGCCTTCGGGGCCATCAAGGCCGCCGTTTCCGCGACTTCCGGCGACAAGATCGGCGCCATCGCCGGCGATCTCGCTTCCGTCGAAGAGATGTATGCGCTCTCGGCGCTGATCAAGTCCCTCGGCTCGGAAAATCTCGATTGCCGTCAGGACGGTGCCGCGCTCGACCCGTCGCTCGGCCGCGCCAGCTACCTCTTTAATCCGACCATCGAAGGCATCGAGGCGGCTGACGCCCTGCTGATCGTCGGCGCCAACCCGCGCTACGAAGCGGCCGTCCTCAACGCCCGCATCCGCAAGCGCTGGCGTCGCGGCGGTTTCCCGATCGGCGTGATCGGCGAAGCCGGCGAACTGCGTTACGACTATGACTACCTCGGCGCCGGCACCGATACGCTCGCCGATCTTGCCGCCGGCAACCACTCCTTCATCGAGAAGCTGCGCGCCGCCAAGAACCCGCTGATCATTGTCGGCCAGGGCGCGCTTGCCCGTGCCGATGGCGCTGCCGTCCTGTCGCAGGTCGCAGCCCTTGCCGTTTCGGTCGGCGCGATCAGCGACGAGTGGAACGGTCTGGCCGTGCTGCACACCGCCGCCTCGCGCGTCGGCGGCCTCGACCTCGGCTTCGTGCCGGGCGCAAACGGCGTCGATGCGGCCGGCATGCTGGCGTCTATGGACGTGCTGTTCCTGCTCGGCGCCGACGAACTGGATTTCTCGGCCAAGGCCGCAAAATTCACCGTCTATATCGGCTCGCACGGCGATGCCGGCGCCCATGGCGCCGACGTCATTCTGCCCGGCGCTGCCTACACCGAAAAATCCGGCACCTGGGTCAACACCGAAGGCCGCGTCCAGATGGGCAACCGCGCCGGCTTTGCGCCGGGCGATGCCCGCGAGGACTGGGCCATCCTGCGCGCCCTGTCGGACGTGCTCGGCAAGAAGCTTCCCTTTGATTCGTTGTCGCAATTGCGCGCGAAACTTTATGCCGATCACCCGCATTTCGGCGCGATCGACGAGATCGCACCGGCGGATTCGGCCGCAATTGCAGCCCTTGCGCAAAAAGGCGGGAACATTGCGAAATCCGGGTTTGCGTCGACCGTCAAAGACTTCTATTTGACGAACCCGATCGCGCGTGCGTCGGCCGTGATGGCCGAATGCTCGGCGCTCGCCCGCAACAATTTCAAAGTCGCGGCAGAGTAAGGGCAGGGACCATGGACTCTTTCGTATCTAATTATGTCTGGCCGACGGCGATCATGGTCGGACAGTCGCTGCTTCTGCTCGTCGCGCTGCTGCTTTTCATCGCCTATATCCTTCTCGCCGACCGCAAGATCTGGGCGGCCGTCCAACTGCGTCGCGGCCCGAACGTCGTCGGCCCCTGGGGCCTGTTCCAGTCCTTCGCCGACCTGTTGAAATTCGTCTTCAAGGAGCCGATCATTCCGGCCGGCGCCAACAAGGGCGTGTTCCTGCTGGCGCCGCTCGTCGCGGTGACGCTGGCGCTCGCCACCTGGGCCGTCATCCCGCTCAACCAGGGCTGGGTGATCGCCAACATCAATGTCGGCATTCTCTACGTCTTCGCGATCTCGTCGTTGGAAGTATACGGCATCATCATGGGCGGATGGGCGTCGAACTCGAAGTATCCGTTCCTCGGCGCGCTGCGTTCGGCCGCGCAGATGGTGTCCTATGAAGTCTCGATCGGCTTCGTCATCGTCACCGTGCTGCTCTGCGTCGGCTCGCTGAACCTGACGGACATCGTGCTGGCCCAGAAGGACGGTCTCGGCACCATGCTCGGCCTGCCGTCGTCGTTCCTCGACTGGCATTGGCTGGCGCTGTTCCCGATGTTCGTCATCTTCTTCATTTCGGCGCTCGCCGAAACGAACCGCCCGCCTTTCGACCTTCCGGAAGCGGAATCGGAACTCGTCGCCGGCTTCATGGTGGAATATTCCTCCTCGCCCTACATGATGTTCATGCTCGGCGAATATGCCGCCATCGTGCTGATGTGCTCGCTGACGACGATCCTGTTCCTCGGTGGCTGGCTGCCGCCGCTCGATATCGCCGTCCTGAACTGGGTTCCGGGCATCATCTGGTTCGTGCTCAAGGCATCGATGGTGTTCTTCATGTTCGCGATGGTGAAGGCCTTCGTTCCGCGCTACCGCTACGACCAGCTGATGCGTCTCGGCTGGAAGGTCTTCCTGCCGATTTCCCTGGCGATGGTCGTCATCGTTGCATTCGTTCTGAAACTGACGGGGTGGGCATGATGACCGGCTCTATCGTTTCGGGAAAAGTTGGAGTCTAAGATGGCCAGCCTGTCTCAATCCATCAGTTCGCTGTTCCTCAAGGAATTCATCGGCGCCTTCTTCCTGTCGATGCGGTATTTCTTCCGGGCCAAGGCGACGGTGAACTACCCCTTCGAAAAGGGTCCGGTCAGCCCGCGCTTCCGCGGCGAACATGCACTGCGCCGTTATCCCAACGGCGAAGAGCGTTGCATCGCCTGCAAGCTATGCGAGGCGATCTGTCCTGCTCAGGCGATCACCATCGAAGCCGGCCCGCGCCGCAACGACGGCACCCGCCGCACGGTGCGTTACGATATCGACATGGTGAAGTGCATCTATTGCGGCTTCTGCCAGGAAGCCTGCCCGGTCGATGCCATCGTCGAAGGCCCGAACTTCGAATTCGCGACGGAAACGCGCGAGGAGCTGTACTTCGACAAGGCGCGGCTGCTCGACAATGGCGACCGCTGGGAGCGCGAAATCGCGCGCAACATCGCGATGGACGCGCCGTATCGCTGATCTGATCCGAAGTCGCCGCGCCCCTAGCGGGATGCGGCGGCGCACGAACATTACGGAGCGCCGGCCACGGATGGTCGGCAAAACTTCAACGGGCCGGGACAAGACCGCGCCCGCAGAAGACGAAAAGGCACCAACATGGGTCTGCAGGCTCTCTTTTTCTATCTGTTCGCCTTCATCGCCGTTGGATCGGCGTTCATGGTGATCTCGGCACGGAACCCGGTTCACTCGGTTCTGTTCCTCATCCTCACCTTCTTCAATTCCGCCGGTCTGTTCCTGCTGACGGGAGCGGAGTTCCTGGCGATGATCCTGCTCGTCGTTTATGTCGGCGCCGTGGCGGTTCTTTTCCTTTTCGTCGTGATGATGCTCGATATCGATTTCGCCGAGCTGCGCTCGGGCGTGCTCGAATATGCGCCGGTCGGTGCCCTGATCGGTCTGATCCTGGCGGCTGAACTGGTGATCGTCATCGGCGGCAGCGTCGTCTCGCCGGAGATCGCCAAGACGGTGTCGATGCCGATCCCGGCGCTGGCCGAACGGACCAACACCGCCGCCCTCGGCGACGTTCTCTACACCCATTATGTCTATTTCTTCCAGATTGCCGGCCTCGTGCTTCTGGTCGCCATGATCGGCGCCATCGTGCTGACGCTGCGCCATCGCCAGAACATCAAGCGCCAGGATATTTCCCGTCAGGTCGCGCGTTCGCCGGAAACGGCGGTGCATGTGGTCAAGGTCAAGCCGGGGCAGGGCGTGTGAAGCGCGCGCGAGGCTGAGGATTTAAAAACATGGAAATCGGTCTTTCCCACTATCTTACCGTCAGTGCCATTCTCTTCACGCTCGGCGTGTTCGGCATCTTCCTGAACCGCAAGAACGTCATCGTCATCCTGATGTCGGTCGAATTGATCCTGCTTGCGGTCAACATCAACATGGTCGCGTTCTCCTCCTTCCTGAACGATATTACGGGTCAGGTTTTCGCGCTGTTCATCCTGACGGTCGCGGCGGCGGAAGCGGCGATCGGTCTTGCAATCCTCGTGGTCTTCTACCGTAACCGCGGCTCCATCGCCGTCGAAGACGTGAATATGATGAAGGGCTGATACGGCTATGATCCTTTATAAAGCGATCGTCTTTCTTCCTTTGATCGGCGCCCTCATCGCCGGCCTGTTCGGGCGCGCGATCGGCGCCAAGGCGTCGGAATACGTCACCACCGGCCTGATGATGCTTGTCGCGGTCCTGTCCTGGATCGTCTTCTTCCACGTCGCGCTCGGCCACGGCGAGGCCGGTGAAGTCATCAAGGTTCCCGTCCTGCGCTGGATCCAGTCCGGCGGCATTGATGTCGAATGGGCCTTCCGCGTCGATACGCTGACCGCAGTCATGTTTGTCGTCGTCAACACGGTGTCGAGCCTCGTGCATCTGTATTCGATCGGATACATGCATCACGATCCGCATCGTCCGCGCTTCTTCGCCTATCTGTCGCTGTTCACCTTCATGATGCTGATGCTCATCACGTCGGACAACCTGCTGCAGATGTTCTTCGGCTGGGAAGGCGTCGGTCTGGCCTCGTATCTGCTGATCGGCTTCTGGTTCAAGAAGCCCTCCGCGAACGCGGCCGCCATGAAGGCCTTCATCGTCAACCGCGTCGGCGACTTCGGCTTCATCCTCGGCATTGCCGGCGTCTTCGTGCTGTTCGGCTCGATCAATTTCGAGACGATCTTCGCCACCGCCGCCACCTACCTGCCGGCGGAAGGCGCTGCTGACGCCAATACGGCGGTCATCAACCTGTTCGGCATGCAGCTCGACAAGGCGCATGCGATCACCGGCGTCTGCCTGCTCTTGTTCATGGGCGCGATGGGCAAGTCGGCGCAGTTCCTGCTGCACACCTGGCTGCCGGACGCCATGGAAGGCCCGACCCCGGTTTCGGCGCTCATTCATGCCGCGACCATGGTCACCGCCGGCGTCTTCCTCGTTGCCCGCATGTCGCCGCTGTTCGAACTGTCGCATGACGCCCTGACGGTCGTCACCGTCATCGGCGCGATCACCGCCTTCTTCGCCGCCACCGTCGGCCTGGTGCAGAACGACATCAAGCGCGTCATCGCCTATTCGACCTGCTCGCAGCTCGGCTACATGTTCGTGGCGCTCGGCGTCGGCGCCTATGGCGCGGCGATCTTCCACCTGTTCACGCATGCCTTCTTCAAGGCGCTGCTGTTCCTTGGCGCCGGCTCGGTCATCCATGCCGTCGACGGCGAGCAGGACATGCGCTACATGGGCGGGTTGCGCAAGCATATCCCGATCACCTTCTGGATGATGACCATCGGCACGCTGGCGCTGACCGGCGTCGGCATCCCCGGTACCATGATCGGCTTTGCCGGCTTCTTCTCCAAGGATGTGATCATCGAGTCGGCGTATGCCTCGCACTCGGCCGTCTCGGGCTTCGCCTTCACGCTGCTCGTCATTGCCGCGCTGTTCACCAGCTTCTATTCCTGGCGCCTGGCCTTCCTGACCTTCTTCGGCAAGCCGCGCGCTTCCCATGAAGTCATGCACCACGTCCATGAATCGCCGATGGTGATGCTCGTGCCGTTGTACGTCCTTGCTGTCGGCGCGGTTCTCGCCGGTGTCCTGTTCGAAGGCCATTTCTTCGGCCACGAATATGCCGAATTCTGGAAGGGCGCGCTGTTCACCCTGCCGGAAAACGAGATCCTCGAACACTTCCACCATGTGCCGCTCTGGGTTGAGCTCAGCCCGTTCATCGCCATGCTGGTCGGCTTCGTGACCGCCTGGTACATGTACATCAAGTCCCCGGAAACCCCGAAGGTTCTGGCTCGCCAGCACCGCGTGCTCTACGAATTCCTGCTCAACAAGTGGTACTTCGACGAGCTGTACGACCTGCTGTTCGTCCGTTCCGCCAAGGCGCTCGGCCGGTTCCTGTGGAAGAAGGGTGATGTCGGCGTGATCGATACCTACGGCCCGAACGGCATTGCCGCCCGCGTGGTTGACGTGACCAACCGCGTGGTCCGCCTGCAGACCGGTTACCTTTATCACTATGCCTTTGCGATGCTGATCGGCGTTGCGGCGCTTGTCACCTGGATGATGCTCGGGAGTTCCTTCTGATGACCGATTGGCCCATTCTTTCAACGGTCACCTTCCTGCCGCTGGTCGGCGTGCTGTTGCTGCTGATGGTACGCGACGACACGCCCTCGGGCCGGAAGAACGTGCTTAACATCGCGCTGTTCACGACGGTCTTCGCCTTCATCGTCTCGCTGTTCATCTGGATCGGTTTCGACAATTCGAACCCGGGCTTCCAGATGGTCGAGAAGCATGACTGGCTCGGCACCGGCATTTCCTACCATGTCGGCGTCGACGGCATTTCCATGCTGTTCGTTATCCTGTCGACGCTGCTGATGCCCTTCTGCGTGCTGGCGAGCTGGCTCTCGGTCGAGAAGCGCATCAAGGACTACATGATCGCCTTCCTGATGCTGGAAGTGCTGATGGTCGGTGTGTTCGTGTCGCTCGACCTGGTGCTGTTCTACGTCTTCTTCGAAGGCGGCCTGATCCCGATGTTCCTGATCATCGGCATCTGGGGCGGCGCCAATCGCATCTACGCGTCGTACAAGTTCTTCCTGTACACGCTGCTCGGCTCGCTGCTGATGCTGATCGCGATCCTCTACATGATCCTGACCACGGGCACGACGTCGATCCCGGCGCTGATGGCGCATGATTTCCCGCCGCATGTGCAGACATGGCTATGGCTGGCCTTCTTCGCCTCGTTCGCAGTGAAGATGCCGATGTGGCCGGTCCACACCTGGCTCCCCGACGCGCACGTGCAGGCGCCGACCGCCGGTTCGGTGATCCTGGCGGGCGTGCTGCTGAAGCTTGGCGGCTATGGCTTCCTGCGCTTCTCGCTGCCGATGTTCCCGGAGGCTTCGGCCCAGTTCATCTGGCTGGTCTTCGCCCTGTCGGCCGTCGCGGTGATCTACACGTCGCTGGTGGCGCTGGTGCAGAGCGACATGAAGAAGCTGATCGCCTATTCGTCGGTCGCGCACATGGCGATCGTCACCTTCGGCCTGTTCGCGTTCAACGCGCAGGGCGTCGAGGGCGCGATGATGGTGATGCTCGGTCACGGCGTGGTCTCGGGCGCGCTGTTCCTCTGCGTCGGCGTGATCTATGACCGGCTGCACACCCGCGAGATCGACCGCTATGGCGGCCTTGCGATCAACATGCCGCGCTATGCCGTGCTGTTCCTGCTGTTCACCATGGCCTCGGTCGGCCTGCCGGGCACCAGCAACTTCATCGGCGAGTTCCTGAGCCTTGCCGGCCTCTACCAGGTCTCGACGCTCTATGCGCTGCTGGGCACCACCGGCATCATCCTGGGTGCGGCGTACATGCTGTACCTGTACCGCCGGGTGGCATTCGGCGACCTGACCAAGGACGATGTGAAGGCGATGCCGGACCTCGACCTGCGCGAGTTCGTCATGCTCGGCGCGCTGGCCGCGGTGACGCTCTGGATGGGCGTCTATCCGGAGAGCTTCATGAAGCCGATGCGCGGCGACGTGCAGAAGCTGGTCGCGCGTCTCGAGCGCGCCGCGCCCGCCGGAGACTCGGCGCCGACCGTCGGCAAGCCCGCGCCTGCCGCCGCTGAACATGGCGAACACGCCGCTGCCCCTGCTGCGCACGCGCCCAAGGGCGCTCCGGCAGAAGCCTCCGCGCACGGGGAGGCGCACTAATGAACTATTCGTTGCAACTGATGATGGCGCTGCCCGAGCTGGTGCTCGCTATCGGCGCCGTCCTCCTCCTGCTCGTTGCCGCATGGGGCGGCGCCCAGTCGACCAAGCTGGTCAGCTGGACCGCGATCGCGGTGCTGGTCGGCGCGGGCATCGCGCTGGCCGGCCCGGCTTCGGCCGGGGGCGAGGCCTTTGGCGGCCTCTATCGTCCGGACATGTTCGCCGCCTTCGCCAAGGCGCTGATCTTCCTGGCCGCCGGCGTCTCGATCCTGATCGCGCCGCGCTTCTTCCAGCAGACTTCGGGCGACGATCTGCGCCCGGAATATCCGGTGCTGATCCTGCTCTCCGCGGTGGGCATGGGCATGATGGTCTCGGCGGGCGACCTGATGAGCCTCTATGTCGGCCTCGAGCTGCAGAGCCTCTCGGCCTATATCCTGGCGAGCTTCATGCGCCGCGACACGCGTTCGGCGGAAGCGGGCCTGAAATATTTCGTCCTCGGCGCGCTGGCTTCGGGCATCCTGCTCTACGGCATCTCGCTGGTCTATGGCTTCTCGGGCACGACGTTGTTCTCGGGGATCGCCGATGCCTATGCGTCGGGCGACCAGAAGATCGGGCTGCTGTTCGGCCTGGTGTTCGTCTTCTCGGGCCTTGCCTTCAAGATGTCGGCCGTGCCGTTCCACATGTGGACGCCGGACGTCTATGAAGGCGCGCCGACCCCGGTGACGGCCTTCTTCGCCTCGGCGCCCAAGGTCGCGGCGATCGCACTCGCCACGCGCGTGGCGATCGATGCGATGGGCCCGGCGATCGCCGACTGGCGCCAGATCGTGATCTTCGCTTCGCTGGCCTCGATCCTCTTCGGCTCGATCGCGGCGATCCGCCAGGAGAACATCAAGCGGCTGCTCGCCTATTCGTCGATCGCGAATGTCGGCTTCGCGCTGGTCGGCCTTGCCGCCGGCGGCGAGGCGGGCGTTTCGAGCGTGCTCTATTATGTCGCGATCTATGTGGTGATGACGCTGGGCAGCTTCCTAGTGGTGCTGCAGATGCGCGACCATGAGGGTCGTCCGGTCGAGACGATCTCGAGCCTGGCCGGCATGTCGCGCACGCGGCCTGGGCTGGCCGTGGCGCTGGCGATCTTCATGTTCAGCCTTGCCGGCATCCCGCCGCTGCTCGGCTTCTTTTCGAAGCTGCAGGTGTTCCTGGCGGCAGTGCATGCGGGCCTCTATGTCTTCGCTGCGGTGGCCGCTGCCGCCTCGACGATCGGCGCCTATTATTATCTCCGCATCGTCAAGGTGATGTATTTCGATGAGCCGGCGCCGGCCTTTGGCGGCCGCACCGATCCGGTCGAAGGCGCGCTGCTGGCGGTTGCCGCAGTGGTGATCTCGCCGCTGGGCTGGCCGCTGCTCGGCTATCTCGAGGTCTGGACCGGCGCGGCCGCAAAGGCGCTGTTCTGACCGGGATTGTCCGGACCGTCGCCGAGACGGGATCGACCAATGCCGACATGGCCGAGCTCGCCTGGAACGGGGCGAGCGAGGGCCTGTGGCTGCGGGCCGAGCGGCAGAGCGCGGGCAAGGGCCGCCAGGGCCGTGCCTGGCGGTCGCCGCCCGGCAATCTCTATGTCTCGACGTTGGTGCGCACCCGGCCGGGCGAGCCTTCGCCCGCCACGCTGGCGCTGGTCGCCGCCGTCGCCCTGGACGAGACGGCGCGCGTGTTCGGGCTCGTGCCGATGCTCAAATGGCCTAACGACCTGCTGGTCGACGGCGCCAAGCTCTCCGGCATCCTGCTCGAGCGGGTGGGGGATGCGGTGATCCTCGGCTTCGGCGTGAACCTTGCGCATCATCCGGAGGATCTGGACCGCGCGACGACCAGCTTCGCCGCCCATGGCCCGGCGCCCGACCCGCAGCTTTTCGCGGAGACGCTGGCCGAGAGCTTCGCCCGCTGGGTATCGCGCTGGCGCGAGGGGATCGCCCCGGTCCGCGAGCGCTGGCTTGCCCGCGCCCATCCGCTCGGCACCGCGCTGACTGCCCGTCTTGCCGACGGCACCAGCCTGGACGGACTGTTCGGCGGGCTGGACGGCGAAGGGGCGCTCATCCTGCGCTTGGCCGACGGCACCAGCCATGTCATCCATGCCGCGGACGTGTTCCTGCTCTGAGAGGCCCTGCCATGCTGCTCGCGATCGATGCCGGCAACACCAATGTCGTCTTCGCCCTGCTCGAAGGCGGCGAGGTTCGTGCCCGCTGGCGGATCGCCACCGATCCGCGGCGCACGGCGGACGAATATGCGGTGTGGCTCAGCCAGTTGCTCGGCCTGGAGGGCTATGAACGCTCCGACGTGACCGGCGTGATCATCGGCACGGTGGTGCCCCGCGCGCTGCACAACCTCCAGGTGCTGAGCAGCAAATATTTCAAGACCGACGCGGTGATCGCGGGGCAGGGCAAGGCCGAATGGGGATTCCCGCTCGACGTGGAGGAGCCCCAGGGCCTGGGCGCGGACCGCGCGCTCAACATGATCGCCGGCCATGCCCGGCACCCCGGCGACCTGATCATCATCGATTTCGGCACGGCCACCACGTTCGAGCTGGTCGATTATCGCGGCGCCTATAAGGGCGGGATCATCGCGCCGGGCATCAACCTGTCGCTGGATGCGCTGGTCACCGCGGCGGCCAAGCTGCCGCGCATCGCGATCACCGCGCCGCAGAGCGCCAGCGTGATCGGCCGCAACACGGTGGACCAGATGCATATCGGCATCTATTGGGGCTATGTCGCGATGATCGAAGGGCTGGTCGCGCGGATGAAGGCCGAGATCGGCCGCCCCGTGAAAGTGATCGCCACCGGCGGCCTTGCGGTCCTGTTCGAGAAACACACCGATGTGTTCGATGCGCTCGAGGCGGATCTCACCATCCAGGGGCTGGCGATGCTGTGGGAACGCGCCAGTAGATAGCCGCCGCCCCGGCACGGGCCGGGGTCTCGCACCGCCGGCAGCGCCTCCGCCGCCCGAGATACCGGCTTCCGCCCGGGCGACGAACAGAGCATAGGACTAACGTGACTCCAGAAAACGAACTTCTCTTCCTCGCGCTGGGCGGCTCCGGCGAGATCGGCATGAACGTCAATCTCTATGGCTGCCAGGGCAAATGGCTGATGGTCGATTGCGGCATCACCTTCGGCAGCCCCGATTATCCGGGCATCGACGTGATTCTGCCGGACCTGCAGTTCATCGAGGAGCGTATAGAGGATCTGCTCGGCATCGTCCTTACCCATGGGCATGAGGATCATATCGGTGCGCTGCCCTATCTCGCCGCCGATCTGGGCGTGCCGCTCTATGCCACGCCGTTCACCGCGGGCCTGATCCGCGGCAAGCTGGAGGAAGAGGGCATCGAGGAGAAGGTCGAGCTCAACATCGTCGACGAGGAGGGGCCGTTCAACCTCGGGCCGTTCCGCATCACCTATACGCCGCTCGCCCATTCGATCCCCGAGGGCAATGCCGTCCTCATCGAGACGCCCTATGGCCGCGTCTTCCACACCGGCGACTGGAAGCTGGACGACGCGCCGGCTCTGGGTGGCGCCTCGACTGCGGCGGAATTGACTGCGATCGGCGACAAGGGCGTGCTCGCGCTGGTCTGCGACAGCACCAACGTCTTCAATCCCGAGGCCTCGGGCTCGGAAGGCGCCGTCCGCGAAGGACTCGATCAGGTCATTGGCGCCGCCAAGGGCCGGGTGCTGGTCACCACTTTCGCTTCCAATGCCGCTCGCCTGCAGACCCTGGGCGAAGTCGCCCGCGACACCGGGCGCGAGCTGTGCGTCGCCGGGCGCTCGCTCGACCGCATCCTGCGCGTCGCCAAGCAGACCGGCTATCTGCGCGACTTCCCTGATACGGTCGATTTCGAGACCGCGATGGACCTGCCGGCGAACAAGGTGCTGATCGTCGCCACCGGCGGGCAGGGCGAGCCGCGCGCCGCGCTCAACCGCATCGCCGAGGGCAGCCATGTCCTCAAGGTGCACGAAGGCGACACGGTGGTGTTCTCCTCGCGCCAGATCCCAGGCAACGAGATCGCGATCGGGCGGATCATGAACACGCTCGCTGCCAAGGGTGTCGAACTGATCACCGATCGCCAGGCCTTCATCCACGTCTCCGGCCACCCGGGCCGCCCCGAACTCGCCGAGATGTACAAGTGGATCCGGCCCGAGATCGTCGTGCCGGTGCACGGCGAAGTTCGCCACATGTACGAGCAAGCCCGGTTCGCGCTCGAGCAGGGCGTGCCCAAGGCGATCCGCCAGGTGAATGGCGACATCGTCCGCCTGGCGCCGGACGGCCCCGAGAAGATCGGCGAGGCGCCGGTGGGCCGGCTCGTGCTCGACGGCGATATCATCCTGCCGGCGGACGGCACCACGATCAACGAGCGCCGCCGCATCGCGCTCTATGGCCAGATCAGCGTCGCGGTGGCGATCCGCAACGGCAAGCTCTCCGGCGAGCCCCAGATCCGCCTCCAGGGCATCCCGGTGGAGGAGGACCGCGAGGATTTCATCGACGAAGCGGTGGATGCCGCGCGCGAGGCGGTGAAGAAGGACGGCAAGGGCGATATCGAGAAGCTGCGCGAGTCGCTGCGCCTGGGCGTGCGCCGTGCCGCGGTGCGCTTCACGGGGAAGAAGCCCGTCGTCGATGTGCTGATCATCGAGCAATAGGCCCGGCCGCCAACACCGTATCTGTTCCCCGGTAGGGGCCGGATCCCGGTATCGGGCTGGCGGGTGAGGCGGGTGCGCCTGTCGAAGGACATTGCGGCTGGGCCCGGCCTTCGCCGGGGAGCGGGCATGCGGATGGCGCTTCCGTTCTGCCCGGCTGCGCCCTATCACCATCCCATGCCCTGGAAATCCGCGCTCGCCATCTATTTCCTCTTCTGGGCCTTCTCGGTGTTCCTCGTCCTGCCGTTCGGGGTGAAGACGAGCGAGGAGGCCGGCGTGGCGCTGGTGCCCGGCCAGGCGCCGAGCGCCCCGCACGAGTTCAGGGCCAAGCGCATCGCATTCCGCACGACGATCGTGGCGACGATCCTCTTCGCGATCTTCTACCTGAACTACCGCAACGGTTGGGTCACCACCGATATGCTCGATTGGTGGGCCCATCTACAGCCGGGGAACGGGGCCTAGGGGCACGCCCGATCGGCAAACCCCGTCATCCCCATGCAGGCAGGCCCATGCAGGCAGGCCCATGCAGGCAGGGATGACGAACGCTGGTCTCGCAGACTTGCCGGAATCCCCAATCCGGGGTGCCGCACCGCGGATCAGGTCCGCAGCCGCTCGATCGCCTGGGCCAGCGCGACATAGAGCTTGCCCATGTCCGACGAGAGCAGGGTCACGCCCATCGGCGATCCGTCGCGCAGCGCCAGGATCTGCCGGAGCATTGCTTCGAAATCATGGATGTAGCGATTGACGTTGTCGCGGAAATCCTCGTCTTCCTCGTAGAGCCGGTGGATGTCGCGCGTTTCGGAGGGGTCGAGCAGGCGCACCGCGCGGCGCGTGAAGACGCCGCGATCGCCCTTCAGATAGGCTGACCAGGCGCTGTCGGTCACATCGGCCGAGAAGGCCTTGGTGATGTCGATCGAAGCCGAGTTGAGCGCTTCGATGAGCAGCGAGACGCGACGCGCGAAGTTGTCGCTGTCCGAATCCTCGCGCTCCTTGCGGCCCTCGGCGATCCGCGCCTCGACCTGGGCAGTGGTATCGGCCAGGGCCACCATCTGCTGGGTGAGCCGCTCGGAGGCGCGCGTGGCCGCGACCACGGCCGCCTCGGTCGTCTCGGCCAGATCGGCGAGCTGGCGGCGGATCGAGGCGTCGATCGCGCGGCGCAGCGCATCGCCCGCGGCTTCCTCGATCGCCCGCTCGGCATGAGGCACGATGCCCGACAGCGTCTCGCGGGCATGGCTGGCGGCGGCGCTGGAAGTCTCGCGGACGCTCACCAGCGCCTCGACCAGTTGCGGCGCCGCGCTCTCGGCGAAACGGCGCGTGGTGGCGATGGTCTCGTCGACCATCGCGCCCAGCTGTTCGGCCTGCTCGCCCCCCGTGGCCAGGGTCTCGAGCAGGGAAGCCTGGGTCTTGGCGAGCGTGTCGCGCTGCTGGCCGACGACATCGGCAATGGCTTCGATCGCATCGTGCGTGCTCTCGGCGGCGGTGACCAGGGCCAGCAGCTCGGGCTTGGAAGCGGCGACCACCTGGCGGCTCGCGTTGATCCGGGCATCGAGCCGGGCGAGCGCTTCAGGCAGGGTCTCGTCGATCTCGCGGGCCGAGGCGTCGAGCGCGGTCAACAAGTCCTCGGACGTGCCGATCACTCTGCGCGCGGTCTGGTCGCCGGTGTCGAGCGCCACCGTCATCGCCGAGACCGAGCCATGCAGCGCGCTCATCGATGCGGCCAGGTTCCCCGTTCGCTCGGTGCCCGCGGCATGCAGGCCTTCCATGGCGCGATCGAGCCGATCGACGCCGGAGGCCAGCCCTTCGAACAGCATGTCGCCGCGACCCTGCTCCTCGGCGAGACGGTTGCCGATGCGGCCGATCGCTTCCTCGATCGCGGCCATGCGCGCGCCCATCGCCTCGGCGCTGTCACGGCCCGCGCGGTCGAGTGCGGCCTGGTTGGCGGACAGCATGGCGAGGATGGCCTCGCCCTGGGTGGCGATGCCCTTGCGCGCCTCGTCGACGGCATTGGCGGCGCGATCGAGCACGGCATCGACCTGGGTCGACATCTCGCCGGTGACCCTTTCGAGCCGCGCGCTGGCGGTCTGGCTGGTCGCTTCCATCCGGGCGATGTGCGCGGCGAGCCGGTCGGCCGCGCCGCCGGCGATCTGGTCGGCTTCCCGCCCGCGTTCGGCGAGCGCGGAGAGCTGGGTGTCGAGGGCGGCTGCCCGCTCGCCGGCGAGCAGGCCGGCGGCATCGACTCGGTCGGACAGGCCGCGCATCTCCTCATGCGCCTTGGGCAGCGACGCGAGGACCACGGCGACGCGATGCTCGGCATCGGCGGCCGATTCGCCGAGATGGCGCGTGCTGGCGTCGATCGAGCGGGCATGCTGCGCGGCGCTGCCGGCGGCGCTTTCAAGCTTCTCGGAGGCGCGTTCGCCCATGGCGATCAGAATGTTGGTCTGCTCGGCAAGCGCCGCGCGATTCTCCTCGATCTTGCGCGAGAGCGTGGCGACGACGCGCTCGAGGCTGGCAGCCTCCGCGCGCATTGCGCGTGCGCTGGCGCCGAAGCGCTGGGCCTCGGCGCGGCTCGTGCGCAGGGCAAGGAGGCAGAGGATGCCGACCAGGGCGGGAGGAACGCACAGCGCGGCGATCAGCTGGACGAGCCCGGCGGGCGCCATCGGCGCGGCGAAGGTGCCGCGCAGCAGCCAGCCCATCGCGCCGAACCAGCCCAGCACCGCGAGAATCGCGAGAGCGGGCAGAATCCAGCCGGCCCGGCGGGGCGCCTCCTCCTCTTCCTCGATCACGTCATCGGCGGCGAGCGCCGGCGCGATCCGTGCGGGCGCCACGGTTTCGGACAGGACCAGCTCCTCCGCGTCTTCGTTCGCGGGCAGCGGTTCGGCAGGTTTTCCCCCAATCATGACGCGCATTTACCACATTTCGGCGTCGTACCAACAGCGGCATGGAAACGCGCTATTAACGGTATCCGGCTAGGGACGGATCATGGCGTACGATCCGGGTGCAATCGATGCGACGCTGGCGGCGGCGGTGGGCGACGAGCCCGCGCTGATCGCCGAGCTGCGCGAAGCCTTTCACGACGGGGTGCAGAGGTGCCTCGAGACCATGAAGACCGCCGAGAGTCCCGATGGCTGGGCGGCGGCGGCGCTGCGCCTCAAGGGCCTTTCGGCCAGTTTCGGCGCGGTCCGGCTGATGGCGCTCGCCACCGAAGCGGCCAATGGACAGGCGCATGACGGCGCGATACTCCGGCGTCTCCATCGGGCGGTCGACCGACTCTGAATTCCACGGCGCGGCTGCGCCCTGAGTTCGCGTCACGCGGCCCCGCAACGCTTTTGGTTTGATGCTGGGGAAACGCATGCGCAAGCTGGCCATCGGTCTCGCCTTCGTTCTCGCCACGATTTCCGGCGGCGTCGCGCAGGGACAGCAGGTGCCCGAAGGCGGCCAGGATGGCGGCATCCTTGTCGAAGGCCGCAAGCAGGGGCCCCGGAAGGAGGCACGGCGCTTCGTCGAGCGGATCGTCACTACCACCAAGGATCAGCTCTCGCGCTTCAACGATCCGGTATGCCCGGTGGTGCTGGGGCTGACGCCGCCCTATGCCAAGGCGATCGTCAAGCGGTTCCGCGAGGTCTCCGCAGAGGTCGGTGCCCAGGTCGATCGGGACGAGAAATGCTATCCGAACGTCTTCGTGATCGTCGCGGCGGATGCGGGCGCCATCATTGCCCAGCTGCGCGAGAAATATCACGGCTTCTTCCGCGACCTCGCCTATGACGACAAGCGCACCGCCCTTGACGAGGGGCCGGTGCGCGCCTGGCGGGTGTCCGAGGAGCTCGACCAGAGCGGCAGGCCCGGGGCGCAAGGCCCGGATGGCCTGCGAAGCTTCCGCGGCATAGGCCCCGGTTCGCGCATCTCGCTGTCGACGCAGCCGGCCACCTATGCCGCGGTGGTGGTCATCGACGTCAATGCGATCGACGAGAAGTCGGTGGGACAGATCGCCGACTATGTCGCCATGCGCGTGCTTGCCGATGCGCACCGATGTGATCACCGCCTTGGCGTCTGTTATTTCCGCCACGTAGGTGAGTTCATGCTCACGATATTGGATCGCCACTGGCGTCGCGATCACGCCCAGTTTCATGCAGGCAAGATAGACAACGAACAATTCGATCGTATTGGCAAGCTGCACCAAAACGACATCGTCCTTGCCGATGCCCCTGCCCCGCATAACCGCCATAAGACGCGTTACTTGATCATCGAGCGCGGCCCAAGTCAGACGCTGTGGCGTCTCGCCGGTGATAACGGCGACGTTGGGCGGATCGACGCAGGCTTCTGCTTCCGGGCGCATGCGCACATGTTCGTCAAACAGATCGAACAGGCGCCGCTCGCCCCACCAGCCTTTGGACTTAAAATCCTTGGCTCTTTCCTCCGACACGAGAATCATTTTTGGCCATCCATCCCGTTAGCCCGTGTTGTCATCGGCCGCCGCCGCTGTACGATCCGGAAGCGCCCGGCGACGAAGGCCAGATCGGCCAGGCAGGCATTGCCCGCCGGGTTCAAGCCCGTCACGTGATAGTCGCTGTAGGCGGCGGCGAAATTGATCCACATGGCGCCATGCAGATTGATCGACAGATTGGCGCCCGCCCTCTCATAGGCGCCGACGGAGCGATCGATGAAGTCTTCATCCGTCGCGTAGATATAGGAGGAAATGGCACCGCGCTCCCGCGCGAGGCCCGTGGCCTCCGCGATGGCCGCATCGCCATCTTTTGCCGTAACGAGAAACAGAACCGGCCCGAAATGCTCTTCCGCATAAAGCGCCTGATGCGAGGGACTGACCACAACAACCAGTGGCGTCAGCGTGCGCGCCTTGGGAAAGTCGGGATGGACATAGGGCTGGGCGGCGCGCAAGACGCGAGCGCCCGGCGTGGCATGGAGGTTTTCCTCCAGCTTTTTGATGAGACCGGCGCTCGCCGGCGCCAGACCCGCGCGCATGGTGCGCGCGCCCAGTGCGGGATCGTTGGCGCGCGAATCGATCGCGGAAAGGAGAGCCTGCGCGACATCAGCGAAGGACGAACGAGCCCCCTCGGCGACGATGCCGTTCCCAGGGATGTAAGCCGTCTGCGGGCTCGTGCACATCTGCGCCGAGAACAAGCTGGCGGCACGGGCAATCGCGCGGGCGGTCTCAGCCAAACTGTGAGTCGAATGCAAGACGACCGAATTGACGCCGGCCGTTTCCGTGAACAGCTGCTTGCCCGTGACCGTGCGTTCGAGATGGCTGCCGTAGCGTGGGCTACCGGTGAAATCGATGATCTGTACCGCCGGGTGATCGATGAAGCTCTGCGCCACCGGCGCATCCAGCGTATCCGTTGCCAAAGTCACCAGATTGGGATCGAGGCCATAGTCGGCGAGCACCTGGCGGCACGTCTGGACAACGATAGCCATGGGCAGGATGGCGATCGGATGCGGCTTGACGATCACCGCATTGCCAGTGGCCAGACTTGCGAACATCGCCGGATAGGCATTCCATGTGGGAAACGAGGCACAGCAGATGACGAGGCCGATGCCACGCGGCACCAGCCGATAGGTTTTCTCCAGCGCCACGTCCTCGCGCCCGAAGGTTCGGTGCCACGTGGCACTTTCGGGCACATCGGCCATGGCCTTCGCCGCATAAGCCAAAGCCTCGATGCCGCGATCGAGCGCATTGGGTCCGCTGCCGCTGAAAGCCTGGGTATAGCTCTGGCCGGTGACATGCATGATGCCATGGGCCATTTCAAAATTGCGTTCATAGAGCCGTTGGCTCATCTCGCAGCACAAGGCGATGCGCAGCCGTGGCGCCACCTCGCGCCAGTCCTCCATCGCCGCTTGTGCGGCGGCGATCAGCGCCTCGGGCGCGCTTTGCGGATAGTCGATCCGCAGGGCTTCACCCGTATAGGGCGAGATTTCACCGCCGGTGCGCCCGATCACCCCAGGCTGCTCAAGCCGAAACGGCTTTCCGCGTTGCGCCTCGAACGCCTTGCGGCCGGCTTCCGGCTTTTCAGTTCCATGAATTTTGGAGCTCGGCGAATCCTTATACGGGCTCCAATTGCGGCGTGTTTGCACCGCCTCGATCGCCGCCGCCATCAGCGGTGCGTGGCGTTCCATCAGGGCATCGAAAGCGGCCTTATGGGTTTGCACGTCCACGATGGCGCCTTCCGGTTTCAAACCAAACGTTCAACGACCATGGCGGAGCCGACGCCGGACGCGCCGGTGGTGACTACGAGACCGTAACGTCCCTTCGCTGCATCGAGCGCGTCGAGCAGCGACGACAGCAAGATCGCACCGCTGGCGCCGAGCGGGTGGCCGCGCGACATATGTCCGCCGGCGACATTCACCTTCTCGGGATCGACATCATAATCGCGCAGGAATTTGACGACGGTAACGCCGAACGCCTCCATGAATTCGATGCGATCCATGTCTTTAAGTGACAGATTGGCACGCACCAGAGCTTTTTCCATCGCGGCGAAGCCAGCAAGCAAGGAGGCCTGCGGATCACCGCCCGCATCCGCATAGGCGACGATGCGCGCGCGCGGCGTCACATCGAAAGCATCGCGGCCGGCAACCACCGCCAAGGCAGCCGCGTCGCACATCGGCGGCGCATGGGCGATGGTGTGGCGATGATCGAGCACTTCGCCTTCCAGCGCTGCGCGATAGGCATCGGCAACGGGACCGAAGGCCGGCTGTAGGCCGGCTAAGCTTTCTGATGTCTGCGCCCGCACACATTCATCGCGCGCCAACACTGGCGCGCCCTGCGCATCCTTGATGGCGATGCGCGATTTCATCAGCACGGGATCGGCCTCCGCCGACCCAGCCCGCTGATTGGAGCGCAAAGCCGCCGCGTCGAGATCGGCGCGGGAAATATTCTCCACTGTCGCCAGCCGATCGGCAGCGAGCGCCACCGGCACGTAACGGGTGCGCAGCGGAAAATTCATGTCGGTGTAATAGTCGGCCTTATCAGCCATGAAGGTGACGCGCGACATGCATTCGACACCCCGGCCATGGCGACGGGCGTCGTGCCAGCGGACACAAATGCCGCCGCCTGGCCGATCGCGCTCAGGCCGGACACACAGTAATTGTTGATCACCTGCGCGCTGACACCATCCGGCAGACCGGCATGCAACTTGGAGATCAAGGCGATATTGCCGCCTTGCGCACCGATCTGGCCAACGCAGCCGAGAACAAGGGCCTCGGTGCTTTGCCGCGCACCGGGAATCCGCTCTTCAAGACCGTCGACCAATTGCTTGACGAGTTCGTGCGGCGGAATGGCGGCGAGGCCGCCATCGGGCCGCGCCTTGCCGCGCGGCGTGCGCAGCGCATCGTAGATATAGGCGTCCATGAGCCTCAAGCCGCGATCTGATCGCCACGCGCCCAGGTCGCGTGGAAACCATTGGGCACGCGCACCGGCAGAATCACGCGAGCGACTGGCCCATCCTCGAAATTCTTGGCGTCGATGATCTGCACTTCCGAATGGCTGCGATCGGCCGCCTGAACGAATGTCACGACGTAGCCATCGTCCTCGTCCTTGGCGCCGATGCGCGGCGCGAAGGCGGCCTCGGAGCCGAACCAGCCCGGCTCGAATTTATAACCCTGCCGCGCGCCGGTCTCGAGATTGTATTTATAGAGACCATCAAACAGCAGCAGTTCGCTCGGCGCCATCGACACGTGATAGGACCATTTCGACTTGCGGCCGGAATAATCCTGGTTGATCGCCGGGAATTCGCCAAAGGCATCGTCGAGCTGGCGGAATTTGACGGCGCCAGTGCGCATGTTCATGCGCCATTCCACAGGCACGGCATGCAGCTTCAGCACCGCGACCATGGCGGCATAATCGCCATAGGCCGCATTCGGGCCATAGCCATGGGGCACCATTTTGCAGGCGTGCATGACGACATCGTCGCCATCCTCCCAGCTATTGGTGACGTGATAGATGTAACAAGGATCGGTCTCGAACCAGCGAATGTCGCTGCCGCGACCATTGCGCGGCACCACGCCGAAGCGGGCCGGCTGATTGCGCTGCTGAATGCGCCAGAGGCTCTGCCGCAGGCCTTGTTCTGTAAAGACAATCGGCAGGTCGTGCAGAATGATATAGTTCTCGGTCAGACCCATATCATGCGGCAGGCGCGGGCCCGGCAGTTCGACGCGGTCGAAATTGGTCAGCACATTGTCCTTGCTGACGACGCCGAAGCTCATCCAGGGCTCGTAGAGCGAATAGTCGAAGAAGGCGAATTCGCCAGTGACATTGTCAACCTTGGAGTGAGCCGACACGTGGCGCGGCAGCTTGCCGCCAAAGCTTTCGTCGCCGATGGTCTCCAGCGTACGCGGATGAACGCGTACGGGCGTGCCGGAAATGTACCACAGGCCCATCAGTTGGCCGTTGTGGACGACGACATCGGTGTTGGCCGTGTCTTTATAGACCTTCTCGCCGCGTTCGCGATGCGCCGGCAGCAGCACGCCGCCCGCGCCGCAGCCACCGTTCAGATCGGCGAGATGATCTTGCGAGCGGATGTAGCGGTTGCGATATTCCGCCTTGCCATTCTCGAAATAGACGGCATGCAACATGCCGTCGCCGTCGAACCAATGATGCAGATCCGTCGGCATATGGGTGGGGTTGGGTCCATTGCGCACATAAGCGCCATGCAGATCACGCGGGATTTCGCCGATGACTTTCGGCGACAGCACCGTGACCTCGTCGCTGACCGGCGCGAAGAAGCCTTGCAGATAGGGATTGCGCGCGTTGACGTTATCCGAGTTGTGGCCGAGTTCCGCCATCTCATCCCTCCTCCGCTATCGAGCCCCATCCCGGCTCTTGTTTCAGCTAAGCACTTTTGGTCTGTTAACGCAAGTTATAACCGACACGCTTTCGCCAACTATTTTGCGGCAGGCCGAGGCCAGGGGAAGAAGCGCGGCGTGCGCGCGACATAGTTCGCCCAGGCGTCCGGGCGTGTGCGGCTCATGTGCATTTCCTTGAACCGCCCCGCCGAGCCATAGCCCATGAACCAGGTGACGTAAGCCGGGCAGACGATGGTGAGGAAGCCATAGGGATTGGCGAGGGCGAAGACGAAATAGCCCCACCACATCACGGCTTCGCCAAAATAATTCGGCTGGCGCATGACGCTCCACACGCCGGTTTGCAGCAAACCACCGCGATTGGCCGGGTTCTCCTTGAAACGGCGGAGCTGAAGATCGGCGAAGGATTGAAAGAGAAAGCCGACCAGCCAAACGAGAAAGCCCAGAACAGCCGGCCAAACCATTTGCGGGCTCGGCGTGCCGAATGCAAAGGCGAAAGGCGCGCTCCAGATCCAGATCAGGACGCCTTGCAACAAATGGATTTGGAAGAAACCCCACCACAGCCAGGAGTTGCCGCCCCGCTTGCGCCGCGTCGCATAGGGCTGACGCTCTTCACCAATATTGTCGTGATACGTCTGAAAGGCGAGCCGCAGCGACCATGCCGCCGCCATAGCCAGAAGCAGGCCCGACCACCAACTGAAATTGGCGCGAAAAAGATACGCCATGAAACATGCGGCGCCGAACGGCAGCAATGGATAGGCGACATCCATGATGCCGTGATTGCGCAAAGCCGTGCCGATGGCCCATGTCACGCCCAAACCCAGCAAAATGAAAATGCCGGCGGTCGCCCAAACGGTCAGCACGCCGCGCAACAGTCCATCGCCCAAGCTGTAGGCAACGAGCAGGACAACCAGTGGCACCGCCGCATGAACATAGTGCCAAGCTTTGCCGCGCGTATCCTTCGGCATGACGAGCAGCCATATCGCGGCGATCACACACCAGCCGATCAGCATTTGCAGAATCAGGTTCACGGCCAATCCTCCCCACTCGGATCGCTCTCTCCTGCAGGCCACACGCAGCTTCAGCGCGAGACTCTTGCAAGAGTTGTGGAAGGGAGACTTGCAAAATTAGTCCATTAATGCAAGCTATGCATACGCACTCCTGGGAGGGATGGTTTTGCGTAAGGATCAGACGGATCAGTCAGCGACGCGCGGCAGCGCGCATGTCCTCGCGTTCCCAGCGAATGCGCTTGGCATCGGCCGGCAAACCCGTCGCGACATTGCAAACGACCGGCGTGATGCGCTCGCCCGTTTCGCGATCGATCAGTTTCATCGGCGGATTGTCGAAATCGCACAACCAGCGCTCGCTCCAACCAAACAGCGCCAAGATCACCGGATAGAGACCAAGCCCCGCTGGCGTCAGCCGATATTCGAAACGGATCGGTCCATCCTGATAGGGATGTTTCTCGAATATGCCGTTGGCAACGAACCGGTTGAGGCGCTCCGTGAGAATGTTCGAGGAAATGTTCAGCACCTGCGTGAACTGATCGAACCGGCGCAGGCGAAAAAAGGCTGCCGAGAGAATGGCGGCGCTCCAATAATCACCGATGATCTCAACCGACCGCTCAAGCGGCAGCTCGCCACGGCCCGTCTCCAACCGACGCCGCCTGGAACTCACCGGCAGGCGCCGCTCTTCAATGCCTGGACCACGTGTATAGGTGATGCGGCGCGGATCGACCGGCTTGCCATGCGGCCGATCGAGCACGGCGAAACGCACGCGCTTGCCCGTCTCGCGATCGAAAAAGGCCAGGGCATAACGGTTGCGCAGCGGCTCGGGCGCATAGAGCCGATCCCATTGACCTTGCATCACCGACACACCGAAAAGATCGAGCCCCATCGCGGTGAGGCCATATTCGGTGCGCACGCCACCCTCGCGCGTGCGCAATTCGATAAGGCCAGAGGCGACGAGACGCGTCAAACGGTCGGACAGAACGCTGCGCGGCAGGCCGAGACTTTCGCGCCAATCGGAGAAGCGATGCACACCGAAAAAGGCGTCGCGCAGAATCAGCTGTGTCCAGGTGTCGCCCATGATGGCGAAAGCACGCGCGACCGGATTTCCCAAAATCGCATCTATCAATTTCTGATCCACGATTTCGGTTCCGCTCCGTGGGTTCGAGTGCAACGCAAGCGACGCGATGGTGGTCATGGACGCGCAAATCAACGACGTCTCTTCAATCAAATGCACAGAAACGATGAGAACAACAAGAGCCTTTTGCAACGCGGTTTGGTGCGTTCGGACGACGCGGCAAGATTGACAACCCGCAGGGGCGCCGATACCCTGCTTCACTAATTGAAGTAATAAGCGGAGGGGACGACACGATGACGGACCTTTCAGGTCGTGTCGCGATTGTGACGGGAGCCGGCAAGAGCCTTGGCCGCGCTTATGCGCTGGGCCTGGCGGAACGCGGCGCCGCCGTCGTCGTCAACAACCGCCGTCACCAAGGCGAAAGCGACGAACAAACCTCGGCCGCGCAAGTCGTCGCCGCCATTCGCGCGCGCGGTGGCCGTGCTGTCGCCAATTACGACGAAGTGGAGCAGGCGCAGGCCGGCGAGAACATGGTCAAGGCCGCCCTCGCCGCCTTCGGACGGCTCGACATCGTCGTCGCCAACGCGGCCGTGCCGCAGGCCGCCGCCTTTCACAAAACATCGGTCGAAGACTTCCGCACCATTTTCGATGTCGGCTTCTACGGCACGCTGCATCTCTTGCAGGCGGCGTGGCCGATCCTGCGCGAGAACGGCTATGGCCGCATCGTCACCACCACATCGAGCGCCGGCCGCTTTGGCAATCATGGCCTGACGGCTTATGGCGCCGCCAAGGGCGCCATCGAAAGCCTCACCCGCAGCCTCGCCGCCGAAGGCGCGGCGCGCGGCATCAAAGCCAACGCCATTTCCCCCTATGCATTATCGCAAATGACCTCGGCCTATCTTTCCGGCGAGATCGCCGAACGGTTCAGCCCGGAACAAGTGGTGCCGATGGTGCTCTGGCTCGCCAGCGAAAATTGCACAG
>Ga0066256_1000939_pt1 | contig 48942 bp, 37 predicted proteins | sample ThiBio_1000_biof_FD_87107 | JGI IMG/M metagenome (GOLD analysis project Ga0066256, IMG submission 87107) | Wastewater bioreactor microbial communities from Cape Town, South Africa - Thiocy_expt_1000_biof (version 2) | ecosystem: Engineered > Bioreactor > Thiocyanate-remediating >... | reverse complement strand
GGCAAGGACGGAAACGAGACCGACGCCGATTGCGGCGGCGGCGCATGCAACTCGTGCGCGGTCGACAAGCGCTGCAAGTCGACGGTCGACTGTGCGGGACAGGCCACCTGCATCGCGGGCGTGTGCCGCGTCGATTCATGCGTCAACGGCGTGCGCGACAAGGACGAGACCGGCGTCGACTGCGGTGGTTCGTGCACGCTCAAGTGCGCGCTGAACCAGACCTGCCGCGTGGGCACGGACTGCGCGTCCGGCTTCTGTAGCAAGGCCGGACTCTGCGTGGCGACGAGCTGCACCGACGGCCTTCGGAACGGCAACGAGACCGGCGCCGACTGCGGCGGGAGCTGCGGCAAGTGCCCCACCGGCACGGCAAGCAGCGTCGCCTCCGACTGCGCGTCCGGCTTCTCGAACGGGACGCACTGCGTGGCGACCTCGTGCGAGGACCGCATCCGCTCCGGCGGTGAGACCGATCGCGACTGCGGTGGCAACACGGGCTGCTACCGCTGCTCGGTCGGCCTCGCGTGCACGCAGAACAGCGACTGCGTCGCGGGCCTGCAGTGCACCGCCGGTCGATGCGCGCCGATCCCGGCGCCGACGTGCGACGACCGCATCGTGAACCAGAACGAGACCGACGTCGACTGCGGCGGCTCTTGCAAGAAGTGCGATGCTGCGAAGCGCTGCAACGTCGCCGCCGACTGCGAGAGCTCGATCTGCGCCGCCGAAGGGGGCAACGAGGTTTGCCGACCGGCCCGGTGCGACGATCAGGTGAAGAACGGCGGCGAGACCGGCATCGACTGTGGCGGCACGTCGTCGTGCGCTCGATGCGCGGCAGGACAGGCGTGCAGCGTGGGCTCGGACTGCCTGACTGGCGTCTGCTTGGGCGGCATCTGCGGCGGCGCTCACACCGTTGGCGGCACGCTCACCGGGCTCGAGACGGGCGGGAGCATCACCCTCCAGAACAACGGCGGGGACGCGCGCGTCGTCACTCAGAACGGAGCGTTCACCTTCTCGCAGACCGTCGCGCAGAGCAGGCCCTACGCTGTCACGGTCAGCTCGCAGCCCACGGGGCAGAGCTGCGCGGTCACCAACGCGTCCGGGACCGTGCCGAACGCGAACGTCACGAACGTCGCGGTCGCTTGCACGAATCAGACGTACAACCTCGGCGGGACCGTGAGCGGCCTGATCGGCAGCGTCACGCTCCGAAATGACGGCGGCAACAACATCACGATCTCGCAAAACGGAGCGTTCACCTTCCCGACGAAGGTGCCGTACCGCGGCACCGTCGCGGTCTCGGTGCTCACGCAGCCGGCCGGTCAGGCGTGTACCGTCAGCAACGGTACGGGTCTGATGGGCGCCGCGGACATCGGCAACGTGTCCATCTCGTGCACCTCGAACTCCTACACGCTCGGCGGCACCGCGAGCGGCCTCAAGGGGAGCGTCGTTCTCACCAACAACGGCACCGACCTCACGGTGAACCAGAACGGCTCGTTCACCTTCGGCTCGTCCGTGAGGTTCAACTCCGCGTACGCGGTCACGGTTCGGACGAACCCGGCGGGGCAGACCTGTACGGTGTCGAACGGCAGCGGCACGGTCGGCGCCGGGAACGTCACGAACATCGGCGTCACCTGCACCGATAACCCGTACACCGTCGGAGGCAGCGTGAGCGGCCTCACCGGGACCGTGGTCCTGACCAACAACGGCGGCAACCCGGTGACGGTCTCGGCGAACGGAGCGTTTACGTTCTCTTCGTCGGTCCCGTTCTCCCTGCCGTACTCCGTCGCGGTGCAGTCGCAGCCCGCGAACCAGACCTGCGTCGTGTCGCGCGGCGCTGGTACGGTCGGCGCCGGCAACGTCACGAACGTCGACGTCTCCTGCTCGACGAACATGTTCACGCTCGGCGGTACGATGGTCGGTTACGCCGGCCTCCTCGTGCTCCAGAACAACGGGACGACTAGCCTGACGATCAGCTCGAACGGGTCCTTCCAGTTCGCGCAGCCGGTCGCGCAGGGCTCGAGCTACGAGATCACGATGCTCTCGTACCCGGCAGGCAGGTCCTGCACGGTGTCGAACGGCTCCGGCGTGGTCTCCACGACGGTCTCCGACATCGTCGTGACGTGCTCGGCGCTCTCCTATCCGATCGGCGGGACGGCGACCGGCATCACGGGCCCGGTCGTGCTGCGCAACGGTGACGACCTGGTCACGGTCCCCGCGGACGGCGCGTTCACGTTCGGCACGCCGGTCACGCACGGGGGAAGCTACTCGGTGTACGTCCAATCGCAGCCCGCCGGTCAGGCGTGCTCGGTGGTCAACCCGAACGGCAACGCCACGGCGGCGGTCACCAACATCGGCCTCAACTGCAGCCCCGACTCGCACACGCTCGGCGGCTCGGTCTCCGGCATCTCCGATCGCGTCGTCCTCCGAAACGGCAACGGCGCTGACCTCATTGTCTCGGGGGACGGCTCGTTCGCGTTCCCGGCGCCGGTCACCGCGGGGCAGACGTACTCCGTCACGGTCGTGACCCAGCCCGCGCGACGCTCCTGTACCGTCACGAACGGGTCGGGGACGATGCCGAGCTCGAGCGTGTCGAACGTGACTGTGACGTGCACGGCGACGCGCCGTCTCGCGTTCGTCACCAGCGCGACCTCGCATGGTTCGGTCAGCGGCGTCTTCGGCGCCGATGCTCGTTGCCAGGAGGCGGCGCGCAACGCGTCGCTCGGTGGCAAGTACCTGACGTGGATCTCGGACACCCACTCCTCTGAACCGGCAGCGCGCTTCGAGCGGTCGACGGTGCCGTACGTGCGCGTCGACGGCGTTCAGGTGGCGGCGAACTTCACGGCGCTCACGAGCGGCACGCTCGAGGCCCCGATCAACGTCACCGAGACCGGCTCGACGTACGATGGGTCCGTGTGGACGTCGACGTACACCGACGGCAGGTACTCCGGCAGCGTGGCGTGCAACGGTTGGACGGCCTTCGTGGGTAACCAGTACGGCGGCCAGGGCATCTCGTCGTCGACGACCGGGTCGTGGTCGTTCACCGGCACTGCGCCCTGCAACTCCTCGCTGGCGTTCTACTGCTTCGAGCAGTGAGCGGCGCGACGCGGAGCACGTCTCGAAGTGGAGACGTGCTCCGGCGTCGAAGTGAGTGAGGCAGGCGCACGCTCCAAGTGCGGGGACCGACGGGACGTCAGGACACTACGGACAGGCGAGCGATGCCTCGGTGCACGGGGGCGCATCGATCTCGGGATCGACCGGCGCGGCTCCGGGGGCGACGGCTGCCGGCGTTGCGGTGAAGCCCACGACGAATGCCAGCGCATCGCATTGATCCCCGACGAAGTCGCGGTCGGGATTGCTCATGATGTCGGCGGCCTGGCAAAGCAGCGTCTGGACGACCTTGAACTCGTCATCCTGGCAATAACGTTCCCCGCCGTCTGGCGGGACGCTCTTTCCGAACGAGGTGAGCACGTCCGTCGCCAGGACCCGCCCGGCCAGCACGCCATCCTTCAGCTCCAGGCCTCCGTCCCTCGATTCGAGCTTTGCCACGATGACGGGACGGTGGACTCGCAGCGGAGATGCGCCGAGGCCGGTCAAGGCGATCGGGCCCGGGCTCGGTTGATCCCGGCCGTCGACCACGAGCTGATGGTCGCGGACGTAACCCTCGAACGAGGGAAACGTCACGTAGCCGTCCTCACGGATGCGAGCCGAGCCCCAGCGATCCGTCCCGTCCCACCGCGCGGGGTAGGTCGGCAGGCACCGATTGCCGTCCGGGCCCTCGCCTCCGGTGTGGGGCGCACGAATCCCGAACGATGGATCTGCGAAGACGACGACTTTGTCGTCGTCAGGCCCGCCGTTGTAGTCCTGCAGGACGAGGAGGACCGTCTGCCTCCCGCAGTCGAGCGTGTCGTTGATGTTGTCGTTGAACTTGTCGACGCTCGCTTTGGCGAATCCCGAGGTGATCGTGAGCAGCGCGTTGTCGACACCGCCGTCGAGATCGCAGCCGCGGCTGGTCTTGGGATGAACGCAGCTCGCCCGCGCCTGTGCTGGATCCTCGGCGGTGCAGGTGCACGTGCGATCGAGATCGAACCCCGCATTCGGACCGCCACCGAGGACGATCGTCTTCATCGCGACGATATACGTGCCTCCGTCGCCGCCTCCAGTGCCGACCGGCGGTCGGGGGGGCAGCGGGGCGCTGCAGCTCGTTCCGGCTTCGTTCGAGGCCTCGACGCCGCCATCGTTGCCACCGCTTCCACCGTCCGCGACGTCGAAGTCGGCGTCGCGGATGCCGAGCAAGGGGTGGACAGCCAGCACGGGGGGCGGGGGGGGGGCCGGTGGCGGGCGGGGGGGGGGGAGGACGCACCCCCGTGCCCGGGGGAGCGGCGTGGCCCCGCCGCTCGGCTGAGGGACGATACGCAGAGTCGGTGGAGCGCTCGCGGTGCTCGTCGTCGGCTTCGCCGTGAGCACGAGGACGACGCCGGCTGCGAGCAAGCCGATGCCTGCGCCGACGGCGACGTTCGCGATGTTGGCGTTGGCGTTCGCGTCGTCGATCGCGCTCACGGCCTTCGATCGTGCCGCCTCGTTCGGGCACAGGTTGCCCGGGCATCGGGCCGCCGCGTCCTCTGCGTCGCCGTTCTTGTTCATCGCGAGCACGCCGAAGACGGCGCCCGTCCCGAGCGCGGCGATCCCGAGCCCGCCGAGGACGTAGCCGACCGTGCGTCGCGTTCGGCCCGAGTCCGTGGTCACGACGCCGGGCTCGCCGGTGCTGGGGGGAATGACAGGCGAGGCGGGTGCGTCGATTAGGACGGGGATCGCGATCGTCTGCTTGTCGGCGTTGTCGCCGACGACGATCTCGAGGGTGCGGCTCACCTTGCCGGGGGCCGAGACCTCGAAGACGTGCTTTCCGGGATCGACCGGCAGCTCGACGCCCCAGCTCGCCTCGGCGATCGGTCGGCGCTTGTCCATCTCGATGCGCAACCCGGAGGCCCGGGCGCTTTCGGCGACGTCGACGATGATGAACGACAGGACGGGCGTGAGCTTCGCTTCGTGCTCCCGCGCCAGCGCGACACGGTCCTCGCGTCGTCCGATGGACCGGGCGACCACCTGCCTGAACTCGGCCCACGCGGTCGCCGTTCGTTTGATCTGCTCGTGGCAGAGCGCGAGGTTGAGGAGCGTTCCTGTTGCCGTCGTATCGAGCTCGTAGGCGGCTTCGAACTTCTCGCAGGCGCGCTCGTAGTTCTTCTCCTCGTCCATCAGTCGCTTGCCTTCGAGGAACAACTTCTCCGCCATGGCCACGTCGTCTGCCTGCGCGGGCACTGCGCCGAGCATCGCCGCCACGCACACGACCGCCGAAGCGTAGAGCCTAATGGCTCGTGTCTGTCGGACCATTGGGCTCACTTTTCGTCGAGGTGGGCGCAGTGGGTTGCGCCGAGGGTCTGGGAGCAGTCGGGCGCTGCGGGCGCGCAGCAGAAGGACGGGCCGAAACCGCAGACGCCGAGAGTGCGGGCGGCGTCGTCGGCGCGAGAGCGGCGGTCGCGGAGGCGAGGGCCGGCGGCACCTCCGTCGAGGGGCCAGGCGGAGTCGAGGCGGCGGTCGTGACGGCCGACGGCGCCTCCGTCGAGAGCGCGGGCGAGGCAGGCGACGTCGAGTCGGGGAGCTGCAGCTCGTTGGCTTGCCGCTCCGTCCCGCGCCGCATGTAGATCGCCGAGCCGCCCAGCAGTCCGACGACGGTCACCGCGAGTGCGGCCACGCCTCCGAGCATCCGGACTCGGCCCGCGGGTTGGGTCGAGAGCCGCCTCTCGGTCGTTGCGAACGCCGCCGGCGATGACGGCGAAGCAACGGCGGCCGGGGCCGTGTTCGCCGGCGGCATCATCGATGCTCGGCGGACGATCCGCGCTGCGAGCGTCGCGCTATCCGCGTTCGCGAAGGGGGTGAGGGCGGCAGCGAGCTCCGCGACCGACGCGAAGCGCGCCTCGGGCGACTTCTCCAGGCACCGACGGATGATCGCGTCGAGCCCTTCGCTCAGATCGGGCCGGCTTGCGCGTGCGCTCCGAGGTTGATCGACCGAGATGGCAGCGAGGAGCGCGGCTGCCGTCTCGCCTTCGAACGGCAAGGCGCCGGTCAAGAGCTCGTGCAAGATGATGCCGAGCGCCCAGACGTCGGATCGCACGTCGGCTCGCTTCGCGCTCCGGATCTGTTCGGGAGGCATGTACGCCGGAGAGCCGAACACCTCGTGCGTCTCCGTGAGCGACGAAGAGCCTCCGTCGAGCGACACCTTGGAGATGCCGAAGTCGAGCACCTTGATGAGCGGTGAGCCGTCCGACCTCGTCGTGAGGAACAGGTTCGACGGCTTGAGGTCGCGGTGAACGATGCCGTTCGCGTGGGCCTCGTCGATCCCGGCGCAGGCCTGGACGACGTAGCTCACCGCATCGTGGGCCGGGAGAGGGCCGTTGTCCTGGAGCACCTGCGCGAGGTCGCGACCGTTCAGGTACTCCATGGCGATGAACGGTGATCCGTTCGGGAGCTGACCGACATCGCTCACGCGCACGATGTGCTCGCTCTTGATGCGCACCGCCGCGCGCGCCTCACGGAGGAAGCGCTCGACGTTCCCCGTGTCGGAGGCAGCTGCCCCGCGCAGGAACTTCAGCGCGTAGAGCTCACCGAGCTGCAGGTGGGTGACCGCCACGACGACCCCCATCCCGCCCACACCGAGCACGCGCTCGACGCGGTACTTGCCGGCGATGAGCTCCCCCACACGGAGGAGTTGCTCACCCGCGTCCCCGGAAGGCGTCTTCTTACGCGTAGAGGAGTCATCCCACACTGGCGCGAGGGATGATACTACGCGACGTCGAGGGGGTGGAAGACACGCGCCCCTGTCATCGTGCTCAGCGCGGCGGGCCGCCGAATCCACCCGGGGGCGGTCCGCCGTATCCACCGAATCCACCCGGGGGCGGTCCGTAGCCGGGCGGTCCACCGAATCCACCCGGGGACCCGTAGTATCCGTATCCGCCTTGCGGCGGCGGGGGTGCGTCGTCGAAGCGCGCCGCCGTCCCGCTGAGGCGCGTGTAGACCGTCGCGAAGGCGACCATGACGAGCGGGACTGAGACCAACCCGCCGACGCAGCAGGCGGCGTATCCGGCGAACGCGATCAGCATGGAGACGAGGCCGAAGAGGAAGATGTTTCCCTTGTGACCCTTCGTCGCTTTCCAGCTCGCTTTCATCGCGTCGATCGGGCCCATGTTCTGGTCCACGACGTAGAACTGAGCGAAGGCCACGCCGAGGCCGATGATGATCCCGGGGACGATCAAGAGGACGTACCCGAGGAGCACGGCGAGGAGCGTCAGAAAGAGCACGGCCAGCAGCGGGAGGAAGCGGCTCCCGCCCGCGAACATGTCACCGAACTGGGGCGTCTGCCCGCGCGCCGCCGAGCACCACACCTTGACCATTCCACCCGTGAAGAACGCGGCGACGACGAGCCCGATGAAGACGCAGACGCTGTAGATCGTCCAGTACTCCGTCGAGTGCATTTCGACGGCCCGTGTCGCGACGAGGATGCCCGGGACGTAGTTCGGAATGCCGCTGAGCAGACCGCTCAAGAGCTGCGTGAGCACGAGCGTCGGCCAGGACGGCTTGAACATGTTCCAGGCGTGGCCGATCACCTCGCCGATCTGCCAGGGCTGCGGCGCGCCAGCTGCGGGCCGGGCGGGCTGCGGAGGGGACTGCGGTGAGGTGTACGCGTACGGGTTGTAGTTGCTCATCGCTGAAAGCCGCTCTTTCGGAGGTAACATGCACCTCCGCGACCGGCAATCGACGCAGGCCGGAGGCCCACGTCTGCCTCGAGGTTGGCACACGAGCCCCGAGCTCGACGAGGCGAAACGAGAAGGATGCCGAGCGCGCTCGTCGATCCGTCAGAAGCGGAGGCCGCACCCGTGAACACTGCACGCGACGGCGGCGCGGGCCGAGCCGTCGCGTGGCGCGTCAGCGCGACGACGAGCCCGCCGACAGGTCTGCGAGCCCGAGCTGCCACCGGGAGCGTAGCCGCGCATCCAGCGAAGCTTGGTGCGCGTGTCGAGCGCAGTGTTGGTCGTCAGCGTGTAGTGCCCGACCGGAGCGTCGGAGGAGGCCGACCCCGAGCGCGATGCGATGTCGATGTCCGCGAGAGCGAGGCCCACGCGAGAGAGCCGCATCGGAGGGCGGGTCGCGGGGGGTGAGGCTGCGTGCTATCAAGCTCGCATGGAGCAGACCTGCTTCGACGAGCTAGCTGAGCTCTTCGCTCGAGACATCGACCGAGAGCTGCTCCGACGTTCGGTGGCCAAGACCGTAGTGGAGCGGTTCATCTGGCTGGAAGAGATGCAGGCTTTTGCCGAAGAAGCGAGAAGGCGGAAAGACGAAGGCCGATGAAGCTGAGGGACCTTCTCGTCCGCCTCGCGGAGCATCAGGTGCGCTTCTCGGTGATCGGCGGGATCGCGCTGATCGCACGCGGCGTCCAGCGCGCGACCGAAGACCTGGACATTGCCTACGCAAGAGATCGCGAGAACCTGAGCAGGCTCGCCTCCGCGCTTGGGCCCATTCATCCGCGGCTTCGAGGTGTACCCCCTGGTCTTCCCTTCGTTCTCGACGAGGCGTCGCTGAGGAGCGGCTTGAACTTCACGCTCGACACCGACCTCGGCCCGCTCGACCTCTTCGGCGAGGTACCAGGGCTCGGCACGTTCGACCACGTCGACGCTGCCTCGAGCGAGATCGAAGTCGACGGGGTGCGGATGCTTGCGCTGACGCTCGAGGGCCTCGAGCGGGCGAAGCGGGCAGCGGGGCGGCCCAAGGATCTGGTCGACCTCGGCTACATCCGCGCGCTCAAGGGCTGAATCTCGAGCTCGCGCTCCAGACGAGGCGGTCTGGCGAGCGTACTCCGTTGGTCGTCGTCGCATGAACGAGCGTCGGATCGATCCCCGGGGCCCGTCAGTGCGCTCCGGGGGCGCCGCCGGCGGCGGGGTTCGCCTTCTTGAGGGCGAGGACGAGGAGAAGGGCGAGGAGGAAGACCGCCGTCGCCTTGATGAAGCCGTCCTGGAAGGCGAGCGTCATCGCCTGGATCCGGACCTTCAGCGCGAGGATGGTCTCCGGGACGAGATCGGGTCCGCCCGGCGCTTGCATCGCGATCGAGCCCTTGATCGCGGCGTACTGCTCCTGCGCGAGCGGCGCGTAGGGCGTGACCGACTCGGAGAGATACGACATGTGGATCTTCGTGCCGCGATCGACGAGGAGGCCCATCCACGCGGTGCCGATCGAGCCGCCGAGCTCGCGCGTGAGGTTGAAGAGGCCGGTCGCGTTGCCACGCTTGTCCGCAGGGACGTCCGAGAGCGCCATCACGCTGAGCGGGATGAAGACGAACGCGAGCGAGACCGAGCGCACGAACATCGACTGGACGAGATCGCCGAAGCCCGAGCGATCGGTGAGGTGGGCGTTCATCCAGAGGCTGAACGCGACGCCGGCGATGCCGAATGCGAGGAGCACACGCTGGTCGAACTTTCCGCCGAAGCGCCCGACGAGGGGCATGAGCACGATCTGGAAGGCGCCGGAGACGAGGAACACCTTGCCGATGTCGAGCGCGGCGTAGCGAAGGATCGATCCGCAATAGAGCGCGAAGAGGAAGTTGCCGGAGAAGAGCGCGAGGCCCATCAGCAGGTTGATCCCGGTCCCGGCCGCATACGTGCGGTTCTTGAAGATCCGGAGATCGACGATCGGATGTTCGGTCTCGAGCTGATGGACGACGAAGGTGACGAGCGCGCAGACCGCGACCCCCGCGAGGACAGCGATGAGGTTGTTCTCGAACCAGCTCTCGCGGTTTCCCTCCTCGAGCACGTACTGCAGCGAGGCCATGCCGACCGCGAGGAGGACGATCCCGAACGTATCGACCGGCTGCTTGGAAGGCGAAAAGTTGGGCTCCTCGATGAAACGGAGCGCGAGGATGATGGAGAGGATGCCGAGCGGGACGTTGACGAGGAAACACCAGTGCCAGCTCGACCAGTCGATGAGGTACCCGCCGATCGTCGGACCGAGGAGCGGACCCGTCACCGCTCCGAGACCGAACAGGCCGCCGGCCATGCCGTGTTGCTCCTTCGGGTAACGCCCGAAGAGGATCGTCTGCGCGGTCGGGATGATCGCGCCGCCGCCGAGGCCTTGAATCGCGCGGAAGACGACGAGTGAAGGCAGGTTCCACGCGAGACCGCAGAGCGCGCTCGCGACGGTGAAGAGGAAGATCGAGCCGGCGAAATAGCGACGAAAGCCGAAGCGCCGCTGGAACCAGCCCGTCATCGGGATGACGACGATGTTCGCCATCATGTAGCCGGTCGAGACCCAGCCGATCTGGTCGATCGGTGTACCGAAGCTCGCGCGGATGTCGTTCAGCGCGACGTTGACGATCGTGATGTCGACGAGCGCCATGAGCGCTGCGCACATGACGACGAACGTGATCCCCGCCTTGTTACCGGTGATGACGCCTTGACCTTGCATGACGAACTCTCCAGCGAGCAAAGCGCTCGTGTTCGAGCGCTCGATACAGCGAGGCTCAGTGCGCCGTCTTCACGGTCACGTACGTGCTCATGCCCGGTCGCAGTGTGAGGTCGTCGACCTTGTCGTCGAAACGAATGAGGACGGGAATACGCTGGACGACCTTCGTGAAGTTGCCGGACGCGTTGTCCGGCGGGAGGAGCGAGAAGCGCGCTCCCGAGCCGCCCGAGAGAGAGTCGACGTGACCGTTCAGCACGCGACCGTGAAAGGCATCGACCTTGATCGTGACGGGCTGCCCCGGCTTGATCTCGGCGATCTGGTCTTCTTTGTAATTTGCAACGATCCAGACGTCGTCCAGCGCGGTGAGCGCCATGAGCGGACGTGACGGATCGGCCATCTGGCCGACCTCGACGCTTCGGCGGGAGACGACGCCGCGGACCTGCGCTTTGACCTGCGTGTACGAGAGGTTCAGCTTGGCTTGATCGACCGCCGCCTCGGCTTGTGCGACGCGAGCCTTCGCGACGGCGACCGCGGCGCGGGCCGCTTCGACCTGCTCGGGACCGGCTTGCGCAGCAACGAGGCGGCCCTGGGCGGTCTCGATGTTGCCCGCGGCGTTCGTGATCCCGACGAGCGCGTTCTGCTCGCGCGCCTTCGCCTGTGCGACTGCGGCGACGGCTTGATCGAAGAGCGCCTTCTTCGCGTCGAGATCCGCCTGGGCGGTCGCTCCGTCGCCGTGGAGCTTCGTCGCGCGCTGGAGCTCGATCTCGGCGAGCGCCCGTCGTGACTCCGCGGCGTCGACGTCGGCTTTCGCCTGATCGATCGTCGCGCGTGACGAGCCGGCGAGCGCCGACGCCTGGACGACGCCGCCCTTCGCCTGACGGAGGTTCGCGTCGACGTTCTTCTCCGTCAGCGTGAGCTGCGTCTCGATGGCGGAGAGGCTCGCCTTCGCCGACAGGAGATCGGCCTCCGTGGTGACGAGACGGACCTTCGCGTCGCGATCGTCGATCTCGACGAGGACATCTCCGACCTCGACGAGCTGGTTGTCCTTCACGTTGACCTTGATCACCTGGCCCTGGATCCGCGCAGCGACGCTCGCGACGTGCGCCTCGACGAATGCGTCGTCGGTGGACTCTTTCCCGCGGCCGAGCGTCCAGACCGCTCCGCCGACCACGAGGCCCGCGACGACGAGACCTCCGAGGACCTGTTTCGCCCTCGGACGTTTCGCCGGCGTCGGCGAGGCCGCGGCATCGGGCTCCGAGACTCTCGATCCACTTCGCATCACGACGGCTTCGCTCATTGCCCCATCCGATGCCGCGTTCGGCAGGGTGAACAGTTGGCCGTTCTTGGATAGTCTGTACGCCCAGCCGAACAATCACCCGCCGGCAACCGACCGAATCGTCATGGCAGACCTCAATGATATCGCAGCGTTTACTGCCGTGGCACGAGCGCTGAGCTTTACGAAGGCGGCCCGAACGCTTCAGATGCCGAAGTCGCCGGTGAGCGAGCGGGTCTCCCGACTCGAGGCCCGACTTGGCGTCCGGCTCCTCGAGCGGACGACCCGGAGTCTCCGCCTCACGGCGTCGGGCGCGGCGTACTTCGCCCAGGTCGGCCGCATCGTCCACGAGCTCGAAGAAGCGGACGCTGCCGTCACCGCCGCCCACAAGACACCGCGCGGCGTCCTACGGATCGGCTGTCCTCTCCTCTTCGCGCAATCGTTCCTCTCCGACGTCGTCGCGACGTACCTGAGCCGGTACCCGGAAGCGCAGGTCGAGCTCGTCGTCGCCGATCGCCCGTTCGAAATCGTGGAGGAGGCGCTCGACGTCGCCATCCACGTCGTCGGCCCGATCGACGCGCAGCTCGTCGCGCGCAAGCTCGGCATCGGCGGGCGCGTCTGCGTCGCGTCGCCGGCGTATGTCGAGAAGCACGGCCGTCCCGGACGACCGCTCGACCTCGCCGAACATGCGTGCCTCGTGAACGGGCCCACGCGCAGCATGACATGGACCTTCGAGCGTGAGGGAGAGGCGCAGCCGGTCGTCGTCAACGCGCGCTACGCGGTAACGTCCTTCGAGCTCGTCTACCGCGCCACGCTCGCGCGCCTCGGCTACGCGCCGCTCCCGGCGTTCCTCTGCGTGAACGACATCGAGAGCGGACGGCTGATTCGTGTCCTCGATGATTGGTCCGCCGGCGAGACGACGCTCCACCTCGTGTACCCGAGCCACCGTCACCTCGCTGCGCGGGTGCGCGCGTTCGTCGATCTCGTCGTCGAACGTCTGCCGTCGTTCCCCTCCGGGCATTTCGCGGCGCCCCCGGTGAAGCCGCGGACGCTCGGCGCGTCCGGTCCGATCGGTCACTGACCGTTCGGCGTCGCGCTCCTCACGTCACGGCTTCACCATGGTGGTGGCCGTGATGGTTGCGCCGTCGCGGAGCTCCTCGTTCGCCCGCGCGGCCAACAGATCACCAAGGCGGAGGTCGCCGAAGACCTCGACCTTGCCGTCGTGCTCTTGCCCGACCTCGACGCGGACCCATTTCGCCTTCTGACCCTCGACCCGAACGACGAACGTCCCGGTGGTGGAGTCGACGAGCGCGGCCTTCGGGATCACGTAACGCGCGCTGGCCGCCGTGAGCGGGAGGGTCACCTCCGCGACCGCTCCGGGGAGCAGGCGCTTGCCGGAGTTCTCGACGTTCATCTCGACGCGCATTGCGCGGAGCCGGCTGTCGATCGCGCCGGCGACGCGCGATACCTTGGCGACGAAGCGCTCGCCGGGGCGTGAGCGCACGGTGAAGGAGACCTCTTGTCCCACCGCGAGGTCGGCGGCGCGAGCCTCCGGCACCGAGACCACGAGGCGGAGCCGGTCCTGCTCTTGGAGCGTGAAGAGGGGCGCCTCCGACCCGCGGCCGGCGGGACCGACGTAGGCGCCCGGGCTCACGTTGCGCGCGGTGACGACCGCGGTGAACGGTGCGCGCATCTCGAGGTAGCCGCTCTGTGCAGCCACTGCCAGCTTGGCCGCCTTCGCTGCGTCGAGCCGTGCGAGCTCGGCGCTCGTCTTCGCCGCCTCCTGTTCGAGATCGTTCTCCGAGATCGTGCCCGGCGTCTTGCTCGTCTCGGCGAGGCGGTCGTGGCTCGCCTTCGCGGCGATGTAGACCGCCTCCTGTGCCTTGAGCCTCGACTCGGCCTCGGCGACCTGGGAGCCGAGCTCGGGCGCCTCGAGGCTCGCGAGGAGCTGCCCCTGCGTGACTTCGCTCCCGACGTCGACGTGCACGCGCTTCACGAAGCTGCTCACCTTGGCGTAGAGGTCCACGCGCTCGAACGAGACGAGCTCGCCCGGGAGGCGGAGCGACGTGTCGAGCCTCTCCTCGCCGAGCGCGATGATGGGCGTCTCCGTCGTAGTCGCCGCCGCTTTCTGTTCGCGCTCCGCGCCGCCGGCGGGCTTGCACCCGGCGACGAGGAGCAGAGAGCCCACGAGGACGCTCGCCGTGGTGGCTCGCGCGAAAGGCCCGCGCACGAGGTTCCAACCGTTCTTCATTCCGCTGCTCCGTGCCGGACCGGGCCGGCGAAGTACTTGCTCTCCGGATCGTTGGGGTCGAGCGAGACGGAGACCGTCGACGACCGACCTTGCACCCATGCGAAGGCGAGCGGCAGGACGAGGAGCGTCGCGAAGGTCGACGCGAAGAGTCCTCCGATGACGGCGCGCCCGAGCGGCGAGACCTGGTCGCCGCCTTCTCCGTGCCCGACGGCCATCGGGATCATCCCGACGATCATCGCGAGGCTCGTCATCACGATCGGGCGGATGCGAAGCGATGCTGCCTCCCGCGCGGCCGTGAGCGCGTCGCCGGTCTTCTGCCGGATCTCCTCGGCGTTGGTGATCAGCAGGACCGCGTTCGCGATCGAGACGCCGACCGACATGATGATGCCCATGTACGACTGGAGATTGAGCGTGGAGCCGCAGAGCAAGAGAAGCGTCAGCGAGCCGACGAGGACCGCCGGCGCGGTCGTCAGCACCGCGAGCGACAGCTTGAACGACTGGAAGTTCGCCGCGAGCATGAGGAAGATGACGACGAGGGCGATGAGGAGCCCCGACTGCAAGCCCTCGAGCGTCCCCTCGAGCGTCTCGGTCAGACCCTTGACCTCGACCGTGAGCCCGCGCGGCGGCGGCCCGAGCGCGCGGATCGCGGCGCCGACCTGTGCGCTTGCCGACCCGAGATCGAGCCCGTGCACGTTCGCGGTGATCGTGAGCATCGGCATCGCGCCGAGGTTGTCGGTCTGGCCGTAGGTCGTCCCCGTCGTGATCTTCGCCACGTCGCCGAGCACCGGGCGGAGCGCGTCGCGACGGACCGAGATCTCGTTCACGCTCTCGAGGCTCGACATCTGGCTTTCGGGCACCTCGACCTGCACGTTGTAGCTGAGCCCGTTGATTCGATCGATCCAGGTGTTCTTGTCGGTGTATCGCGACGACGAGGTCGATGCGATGAGCGAACGCGTGACGTCGGAGAGGTCGACGCCGAGCTGGGCCGCGCGAGTGCGATCGACGTTGATGTCGATCGTCGGGTACTGCGTCGACTGCGCGAGCTGCAGATCGCGCAAGAAGTCGAGCTCGCTCAGCGAGGCCATGACCTTCTTGGCGAAGTCCTCGTTGACGTCCTTCTTCCGGCCGACGATCCGGACCTCGATCGGCGTCGCCGCGCCTTGGCTCAGGATCTTCTCGGTGAGCTCGACAGGCTCGAAGGACACCGCCAAGTCGGGCAGCTCGGTCTTCATCCGCGCGCGGAATGCGTCCTTGAACGCGTCGATCTTCCCGTGGTGCCCTTTGCCGAATTGCACCTGGAGGACGGCCTCTTGAGGGCCGCCCATGAAGAGGTAGATCGGGCTGATCGAGTAGAGCGACGGGTGAAGGCCCACGTACGCCGACGAGACCGCGACGTTCTCCTTGCCGACCATCTCCTCGACCAGGTGCAGGGTGGCGAGGACCTTCTTCTCCGTCTCCTCGATCCGGGTGCCCTCGGGGGCGCGCAGGCGCACCTGGAACTGGCTGGCCTCGGTCTTCGGGAGCACGTCGCGGCCGATGTGGCTCACGAGCGCGCCGGCGCCGAGGCACGCGACGAGGGCGTAGACGAGGACGAGCGCGCGGCGCCGCGCGAGCAGAGTGTCGAGCACCACGAGGAAGTGAGCGCGGAACCGGTCGAAGCGGCCGGGCTTGGTCGGCGCGTGGTGCGCGTGGCCGCCCTTCATCAGCCAGTTCGCCATCACCGGGACGAACGTCTGCGAGAGGAGGTACGACGTGATCATCGCGAAGCCGATCGCGAGCGCCAGCGGGCGGAAGAGCGAGCCCGGGATGCCCGACATCGAGAGGGCCGGCGCGAACACGGCCATGATGCAGAACAAGATGAGCAGCTTGGGGAAGGCGATCTCCTGACACGCCTCCCATATCGCGACGGACTTCGGTTTGCCCATCGCCAGGTGCTGGTGGATGTTCTCGATCGTGACGGTGGACTCGTCGACCAGGATGCCGATTGCCAGCGCGAGCCCGCTCAGCGTCATGATGTTGATCGTCTGCCCGAAGAGCTGGAGGAACAGCACCGAGGAGATGATCGACGTCGGGATCGTCATGACGACGATCGCGGCTCCGCGTGGGTCGCCGAGGAAGAGGAGGACCATCAGGCCGGTGAGGAGCGCGCCGATCGCGCCCTCGCTCAGCAGGCTCTCGACGGCGTTGATCACATAGGTCGACTGGTCGAACTCGTAGGAGAGCGTCACGTCCTCGGGCAGCGAGCTCTGGAATCGCGGCAGCGCGGCTTTCAAGCGCTGGACCACCTCCCAGGTCGAGGCGTCGGCCGATTTCGTGATCTGCATGTAGACGGAGCGCTTCCCGTTCACGAGCGCGTAGCCGCTCGTCACGTCGGCCCCGTCGCGCACGGTCGCGATGTCCCGCAGGTAGACGTTGTGGACGTCTCCCTTGAAGAGCGGGATGGACTCGAACTCCTTCACCGTGGGGATCGTGGCGTTGGAGCGCGCGAGGTAGTTGATGTCCCCGATCCTCACGTTGCCCGACGGCGCCGTCTGGTTGTTCAGACGGATCGCCTCGACGACCTGATCGGGACTGAGGTTGTGCGAGCGGAGCGCTCGGGGGTCGACTCGGACCTCGATCGTCCGCGCGTTGCCGCCGAACGGCGGCGGCGAGACCAGGCCGGGGATCGAGGTGAACGACGAGCGGACGTAGACGTTCGCCATGTCCTGGAGCTCGTTGTTCGAGCGCGTCGGACTGCTGATGACGAGCTGACCCACCGGGAGCGTCGATGCGTCGAAGCGGATGATGAACGGTGGCTGCGAGCCCGGTGGAAAGGCGGCCTGGATGCGGTTCGAGAAGGCGCTGAGCTCGGCGGCCGCCTGCGCCATGTTGGTGCCCTCGTAGAACGAGATCTTCATCAAGGTGAGACCCTGGATGTTCTTGGTCTCGATCGCCTTGATGCCGTTCACGAAGAGCAGGATGTTGACGTAGTTCTTCCCGAAGTACGCCTCCATCTGCTCGGGCGTGTACCCGCTGAAGGGATGGGAGATGTAGATGACCGGCAGGTCGAGCGCCGGGAAGATGTCGACCTTCACCGACTGGGCCGAGCGCGCGCCGAAGAAGAAGAGGCTCGCGACGATGACGAGGACGGTGATGGGCTTTCGCAGCGCGAGGCGGATCAAATTCATGGCTGTCGTGCCTGGCTGGAGAAGAGCTCGAAGTCGCCGGCGGCCGCCGCCTTCTGGAGCAGCGCCTGCCAGAGGCCGACGTAGGCGGCACTGCGATCGACCTCGGCGTGGCTCAGCGCGTAGAGGGTCTGCTGCACCTCGACCAGCGTGGCGAGGCCGTTGTCGTAGAGGGCCTTCTTCTGCTTGTACGCGGCCTCGGCGGCGGAGAGCTGGCGTGGGACCTCGCGGACGAATTCGAGCATGTTCTCGATTCGCGTGTCGGCGAGCGCCATCTGATTCTGGAGCTGCGACTCGACGAGCGCTTGTTCGCTCCGGGCCGACGCCACCGTCTCCTCCGCGGCCGCGTTGGGACCGCGGTTCTTGATCGGCGACATGAGGTTCCACGAGAGCGTGAGACCGACGATGAAGTTCGATCGGTCCGGTAAGATGCCGTCGAGGTAACCGGTGGAATAACGACCGGACGCAGGCGTGTAGTCGTGTTCGAAGCCCGACGCGCGCATGTGGTACGCACCGACGAGGTTGAGCCCGGGCCGGATCGACCTCGCGGCGGCGCGTGCGAGCGCTTCGGCCTCGTCGATCCGCGCCGCCTGGAATCGGAGCTGCGGGTTGTTCGCGAAGGTCGCGGCGGTCGAGAACCGAGCGGGCGCGCGTGAGAGGTAGGACTCGTCGAGCACGAACGTGGCCGACGGCGCATCGAGGTAGATGGCGAGCTGCGTCGCGAGGCGCTGCTCGCGATCGCGTGCGTCGACGACCGCGAGGCGCGCCCGCGACACCTCCGCCGAGGCGGTCGAGAGGTCGACCTCGGGGACGAGGCCGGTGCGTGAGCGGGCCTCGACCGAGCTCTCGACCGAGGCGGCGCGCTCGAGGTTCGACGCGGCGACCCGTGCGACTTGCGTCGCGACGAGGAGATCGGGATAGGCGCTCGCGACGCGCACCCCGTGGACGAACTTCTCTTGCTCGAGATCGGCCTTCGCGCGGCGCGTGCTCGCGTCGGCGAGATCGATCCGCGAGTCGACCCGGCCGAAGGTGAAGAGCTCCCAGTTGACGGCGAGGAGGTAGTTCGCGCCGAACGCCGCGTTCCAGCTCTGCTCTCTCGCGGTCGGACCCGCCGACGAGATCCCCTGGAGGCCGATCGGCGTCTGGGGGCCGAACGCGCCGTTGACGGTACCGAAGCTCTGCTGTGCGGCTGCGGTGACGTCGGGGAGGTAAGCGTCACGCGCGCCGGTCGCGCGCGCTTCGGCGGCGGCGAGCTCATGCTTCTTGACCGCGAGGCTGCGGTAACGCGAGAGGGCGCGCGACACGGCCTCTTCGAGGCGCAGCGGCTCGGCGCGCGCGAGTGGCGCGACCAGCAGCAGCGCGAACGCGAAGATCAGCATGAAAAGCCTGTTCATCGTCGGAGCTCGCGGCCTTGTTTCTCCGCCGGCCGCGTCGAGGAAGGACGGACCGCGGACGAGAGGGATGCCGAACGGGCGGCTTACAATTCACCGCGACGACGCGTCGCGAAAGCCCATTGGGCGGAACGTCAGTCGTTCCCTGCCGGACCGAATCGGCGTTCCGATCGCCGTCTTCAGGAACGGCGTCGGCTCAGCGACACGCGAGGGCAGCGGGCAGCTCGCGCGCGATCCGGTCGGCGAGCTCGCGCACGCGCAACGGGAGGTAGCTGCGCGAGGGTCGAACGAGGAAGACGGGGCGCTGGTCGACGACGCAGCTCGGGAAGAGCCGGATCAGCCGACGTTCATGGAGGTCGCCTTTGACGAAGTAGAGGGGAAGCCGCGCGATCCCGAGTCCGGCAAGGACGGCCTGGCGGAGCCCGCCGGGGCTCGAACAGACGAACGCGGTACGCACCGGGACGGTCCTCAAGCCCGACGTCGTCTGCACCTGCCACGTGCCTCGGTCCGTCTCGTACGCCCCATCGAGGACCGTGTGCTCGGAGAGGCCCGCTACGTTCGCTGGAGCGCCGTGTCGCTCCAGGTATGCGGGGCTCGCGACCAGCGCCGTTCGCATGATGCCGACGCGCCGCGCGACGAGGTCCTTCGTCGCCAAGCGCGGCGCGACCCGCACCGCGAGATCGTACGGCTCGTGGGTGAGATCGATCACCCGATCGGACAGATCGAGGTGGACGCACACCTCCGGGTGCTCGAGGAGGAACCGCGCGACGATGCCCGAGACGAGCTCCTGACCGAGCACGGTCGGAGCCGTCAGCCGGACCTCACCCCGGATCGCGCTGCGCGTATCCCGCGTCGAGGTCTCGAGCGAGTCCAGCGCCGCGATCACGTCCCGCGCGGTCTCCACGAAGCCCCGCCCCTCGAGGGTGAGCCGCAGATGCCGCGTCGTCCGATGGAGGAGCTGTACCCCCAGGCGGCGTTCGAGCGACGCGATGCGCTTGCTCGTGGCCGACGGCGAGACGCCGACCGAACGTGCGCCTGACGCGATCGATCCGCCATCGACGACGGCGGTCAGCACTTGCATGTCCCACAACAGGTCGCGATCGAGGAGGCGCATCGACGAGCTCGGCGGCGGACGCTAGTCCACCGATCGAGGTCGGGCCAGCGAGGGGGCGTCGGCAGTGCGTACCGTAGAGCTCGAGCTTGGGCTCGCGGCGCACGGGGGGGCGCGTAGATAGCGGCGTGCGTGCGGGCCGATTGCGCGGCGCTTCGGCTCGCGTGGGAAGAGAGGTCGCGAGTCGCGACCGACGCGCGCCGGGCCGGCGATGCGGGGGGCGAGAGCGAGTGCGGGTGCGAGTGCTCGTTTGGCTTGCGACTACGTCGGACGATGTGGCGCTGACGCGGGGGGCTCTCTCGGCTCTCCCCATCGTCGCGCCGTGCTCGGGGCAGTCAAGGGCGCTTCGCGCCGCGCTTCGCGCGGTTGCTTCGCAACCCTTGACTGCCCCTGCGCGCGGCGCGGGCGGGGCTTCGCCTTCTCGAGAGACGAGAGGGCGGAAGGAGAACATCATGCTTCGGATTCACGATGTGAGCGTCCAGTTGGTGCGGGAGGTGGCGCCCATGGCGAAGAAGATCGAACGCCAGGATCGCGATCTCGCGCGGCAGTTGCGGCGGGCGCTGTCGAGCGTGCCGCTCAACGTTGCTGAGGGAAGCGACCAGCGCGGGAAACGGCGCGGGTCGCATTATTCGATCGCGCTCGGGTCCGCTCGCGAGGCCTGGTCGGCGCTGCTCACCGCAACGGCTTGGGGCTACGTCGAGGGGCCCTCACTCGAGCTGAAGGCGCGCTTCGATCACGTGATCGGGACCCTGTACCGGGTCGTACACGTCCGCTGAGCCGCGCACGGTACTCCGGCGGCGCTTCGCGCGTCGCCGGAGTACCACGCTCGTCGACTCTCGCGGTTCCATCAAGGACGTGAAGCTGGGGCGAGGGCGACGGCGGGAGCGGGAGCGGGAGCGAGGGCGGGAGCGAGGGCGGGAGCGGGAGCGGGAGCGAGAGCGAGGGCGAGGGCGAGGGCGAGAGCGAGAGCGAGAGCGAGAGCGAGAGCGAGAGCGAGAGCGAGAGCGAGAGCGAGAGCGAGAGCGAGCGTCGCGGTGCGCGACGCCTACGTATCCCGGTACCCACGCGGTGTATACGCGCGGGCGGTGTCGACGTTCTGCAAGTGAGAGAGCTCCGATCTGCCATCGCCGGGCTCGCGGCGACCATCGCGACGAGCATCATCGGCGCGAACGTGCATGCCGCCGCTGGCTTGCGGAGCGTCAACCGTCACCGTCACGGCCGAAGGCGGGGCCGTGACGGAAGGCGTGAGCGCGATGCTCGCGACGTCGCTCGCGCCGAGCGGGGTGGAGGTGCTCGAGGGCGGACCGCGACGCCGGACGCTCGGATCGTTCTTCACGGCGAGGGCGAAGCCGTGCGCATCCTCGTCGAGGAGGGCATCACGCGGAAGACGATCGAGCGCGTCGTCTCGCTCACCGGGGGCCCGCAGGACGCGCGCGCGCTCACCGCCCGGAGGCCGTGGAGCGCGTCGTCTCGGAGACGCTCCGACCTCTCGGAGAACGGGGGCGCCTCGGCTTGCGCGCATCGGCGGAGATCGCGCCGGGCGGTCAACCCGCGAGCGCTCCTTCCTGGGACTTCCACTTCTCGGCGCGGACGAGCGCCAGGGGGGTGATGCAGTCGATCCCCATCGCTGCGAACACGTCCGCTATCCGCGGTGCTGCGAGATTGCGCGTGAGCTGCTCGTGTGAAGGGGATCTGAACGGCGTGGCGGGCACTGCCGACCACGGAGGCCCCTATGTCGGCGGTCGCCTCGCGATCAGGAGTTGTCCCGTCCAGGCCTTGACGAGCTCGGCCTCCGACATCGCGAACGGTTGTTTCTCCGCGGGATCAGCCGGGTCAAGGTACTGGAGCGCGCCCGTCGAGTTGATGCCCACCAAGATGACTGCATGCGCTGGTCGGCGCGGCGCGAGTTGAAGGGTGATGACTACCCAGCCGTCTTTCAGGTGTGCTCGGAGGTATTCGAGCGACGAGGGGGCATCTGGATCGGTTGGAACGTACGTGCCGTCTGCGGCCGCATGGACCGCGAGCGCGTATGGCGGATCTCCCCAAGCTTGCCGAACGGCAGCCTCGTCGATGCGTTCGCCGCGCCATCGTCGGATGATCGCCAGGCAAGCCGCGACGCACGTCAGCGGTCCATGCTGCGCTGCGAAGCACTCCTCGATCGAGGGCATGCTAGTTTTCGCGGCGCGGAAGGATGTGCTCTTCGAGGATTTGAAAGTCCGGACCTACGAGGACGAATCCACGAGGGATCCCGGCGGTCAATCCATTCGGACCTGCTTGGGCCACTTCGACCCGCCAGACCTCTCCGTCCGTCGAGATCGCGTCCACGTAACAGTCGGCGAGCGTGGGGGCGCCCGCGAGCCGCCGGACCACCGACTTCTCGACACGCTCGCTCTCGGTCACGAGTGGAGCGCATTTCGCCGGATCGAGCCCTGGAGCTGGCGGCAATGGATCGGCCGCGGGCACCTCGAGGTAGCTCCGCGCTCGAATGGCCGACATCTTGTCCTCGGCGAGCGCACGCAGCGCGAGGTCTTTCAGCAGCCCGCCTCGAAGTCCGATCACCCCGACGCGTGCGTCGGGGTGATCGACCGGCAGCGAGCTCGCGGGGAGGTTCGCGAGCATTCGCCTCCGGTCGTAGTCCGTGATGAGTCCAACATTTCGAAGTTGATTCACCGCGGCCCGCCGTCCAACTTGGAAGTGTTGGCAGACTGTCGTTACCGCTGACTCGCTACGCGGATCGCGCCGCGCGAGCACGCGGGTGAGCTCGGGCCGCGGGACGAGGAAATGGAGCGCGAATGCACGGGCCCGCTTCTCGACGAGCTCCAACGTCGGTGGAAGGACCAAGCGCTCCGAGGACTGCGCACGCTCGGCGGACGGGCTCATCATGACGAACGATTCAGTGCCGAAGAGCGCGCGATCGAAGATGACGTGGCAAAGCTCGTGCGCGAGCGTAGCGCGTGTTCGCCACCAACCTTCGGCACCACCGACGAGGTTTACGAGGACTGCCGGCGCCGGGGTCACCGTCGACGCAGCATCGACATCGATGTCGAGCTCGTCGGGCGTGACGAAGAGGAGATCGATCTCGAGCCTCTTGTAGAGGCCAATCATCGAGTCGATCGGCTCGACACCAAGCCCGAGCTTGTTCCGAACCGCGAGGGCATGTTGTTCGGCTCTCGCGACCAGGCCGTCCGCAACGGGCGGCGTTGGCTGACCAAGTCGTTCCAGCGGCGACGGTGTCGACCGATGGACTCCAAGGATGTCGCGGATCTCGGCGACCGCGCGGACGCAACGGACGAAATCACCCAGCGTGGTCAGCGCGCCAGACGACGCCAGGGAGAGCAGGCTTGGCCCCCGCTCACGGAACGAGCGAAACAGGAGCGAGGACGGCGTCGCCGCGGCGCGACCGAGGAGCAGATCCGTGAGCGTCAGACCAAACGCCTTCGCGAAGGTGTCGAGGATGGCTGGGGACGGGCTCTGCTCGCCGCTCTCCAGAGCCTGGTACTCCTGAGGCTCGATCCCCGCGAGCGCTGCGGCCGCCTCGAGCGTCAAGGCCGAGCTGACCCGCGCCTCCCTCAGGACTTGAGCGTCATTCGACACGACGTCAAATTACCATGACGCTACCAAGCGAACCATTGGATGGGCGGATCGCCGTCCGGGAGCAAAGTCGCGCCTCGCGAGCGGATCGCATGAACCCGGCGTTCCCGCATCGCGGCTCGGGTTCTAGGGCGGAGTCGACCTAGCTTAGGTGCGGTCGGCCTTCAGGGCCGAGATTGTCACGCCGGCGGAGCCCTCCGGGGAAGGGCGGCCGCTCGAGCCCTCGATCGTGCTTCGGCGAGCTCCAGGGCTGCGTTTCACCGGTTCGATCCAGCTTCTGCAAGCCCCCGGGTTCGCTTTCGCTGGATCGATCATCCCTTTGCGGACTCCCGGGTTGTCCCGAGCTGGATCGATCCACCTTTTGCGAACCCCGGGGTTGCCCCAAGCTGGAGCGATCCACCTTTTGGCGGCCTTTTTGGGGTCATTCCGCCGGCGCGGTCGTGACCGGGCTGGGCGCGCCATCCGCAGCGACGGCCGAACCCGCGCGCCTCACCGGCCATGCGGCGATCGGGCGCAGGAGCGCCTCGGCGACGTCCTCGCTCGCCGGGTTCTTGCGCGTGACCGATCCGACGATCTGCGCCGCGTAGACGCGGATGTCGTCGAGCACGGCGTCGCGAGCCTCGCGGATCTGCGGCACGGGCAGCGGAGCGTCCTTCGCCTCGGTGACGCCGAGCGCCTGACCGTACGCCTTGTGTGCGCGCCGAAGGCTCGCGACGAACGCCCCGCCCCCGAGCCGCTCGAACGTGGCCACGTGGTTCTCCGCGTCGATCACGCCGAGCCGCTGCTCCGACGCCGCCCACTCGGCGTTGAAGTTCTTCGTCAGGAACGCGAGCCCGTCCGGGAAGAGGCGCTGCCGAAGCGCCGTCGCCTGCTCCGCGAGCTCCGTCCCATCGATCGCGGCCCAGGCCGAGAGGAAGCGGTCGATCGCCGACCACACCCGATCGAGCTGCGTGTCCGCTTCGCGCGCCGCCGCCTTGTCCTCCACCCGCTGCCCGCGCTTGGCGAGCTCGGCGGACAGCGTCTGGAGGCTCGCCTTCACGTCATCGAGCGCGGTAGGCGCATTGCCCGGCAGCGTGCTCGCCGACTGCGCGGCGGTGATGAGCTTGGTGGCGAGCGTCACCGTCTCTTCAGCGGTGAGCGAGGGCAGCTGGATGAGCCCCTGAGCCGTCAGCGTACCTGCCATGAAATCCCCCTCTTCGATCCGAGATCGACACGCGGGAGACAACGCACACCACGCACGCCACCCCCCGGTGCGAGGGCTGCAAGTTCGCAGAGGCTCGCCGGGCGGTCAACCCACGAGACGCCCCCTTCAGAACTTCCACTTCTCGGCGCGGACGAGCGCCAGGGTGTTGATGCAGTCGATCCCCATCGCCGCGCACACGTCCGGTATTCGCGGTGCCGCGAGATTGCGCGTGAGGTGCTCCTCCGTCACGACGGTGGCTCCGTGCACTTTCGCGAACGCGATGACCCAGGGATCGCCCATCGAGCGGCCCTTCTTCGTGTCGACCAGCCGCGCGTGAGCCTTGAGCACCTCCGCGACCGCCACCTGCTCGGCGACGTCGATGGGCATGACGAGGTGGTCCTTGCGATCGGAGCACCAGTCGAAGAGCGCGTCAGCCTTCTTCTCGATCTCGCGGTAGACCTCGTCCGGCATACACGCATGCCCCTCGACGATCAGCGCATCCAGCTTCACCCAGAACGTCTCGTTCACGTCCATCGGGTAGTTGCGCTGGTACGCCTCGATGAGCACCGAGCTGTCGAGCATGTACCTCGGCTTCTTGACCGCGACCGGCGCGGGCCCCCCCTTCTTCGTCATGCAGCGCCCTTCACCTCGCGGGAGATGGCTTCGAGGTGCTTCAACCGGACGTCGAAGGCGTCCGCGACCTCGCTGGCGGTGATCCGTCGCTCCTCGTAGGCGTTGAGCACGAGGCGCGTGAACGTGGAGCCGCTCTGCCGGACGACCCGCTCCGAGGGGTGTTCCATGCCGCCCGAGGCCCCGGGCTTGGGCCGCTTCCGACCCTCGTGGAGCGCCTTCATCCGCGCGCGCCTTGCCTTGTAGAACTCGCTCGTCGCCTTCCCCACGATCACGAGTCGGCGCGCAATCACCTCTGCGCTCACATGGAAGCGCCGCGCCAACGCCTTCAGCTCGTCTTCACTCCACGCACGCGCGGGCTGGCGGTCGACCTCCGGCTGCATGAGGAGCATCTCGCGGGGGACGAGGACGGCGCCAGCGACGCGGTTGCAGAACGCCTCGACCCGCGGCCCTAGACCCTGCCCGTCGTCATCGAGGTTGCAGACCCCGATGCCGCCGGCGCGGAGCGCGATGTGAGCGGCCTCGTGCAGCATCGTGAAGACGCGCGGGGCGGTGTCCTCCTGCGAGTTGAATGCGATGGCGGGGTAAGCCTCTGCCCAGATCGAGAAGCCGCGCGCGTCCTCCCACGGTAGATCGCCCGCGCGGAAGACGAGGATGCCCGCGGCCTCGAGCGCGGCGCGCCACGCCGCGACGGCGGCCGAGTCGTGCTTCCACTCGAGCTGGCTCTTCATGCTGACGCCCAGCCGGGCGCGGATCGTCTCCGCAACGACGTCCGCGTGATCTTCGAGCGTTGCGGTGACGCCGAAGATCGGGATCTCGACATTGAGCATGCGCGCGAGCTCGACGGCCTGCTCCCGGCGCGCGCTCGCGTCCCGAAGCGCGAACTCGAGCGCGGTCGTGATCTGAGGCTTCTCCGGATCGAGCATCCGGAAGTCTCGCAGGACCTCGAAGCCCTTCGGTGGAGCGTCGAGGTAGAAGACGGCGAGCGCCCGCTTGTAGAGCTTCGCCATCTCGCGGAGCCGGGCGAGCGTGGGCTTCGGCTCGTCCTTCGTCTCCCACTCGATCAGCGTGCCCTCGTCAACGCCGAGCTTCGCGGCCGCGTCCGCGGTCGAGATCTTGGCGGACCTCCGCGCCCACTCGAGGAGCGATGGCTTCACCAGTGCTTCGACGCTCTTCGCCACGACCTAACCCCTCTTCTCCAAAGCCTAGCGCGTTATCGTCCAGCCGCGGCGTGCGGTCGGCGCCCAGGGCTGAGTTTGCCGATCCCGGCAGCCGCCTTGCGTTAACCTCGAGCTCTGCAGCCCTTGGGCGCCTTGGCTCTCAAGTCGTAAGTACCTTCGCGCTCTGCGGGACGATCGAACACGGCCGCGACCTTACCCGAAGGTCGGTGTGCCGCTCCCATCGCCATCGTGAGGGGCCGTCGCGTGCATCGGACATCCCCGAGGTCCGTCGCTCCGAACTCCTCGCGAGCCACCTGGTCGTTCATGCACGCGCGAACGACCCACTTCCACAGTTAATTCCCAACCATCCCGACCGATGGAGCCATTGGTAAGCCTCAGGGGTGATGGACGGCTCGCCTCGGATCGAGTGAGGCTGCGAGGATCTGCCGGCACGTCGCCGGCGAGGGAGTTGCCGATGTCGAGGAAGTGCGCAGGCCCGGGGCTGATTGCAGTCGTTGCGTTCGTGGTGGGCTGCGGCAGTAACACGTGGATCGTGAAACGGCCCGTTGCAGACCAGTGTTCGTCCGCCGGAGTGAAGCAGTGCGACGAGCTGGTGAACGGCCTCGTCCAGTACATCGACGGCGACAAAGCCGGTGCGGAGGTCAAGCTCCGCGCCGTGGCGAAGGCCAACTCGCCCGAGAAGCTCCGTACGTTGACGGCGGCCATCAAGCCGGCCACCAAAGTGCTCGGTAGCGAGCGGCAGGCTGCGGTTGACGGTGTGATCGACATCCTCGAGGGCCGCGAGCCCGTTGCGAGCGAAGCGAAGGCAGCTCACGGATCGGAGCTCGGTGCCGCCGTGGGGCTAACAGCGGGCCTCGTGAAGGTGCGAACCGGAATGGCATCTCCGGCGGGCGATCCGCGCGCGATCCCGTGCGACGCTGGCCCGCTTGCCGTCGAACAGGACCGATGCCGCAAGGTACGCGCGATCGTCGGCCCGATCACCGTGACGAACATCTACGCCAGCGGCGCCTGCCCGGACGAGGTCTTCGCCTTCGCAGGGCGCGCGGAGAATCCTCACTGGTTCCTGGGCGCGCTTCCCAACGCGCCACTCAACGTCAGCGGCGCGTTTGCTGTTGAAGAGGGCGAGGAGCTTTTCGTAGGTGTTCGCTCGTTGACGAAGGACCCACCAACCGCCGACGCGCGATGCTCCATCGTCTGGTCGGGCGTTGTCCGGTCGGGCTGAGGCGATGGCCCGTGCGATGACCAACCGACACCGGTCGCAGTCGGATCGAGTCCGCGTGTATTGACGCCGGGGCTGCTGGAAGCGCGATCGATCTCGCTTCCACGAGCCGCAGGGCTGCCGTTCACTGGATTGATCTGTGCCGTGGCGGCCCTACGGCCGCTCGGGGGCGCCGAAGATCGCGTGCTCCACCAGGGCCGGCGGGATCGAGCCCTCCGAGAGGACGGCCTTGTGGAAGGCGTGGAGGTCCGGGCCGCGCTCGCGCGTCCAGCGATCGCGGAGGGAGCGGATGTGCTCGGCGCCGAGGACGTAGGAGAGCGGCTGCGTTGCCGAGAGCGCGTAGCGGCGCGCTTCGATCTCTGCCAGGACCGGCTCGAGGTGGACCTCGTCGACGAGCAACCTCGCCGCCTCGTCGATCGTCATCGAGCGGGTGTGGAGGCCGACGTCGATGAGGACACGGGCGGCGCGCACGAGGGCCCACTCGAGCTGGAAGAGGCGCTCCTCCGGCGTGTAGTAGCCGACCTCGGACATCAGCTCTTCGGCGTAGAGGCCCCAGCCCTCGCAGAAGATGTTCGAGTCGGCGACGCGCCGGACGACCGACGGATGCAGGCGCGCGAACGAGACCTGGAGGTGATGCCCGGGGTAGGCCTCGTGGACGACGGTGTCGACGATGTTGCCGTTGCCGTGCTCGCGCAGGTACTCCTCCTGCTTCGCGGCGGACCACGACGGGTCCGCGGGCGTGACCAGGAAGATGCCCTTCGCCGTGGTCGTGTCGAAGGGGGGCGGCATGTCGTAAGCCGCTTGGGTGGTCGCGCGCGAGAACTCGGGCGTCTCCTTCACCTCGAGGATCTCGCCCGGAGGGAAGGGGACGATCGACTTCGCGGCGAGGAACGCGCGCGCGCGAGTCGTTTCGTTGCTGTAGGCGGAGACGAGCCCGTCGGGCGTCGGGTGGTTCGCCTTCAGGCGCGCGATGACGTCGGGCCAGCGGCGCTCGTCGGGATCGATCGCACGCGCGGCTTTTTCGAGCTCCGCCTTCGCACGATCGAAGGCGCGCTTTCCGATGACGTAGACCTCGTCGGCGTCTTCGCTGAGCGCGTAGTCCTCGCGGAGCAGGAACTCGAAGAGCTCGCGTCCCATCGCGAACTGTCCGCGCGAGCGCGGGAGGAGGTCCTTCTCGAGCCACTTGGCGTAGTCGGCGTAGGCCGCGATCGCCTTGGTGACGGCGCGGCGCGCGCGCTTCGCGTCTCCGCCGTGTTTCTCGAGGAACGCGCGATGATGAACGAGGAACTCGTCCACGCCGCGCGCGTCCTCCAGAGCGGCTTCGGTGGCGGCGCGGGAAGGGTTGTCGAGGTTCGCCTTCGCGAGTGCGATCACCCCGGGGAGCTGCTCGAGCCGGAGGATCGCCGCGCGCGCACACGCTTCGTTCGTCGGCGCCGGGCGCGCGAGCATCTCGAAGAGCGCGCTGATCGGCCTCAGGTAATGACTCGGATTGGTCTGGAGCGGCCGCTGCTCGCGCGCCTTCCGCACGGAGACGCGCACCATGCGGCGGAGCAGCGACAGATCGATCTCCGCGCTCCGCGACGGCTTGCCCTCGAACGTCACGCGTTCGAGCTCGTCGAGGAAGCGCTCCTCGCGCGCGAGCGCCGCCTCGAAGCCCGCCGGCGTTCGATCGTCGAGCCGCGCATCCTGGTCGTGGATGCCGAGCGACGTCGCGTGCTCGGGCGAGTTCTCGACGAGCAACGCCAGGTAGCGATCCGCGAGCGCGGCGACCGCCCGATCGGCGCTCTCGCTGGAGGCGGTAGCTCCTTCGGAGCTCGCGGCAGGAAGCGGCGCAGACACGGGCGCCTGCGCGGCCGGAGCACAGCTCGCGGCGCCGACGATGCCTGCGACCGCGATCGCGCGCGTGAAACTACCTACCATCGCGAGAGCACCGTCTTTCCCACCTGCCAATCGAATGGTCAAGCGCTCTCGTGTCCGCACATCCCGGCACATCGGCGTGGATCAATCCCCGTGGGGTGTTCGGTAGACCCTCGCTCTCGCTCTCGCTCTCGCTCTCGCTCTCGCTCTCGCTCTCGCTCTCGCTCTCGCTCTCGCTCTCGCTCTCGCTCTCGCTCTCGCTCTCGCTCTCGCTCTCGCTCTCGCTCTCGCTCTCGCTCTCGCTGTTCACGTCTCCGCGGCTCGAGACGTCCAGCACGAGGTAGCATGACGCCAGGTCCTGTTCATCGTCGATGCTGAGCGTCAGGAGGCTCACGGCGTCCTCGCCTCATTCGTCCCCTGGCAGATCGAACGCGCCGGAGTAGATCGCGTCGACGGAAATCTTGGCCTTCACCGCGCCGAGATCGACGGTCGTCCCGGGGCCGAGCACCTCGAATCGAAAGCTACCGTCGGTCTGGCGTGAGTACGCCTCGACGCGCTGCTCGCGTTGAGAGACGAGCAAGATGTGCTGGATCGAGGCAAGCGCCAGGTATCCCGCGAGCTTGTCTCCGCGGTCGTACGCTTCGGTGCTCTTCGAGAGGACTTCGACCACCACCGACGGGTTCGTCACGACGTCCTTCGTTCCAGGACGGAAGGCCATCGGTCTGCACACCACGACGGCGTCTGCGTAGACGAAGAAGTCGTTCGCCAAGCCGAGGCGCAGATCGGCCGTGTACGCGGCGCACGGCCCTCCGAGGACGCCTTGGCCCAGGAGTCGAATGAGCTGCGCTCCGAGAAAGCTGTGCCGGGCGGAGCCGCCGGACATCGCGAAGATCTCGCCCCGGACGTAGTGGTGACGCTCGTTCGGCTGCTCACGCTCCCACGCGAGGAATTCGTCCGGCGGCATGTTCGAGGCGGCCGGCAGCGGCATGCCGTGAATCTTACCATTCCGGGCCGAGACGCGGACGAACGCTGCCGTGAGCCCAGCGTCGCGTTCGATTGTGCAACGCGATCGTCGTGGACAGCCGGAGCTGCCGGCCTGCTCGACGCTTTCCGTGGTTCGAATCGCGGCCCGTCGCTCCCACAGCTCGGCTCGAGTGGGCGCACACGGGCGGCGCGGTCCCGCTCGTGGCGTGTATCATGGCGTCCGGTGCTCGTTCGCTCGCGCTTGGGTCTCGCTCTTTCGGTGGCGGCGCTCTGCCTCGCGCCGGAGCTCGCGCACGCCGCGCCGGACAAGGGCAAGCCGGTCGTCCAGGAACCCACGACCACCGTGACGCCGCCGCCGTCGGGTTCGACCGTGCGCGCGGCCGCCGAGAAGACGATCGACGCGAAGCCGGCACAAAAGCCCGGCGCCGCGAAGCGTGCGCAGCAAGGAGCGGGCGCCTCGTCCCTCACGGGAGCTGGCGGCCGTCCGGTGAACGGCCCGAAGATCCCCGACGCGCTCCGCGCGCAGCTCCAGAAGCAGCTCGAGGCGCGCATCGATCGTGACGTCGCCCAGATCCGTCAGCTTCGCGCTGAAGCGATCGGTCTCTTGACCACGTTCGTCGCGGAGACGCCGCGCGAGGCGCGCGAGATGCCGGAGGCGATGCTCCGGCTCGGCGAGCTGAAGTGGGAGCTCGAGCGCGAGCAGTTCGTCGATCGGTTCAAGGCCTGGGAGGCGAAGCCGGTCGATCAGCGAGGACCCGTCCCCGAGCCGAACTTCCAGCCGTCGCGCGATCTGTTCGCGCGCGTCCTCAAGGACTACCCGTGGTTCGGGCAGTACGACCTCGCGCTCTACATCGACGGCTTCCTCGCCTACGAGCAGGGCAAGCAGGACGAGGCCCTCGCGCGGTTCGACCGCATCCTCAAGGAGCACCCGAATTCGCGCTTCGTTCCCGACGCGCACATGGCGCGCGCCGAAGCGCTCTTCAACGGCAAGTACGACTACGCCGGTGCGCTCGCCGAATACGAGAAGGTCCTCCAGCACAAGAACAGCGAGCTCTACGGCCTCGCGATGTTCAAGAGCGCCTGGTGCCTCTGGCGCCTCGGTCGCGGCAGTGAGGCGGCCAAGCGCTTCGTCGCCGTGTTCGAGATCACGGACAGCGAAGGCAAGAAGGTCAACGCCGTCCAGCAGAAGCAGCTCGACGAGCTCCAGAGCGAGGCGCTGAAGTACCTCGTCGAGGTCTTTACCGAGGACGAGAAGAACACCGCACAAGACGTCTACGGCTTCCTCACGAAGATCGGCGGCGATCGTTTCGCCGGCAAGGTCGTGCGCGCGCTCGCGGTGCAGTTCTACGATCGGGCGCACTACGACCGTGGCAGCGAGGCGTACGAGCTGCCCCTCAAGCTCGAGCCCGCCTCGAGCGATGCCGGCAAGTGGGTGCTCGCGATCGCGCAGGGGTACAACGCGGTCGAGGACTGGCCGAAGCTCCGGGCGACGTACGAGCGCGCGGTGACGGGCTACACCGCGGGATCGGCGTGGGCGAAGACGCAGGGCGATCCGAGGGTCGTGGCCGACACCTCGAACGAGATCGAGAAGCAGCTGAAGGAGCACGCGCTCCAGCTCCACGCGAAGGCGCAGAAGGACAAGACGAGCCGCGCGGAGTTCGAGGGAGCCGCGGGGCTCTACACCGTCTACCTCTCGAAGTTCAGCGGCGAGACCGGCGCTTACCAGGTCCAGTACTACCTCGCCGAGATCTACTTCTACCGCCTCGACAAGCCGACCGACGCGGCCACCCACTACATGGCCGCCGCCCGCGCGATCCCGAACGCTGCGGCCGAGAAGGAGCCGCTCAAGTCGCTCCGCCACGACGCGATCTACAACGCGATCGCCGCGCTCGAACGTGTGCGCTTCGCGGAGCTCGAGGCGCGGAAGAAGCTCCCGCAAGGGTCGGCCTTCCAGGAGACCGAGGCCGACAAGAAATTCGCCGAGGCGCTCGACCTCTACGCGCAGCTCTATCCGAACGACCCCGCACTGCCGGAGCTCTTCTTCCGTCAGGGACGCCAGTACTACGACTACGGCGTCTACGACTCCGCGGTGAAGATCTGGGGCTCGCTCCTCGAGAAGTTCCCGCGCAGTCAGTACGCGCTCTCTGCCGGAGAGCTCATCCTCGATTCGTTCAACCGCGCGAAGAACTACGAGAACATCGAGACCTGGGCGCGGCGCCTCAAGACCGCGCCTGCGTTCGCCGGTGAAGCGAACCAGAAGAAGCTCGACACGCTCATCGTCCAGGCCGTCTTCAAGCAGGGCGAGCAGAAGTCGCAAGCGGGCGATCACCTCGGCGCGGCCAAGGCGTACCTCCGCGCCGCGAAGGAGTTCCCGAAGGATCCGCGCGCGGCGCAGGCGTGCGTGAACGCCGAGCTCGCTGCGCAGAAGGCCGGCGATCACCAGACGCTGAAGGAAGCCGCGCAGCTCGTCACCGGCAAGGACTACCGCGATCGGCCGGAGTCGCCGCAGGGCGCGTGGATCGCCGCGACGACGTTCCAGTCGATGGGGCTCTTCGCCGAGTCGGCGGACTTCCACGAGGCCATCGCGGGGCTGTCCGACAAGGACCACCCGCACTACCAGAGGTTCGAGCACTCGAAGGACGCGGCGTTCAACGCCGTCGTCCTCCGCGTCGCGACCGGCGAGCACGACAAGGCGATCGCGAACGGCAATCGCTACCTCCAGAGCCACGGCTCGTCGAGCGACGCCGACGAGGTCGTCTTCCAGATGGGCAAGGCGCATCAGAACGCCGGTCGGAACAAGGAGGCGGCCGATCTCTATCGCCGCTACGTGGCCCGCTCGAAGAACCAGGACCATCGCGTCCAGGGCTACGTCCTCCTCGCGCTGGCGCTCGTGAAGAACGGCGAGGAGAAGGCGGCCGACGACGCGCTCCGCTCCGCCGTCGACATCGGCAAGCATCGCAAAGGCGAGCTCGGTCCCGACGGCAAGTACGCTGCGGCGCGCGCACGGTACCTGGAGGGCGAGCGTGTCCTCGCGCGCTTCGACGCGATCCAGATCACGGGCGACGTGAAGCAGCTCTCCCAGCGCCTCAAGCAGAAGGCCGAGCTCCTCAAGCAAGCATCGAACGTGTTCCTCGACGTCGTCTCGCTCGGCGTCGCGGAGTGGACGACCGCGGCGCTCTACCAGATCGGTCGCACGTACGAGACGTTCGCCAAGGCGCTCCATGACTCGCCGGCGCCTTCGGGGCTCTCCGATGCGGACAAGGAGCAGTACCAGATGCAGATCGACGAGTTCGTCGTTCCGATCGAGGAGCGCTCCCTCGACGCCTACGAGAACGGCTGGAGGAAGGCGATCGAGCTCGGGATCTACAACCAGTGGACCGCACAGATGCGGACCGCCCTCGGCCGCCTGAACGCCGAGCTCTACCCGCCCTTCAAGGAGACCGGCTTCGAGGTCCGCCCGCGGGGCCCGATGCCTCTCCCCGCACTCCTCGACGGCCCGCGCCGAGGCGCATCCGCCGACAAGCCGACCACGAAGCCTGCGCCAGCGCCCGCTATCGCTCCCGCTCCCGCTCCCGCCAAGCCAGGTGCGATGGCGCCGGACGACGATGAACCCAAGAAGTCGGAGGAGCCGAAGGAGCCGAAGGAGCCGAAGCCCCCGAAGAAGCGCGCCCCTGCGAAGGCGCCGAAGAAGGGCTCCAAGTGAAGCACGCTCGCATCGCCTTCGTGCTCCTCGCGTCGCTCGCCGCCCCTGCGGGCGGCGGGAGCAAGGTGCAGCAGGGCGCGAAGACGGCCGAGACCGGGCTCCCGCCTGCGAATCCGCTGGCCGTGCAGCGCATGGTCGAGGGCGTCGCCGCGGCCAAGGATCCGAAGATGCAGACGCGGGCGATCGCGCTCTTCCGCGAGGCGATCCAGATCGACCCGAAGCTGTGGGAGGCGCGGTTCGACCTCGGCGTCGTGCTCGCGAGCGCAGGTGACCTCGCGCACGCCGAAGAGCAGCTCGAGGCCGCGGCGAAGATCGCACCGGAGCGCGAGGAGGTCGCCGTCGCGCTCGCCGAGGTGAGGCGCCGTCGCGGCTCCAACAAGGACGCCGCGAGGACGCTCGAGGACTTCGTGAAGGATCATCCGGGCGCGCTCGACGCTCGCACGCTCCTCGTCGCGGCGCTTCGTGACTCCAGCCAACACGACAAGGCGATCGCGCAGGCGCGTGAGGTGCTGGTGCGGAAGCCGGGCGACGCCACGGCCCTCGCCGAGCTCGCGCTCTGCCACCTCGGCAAGGGCGAGCGCGACACCGCGCAGCTCCTCGTGAAGCAGTCGCTCGACGTGAACGCGAAGAGCGCCGTTGCCCATCGCGTGCAGGGCCTCGTGCACCTCGCAGGCGGCGACGACGCGGCCGCGTTCCAGGCGTTCTCGAAGGCGGCACAGGAAGATCCTCACGACACGACGTCGCGCCTCAACATGGGCGCGGTGCTCCTCCGCGCGGGCGCTTACGCAAAGGCGGCGGAGCAATACAAGGGCGCGCTCGCTGCCGCGCCCGACGAGGCCGCCGCTCAGATCGGGCTCGCTGCTGCCCTCCGCGGTGAGGCGGGCGGCAAGGACACGAAGCTCGTCGAGGAGGCGCGCTCGCTCCTCGACAAGGTGCTCGAGCGCGACCCGCACAACGTCGCCGCCCTCTTCAACATGGGCATCCTCCAGGCCGAGTCGTTGAAGCGGCCCGCCGAGGCGAAGCAGTACTTCGAGCGCTTCCTCGACGACGCTCCGCGTGAGCATCCGTCGCGTCCCGAAGCGGAGCGTCAGCTCACGGCGGCGAAGCATGCCGTGCCCGCACCACCACCACCGGCTTCGGCGCCCGCGAAACCGGGGAGCAAATCATGATGCGAGCCCCGACTCCGAAGCGAACCGCCAGGCCTCGTGGCGGGCGCTCACGAAGCGAGACGCGCCGCCGTCGCATCACCTTCTTCTTGGTCATGCTCCTCAGCGCGGTGTCGCTCGTTGCGGCGGCGCAGACGAAGAAGCCCGCCGCCAAGAGGCCCGCTGCTGCACCCGCGAAGAAGCCCGCGGGCGGGGCGAACAAGCCGCCGCCCACGGACGAAGCGGACGCCGGCGTGCAGGCGCCGCTCGTCGGCAAGGAGACTGTGGAGCCGGTGGCCTCCACGAAGGACGCCGGCAAGGGCGGCTCGATCGTCGACCAGAAGACGCTCGACGGTGGGCAGCGCGTCTTCCGCTTCGGCGAGGTCGAAGTCGAGGGGCGCCTCAAGAGCCCGCAGATCGTCTACTTCCTTCGCCGCGTGCGCGCCGAGTTCGCGGCCGGCGATCTCGGTCATCGCTCCTTCATGAGCGAGCTCGGCGAGACCAAGAACGAGCCGAGCTTCTGACATTCCACGTCGCAACCGTCCTAGGTCCTGACATGAAGCCGCAAACACCCATCCTTCGTCCGGTCTCCGCGCTTGGTACCGTCCTCGTCTTCGACCTCGAGCCCGGGGCAGACCCGAAGAGTGGCCTGACGGCGCTCCGATCCGAGGCCGCGGCCTCCGACATCGTCGTCGGCATCGGCGAGCCGCTCGCGCGTGCGCTCGAGGCGTCGGTGCCCGGCCTTCGTGGCTTCCCGGCCGTGAGCGGCGTGGGCGTGAGCTTCCCCTCGACGCAGGGAGCGCTCTGGATCTCGATCGACGGCGACGACCGCGGCGCCGTCCTCGATCGAGCGATGACGATCCGGCGCAAGCTCGGTCCCGGCTTTCGTCTCTCGGAGACGACGGACACGTTCCGCTACCGGGGCGGCCGCGACCTCACCGGATACGAAGACGGCACCGAGAACCCTCGGGAGGACGCCGCGGTCTCCGCCGCGATCGTCTCGAGCAGCGAGCCCGGAATGGGAGGGGCGAGCTTCGTCGCCGTGCAGCGCTACGTCCACGACCTCGCGCGCTTCAACGCGCACGACATGGCCGGGCGCGACGCGATCATCGGCCGGCGCATCGAGACGAACGAGGAGATCCCCGACGCACCGGAGACCGCGCACGTGAAGCGCTCGGCGCAGGAGAGCTTCGAGCCCGCAGCCTTCATGCTCCGGCGCTCGATGCCGTGGGGGAGCGTCGACGAGCACGGCCTCTACTTCGTCTCCTACGTGAAGGAGCTGGATCGCTTCGAGCGCATGCTGAGTCGCATGGCGGGCCTCGAGGACGGCGTGGTCGACGCGCTCACGCGCTTCACCCGCGCCGTCTCCGGCGGGTACTACTTCTGTCCGCCGCTCACGGGCGACGGGTTGGATCTTCGCGCGCTGAAGCTCTGACCGGAGCTCTGTCCGGATCGGCGTTACTTCACGTTAGTGGGGAAGGACTTGCAGGCTTCGCCGAACTTCGCGATCGCCTGCTCGAGCGACTTCGACAGGTCGCCGTCGCAGATGCTGCTGAAGACGGCGTTCTTTCCCGTCTCCGTGACGAACTGGCCGAGCCGCTTCGCCTCCGCGGCGTTTCCGAACGAGGACTGGCAGTCGGTCTTGCCCGCGATGACCGCGGTCGCCCAGCGTCCGCGATCGTGCTTTAGATCGTCGAGGAACGTGACGTAGCTCTCCGGCTTCTCCGCGCTCGCGTTGTCCTCGCAGAGGTCGCCGAACCCTTCGTCGAGCGTCGTGGCGGAGAACGAACAGTCGTCCTCGTCGGTGAGGAAGACCACCGCGAGGAGCGCGTCGTCGCGCAGGAAGCCCGCGTTCGTGCCGTCGGCGATGCGGTCATTCAGCGCGAGCTTCATGCACTCGAGGGGCATCTCCTCGCTCGGTCCGCTCGTGCCGACCTTCGCGCGGCACGGGAACGAGGTCGCCGCCTCCGCCTTCTCGAGCCATCGCTGGCTGCCTCCGCAGTTGTTGCGGAAGGCGCCGTCATCGCCCTTCTCCTCGTCGGAGAAGCCGAAGGGGAGCATGACGCGGTAGCTCTTGCCGGTCGTCGTGACCGCGACGCGGTAGTCGAGCGGCGTGCCGCTCGACGTCGTCGTCGAGTCGAGCACGGAGACGAACTTCGGGAAGTTCGTGGCGAGGTTTTCCTGCTCCTCGCCCATGCTTCCCGAGTTGTCGATGACGAAGACGATGTCCATCTTCTCGCAGCCGCCGCCGCCGCCGGCCGGCTCCCCGGAGTCCACGTTGTCGTTCGCGCCGAGCGAGCCGTTGCCGTTCTTGCCGTTGCCGTTGCCCGAGGAGGCGCCGTTTCGTTCGTCGTCGTAGGCGCTGCGGGAGGATCCGCATCCGGTCGATGCCGATACGAGCGATGCGAGGACGAGAGCGGAGAGCGCGCCGACGAGTCTGCCCAGGCGGTTCATCCGAGGATTTCTAACACCAGGGTGGAAACTCCCCACGATCAGGAGCGTCTCACGGGCGGGGCGGGCAGCCTTGACGTTCCGGCCCCGAAACCTCATAAGTTACCGGCGACATGCCCTGCCATCGTGTGATCCTCGAGCTTCCCCACCGCGGAGCGGGTCTGTAGGCGTCCCTTCGAGCTGTCGAAGAGCACCTCGAGGCCGGCTCCGCTCCACGCGAAGCCGGCCTCGCTGCTTCTTGCGGCTCCTTGCCACGTGCCGCGTGAGCGCCGAGGTCGTTGCCCTTTCTCTCATCGCGCAGGGCGCTCGCCAGGAGCGTCTCGTCGCGCGTGCTCGCTCAGGAGTATTCATGCAACGCTACGTCACCCGCCTGCGCAACATCGGCATCATGGGCGGCATCGACGCCGGGAGTGCGACGTGTCGAGAGCGGATCGTCGAGCTCACGAGCGACGAGCGTCCCGTTTCCGGGACGTTCGGCGAAGGTGGACGCGTTCGGCCGCAAGTCGGGACGTGGACGCCTCGCTCGGGCCCCTTCGCGGACGAGGCGACGAGCGTTTCGATCGTCGAGGGCCGACCGCACATGCTCGACGGTGCCGTGGTGGTGCTCGACGGTGCCCGGGGAGATGCCGAGACCGCCGAGGCGGCGCTGCGAGAGATGTACGTCCGCGGCGTGCCTTGCATCGCGTTCATCGACGACGTCAGCGCTGCGCAGGACCTCGAAGCGATGGTGGACTCCATCTTCTCCGATCTCGGAGTGACCGCCGTCCCCGTCCACCTGCCCTACAACGACGAGCTCGGGTCGCACCTCATCGATCTTCTCGAGCAGCGCCTCGTCCTCGAACGCGAGAACGGAGACCGCGAGCTTCGCCCGGTGCCGGCAGCGGTGCAGCAGGTCGTCGATCGCCTGCGCCGCCGCATCGTGGACGTGTGCGCCGAGCTCGACGACTCGATCCTCGGCGCGTCCACCACTGGTCTCGACGTGGGCGGGGACGAGCTCGCGCGCGCCCTCCGCGAAGCGACGATCGCGCGGGACTCACGCGTGCTCGTCGTCACGTGCGGTTCGCTGCGTGCACGCCGGGGTGTGGGGCCCCTCCTCGACGCCATCGTCACCTATCTCCCGTCGCCGGCGGAGCGTCACCCGAGTGCCGTCTGGAGCGTCGCGAGGGGGCTCGAGCGGTCGGCCTCGGCGACCGAAGGCCTACGCCGGAGCCGGGGCTAGAGGCGAAACGAGCACGCATCTCGGTTTCGAGTGTCCGAAAGGACGAGCCGGCCGCATGTCGCTCGAGCGGCCGGCTCGATCCCATCGCCGTTTCAGCAGCCGAGCGGATCGCTCTCGGGCACGCACTGCTTCTGCGCATTGCACTTCTTCGGTGCCTGCCCCTCTTCCGAGCAGCCTGCACCGCACGTCTTGCCCTCACACGGCGAGCAATCGAGCGCCGAGCCCGCCGGGACGCACTCCTTCTTGGAGTTGCACTCCATCGACGGCTCGCCTTCCTGCGAGCAGCCTGCGCCGCACGCGGCCTGAGCGCAGATCACTGCCCCCGTACACCCGAGCGCCGAGCTGGCCGCTACGCACTCTCCCTGCGCGTTGCATGCGAGCGCCTCCGACGCTCCCTCTTGCGAGCATCCCGAGCCGCACGTGCGGTTCTTGCACGCCGCCGCCCCGGTACACCCGAGCACCGAGTCCGCCGCCACGCACTTGCCCTGCGCGTTGCACGCGAGCGCCTGCGGGGCGCCTTCTTCCGAGCAGCCGCCGCCGCACGGCTTGTCCGAGCACACCGCGTCCGCCGGTTGGTTCGGGTTGCTCGAGCCGCCCGACGCGTCCGGATCGTTCGGATCGCCCGCGTTGCCCAGCTTGTCGCTCTTGCCGGTCCCGCCGACGGGCACGTCGTCTCCATTGCACGCTGCACCGGCGGCGGTGAGGGACAGGACGGCGAAGAGCGAGACGAGGTGGCGGATGGTCATGGGGTATCTCCGAGCAAGAGGTCGAGCCTTGGGTGGCCGGTCGTTGCCGCCCTTGAATGAGCGACCATGCGGTTCACCCCTCGCGTCGATCAGAAATTCGTCGCGCCCATCGCACGACGCACACGCGGGACCGCCGGATGTCCCGGATATCGAGACAAGAACTGGCGCCCCAGCGCTTGCGCGGAGCTCTCGTCGCCCGACGCTGCGAGCGCTTCGACGCGAAGCGCCGTCGCCTCGGGTCGTAGCTCTCCGCGCGGAAAATCACGCTCGTAGCGGTCGAGCGCGGCGAGTGCCGATCTTGCCTGATGCCCCTCGAGCGCGCGACGAGCGACCTCGAGGCTTCGCGCTTCCTCCGCGAGCCGGCTCGGCGCGGCAGAAGACGCGGACGCTGCCGGAGCGGCCGGCGCGCGCGGTGCGCTCTTCGGAACGATGCGTGGTGCATCGGACCTCGGAGCGACGTCCGGCGTGCGCGCGGTCTCGGCCACCGGAGTCACGACGGACATGCTCGGGGCGACGGGCGGTTGCGCGATGACCGAGCTGCCGGCATGGACCGGCGCAGGCGGATCTTCGCGCGTCATCATCCATGCACCCAAGCCCACGACGCCGCCCACGACGAGCACGCCGGCGCCGAGCACCTTCAGCCCCGCGAAGGCCGTGGAGGTGGATGCCAATCCGGCCCCGCCGGCGAGGCCGAGGGCGGCGAGCGTCCGTGCCTTGCCACCCGGGCCCGCGGTCTCGACGCGCGCGTCCTCGATGAGCGCACGTGCGACCGAGTCGGCGGAGGGGTCGTCGACGATTCGCTTCGGGACGTCCATCACGCACCTCCTTCGTTCTCGTTCGCCGCCTCGTTCGCCATGCTTCGAGCCTTCTCACCGCGAAAGCGCTCCTTCGCCCGGTGCCGCGCGAGCCCTTCGTCGAAACATTCTCGTGCGCGTCGCAGCCGCGACGCTGCGGTCCCCTGGGGGAGGCCGAGCGCCTCGGCGATCTCGGGCACCGACAGGCCTTCGATCTCGTAGAGAACGAAGGCCGCCCTCAGGTCCTCGGGCATGGCGGCGAGTAGCTCGTCGAGGACGATGCGCGCCCGCTTTCGATCGAGGAGCTCTTCGAGATCGGGCGACGAGTCCGCTCGTGAGAGGACGGCCCGCTCCCCGTCGTCGCTGCGTGGCACGTCGCTCGCTCGGCGCCGAAGCTCCTTCGCGACACGAAACGCGGTGCCGAAGAGAAATGCTCGTTCGCTGGTCGGAGCGATCGTGTCGAGCTTCGATGCGACCACCAAGAACACCTGCTGTGCTCCGTCGTCCGCGAGCGACGGGGGCGCGCCGAACCGCCTTACGGCGCGAAAGACCGCGTCGAAGTACTCCTCGACGAGCCGCGCCAGACGCGCGCGAGGCTCTTCGGTCTTGGTGGCCGCACCCGGGCTCATGGGCGTGTCTCGCTGACCATGCGCGCCAGGGCGCGCCGCGATCACGGAATCGACCACGAGAGGCCCCCCTCGACGAAGGGTACCGGTCGATCGAGTCGGAACAAGGTCGCGTCGGGCTCGAAGAAGAAACGATGTGGCGCGATCGGGGCGAGGACGCCGACGGAGAGGTCGGCACCGAGGCCACCGGCGAGGCGAGCATGGCCGCGCAGGAGGCCTCCGACGGCCGTGTAGAGCCGGCCCTCGTCCCGGGGGGAGGCCACGTTCTCGCCGCGCACACGTACCTCTCCGACCGCGCCGGCCGCGCAGATACGAGCGAGCACGGGTCGGGTTCCGAACGCGAGCGGGCAGAGGTCGACCCGCCCCGCGAGCAGGGAGCGACGTGCCGTGCCGATGGCGTTCCGTAGCTCCGCCTCGCCGACGACATCGACGCCCAGACGGAGCTCGGGTCGGACGAGGCCGCGCCGCTCGAGCCCGACGCCGAGGCGCGCTCCGCCCCCGACGGCGACCGGTCCGAATCCCGACGCCGCGAGCGCAAGGCCCGCGACGTGGAAGGTGGGCCGGACGGCCGGACGGACGGGCGCCGGCTCGATCGGCGCGGCCTCCGGCGCGGGCGCAGGCGCCGGCGGCGGAGCCGGAGGAGGGCGCGCTTCGAGGAGGCCGAGCGCGACGAGCAACAGAGTCGCGTCGGCGACCTCCTCGCACGTCGTGCCCGCGACGGTGCGCGAGGCCACGACATGAGGCCTCCATGCCGAGATCTCGATCGCTTCGACCGTGCCCTCGAAGCCGCGGGGCACCGGCGACAGCTTCACCCGAAGCGTGCGCGCGCGATCCGTCCGCTCGGGCATACGCTGGCGCGCCTCGGCCCGGTACGTGCTCTCCAGCGGGCATCCTCGGCCGACGGCCTCATAGGCCAGCCCGTCGTGGGGCTCCGGCTCCGCGCCCTCCGCTCCGGCCGCCGAGCGTGCGGCCAAGAGGCTGCACGCGCCGGCGATGAGAAACCCAGCGAGGCGGAGGATGGCCGGCACGTCGCACCTGTAGCACCTCGGATGGCTCGGTGCGTCTCACGCGCCTAACCGCCATCGCCGTGGCTCCCATGCCCGTGATTCCGCCAGGGAAGCCGGCCGGAAGCCGACCGGCTACACCTCGCGCACATCCCAGGCCAGTGATTGCGCCAGGGAAGCCGATCCGAGGTCCTCCATTCGCGTATTCGCCGTTTGTGTAGAATGGTCACGTCTTGAGCGACGAGGCTGCGACGAGGTGGAAGAGCACTACGGGGCCGGACCAGGAGGTCTGGCTCCCTCGACCGGGCGACGTGATCGCCGGTCGATACCAGCTCGAACACAGCATCGGAGATGGAGGCATGGGGGCTGTCGTTGCCGCCCGACACCTTCAGCTCGGTGAGCCTCTCGCGGTGAAGTTCCTCCATCCCCGCCTCGCAGCGGATGCGGCGAGCGTGGAGCGCTTCTTCCGGGAGGCGCGGGCGGCCTCACGAATCAAGAGCGAGCACGTCATCCGCGTCCATGACGTCGGGATGACGGAGCACGGGCTTCCCTACATCGCGATGGAGCTCCTCGAAGGGGCGGATCTCGGGCAGCTCGTCGCGCGCGGGCCGCTACCGATCCCGCTCGCCGTGGACTGTGTGCTCCAGGCCTCCGAAGCGCTGGCCGAGGCGCACGCGGCCGGGATCGTGCATCGCGACATCAAGCCGTCGAACCTCTGGTTGGCGCAGCGTCGCGATGGGAGCGCCCTCGTCAAGGTCCTCGACTTCGGCATCTCCAAGCTCGCGTCCGTGGAGGGCGACGCCAAGCTCACCGAGACGCAGGCCGTCTTCGGCTCACCGGCGTACATGTCGCCGGAGCAGATCCGAAGCGCCAAGCGCGTCGATCATCGAACGGATGTCTGGGCGCTCGGCGTGGTGCTCTACGAGCTGCTCAGCGCGCACGTGCCCTTCGATGCGGACAACGTGGCCGGCGTGCTTGCCGCCATCACAGCCGATCGACCCCACCCGATCCACGCGTTCCGGCCCGAGGTCCCTCCGGCGCTGGAGAAGCTCGTCCTCGCGTGTCTCGTGAAGGATCCTGCGCGTCGCGCATCGTTGAACGATCTCGCCTCCGGCCTGCGCCCGTTCGCCACGCCGTCCGGCCTGCTCTCCGCCGACCGCATCGACCGTGCCGACAAGCCCAGCGTGAGCCTCATCCCCCCGGCGGCGAGGCCCTCCGTTCCCGCGTTCGCGGTGACGGAGACGGTGCTGGACCTCGCACCGACGAGGCGCCGCCGCATGTGGCTGTTCGGCTCGAGCATCGGCGGAATCGTCCTCCTCGGTCTCGGAGCCCTCGCGCTCCGGGCGTGGCTGGCATCGACGGGCCCGGTCTCGACGCCCTTGTCGCGGAGCGCGACCGCGGAGCCTTCGGATGCACCGAGCGCCGAGCATTCGACGTTCGAGTCGCCGCCCCCTCCGCCTGTCACGAGCGCAACTCGCGTAGGCATCGTGCCGAGCGCGACGGCTTCGGCGGAGCCTCCCCCCGAGCCGACGCCCCAGCCCCGCCCGCCGCGCATACGCCCCGTCCCGAGCGCGTCCCAACCCGTGAGACCAGCACCGCCGACCACGGCGCCTCCGATATCGGAGGACCGACGATGACCCGCTCGCTTCGCGTCCTCGCGATCTCCGTCGCGATCGGAGCCCAGGCGCTCACGGTGCCCGGATCGGCGCTGGCGGATCCCACCGCCGATCGCTCGGCCGCGGCCGAAGACCTCTTCCAGCGCGCGAAGGTGCTGCTCGCGAAGCGCGAGTTCGCCCCGGCGTGTCCGATGCTCCTCGAGAGCTACCGTCTCGATCCCGCGGGCGGCACGCTCCAGAACCTCGCGGTCTGCTACGAGGAGATCGGCAAGTGGGCGAGCGCCTACGCGCGCTTCCAGGAGCTACGCGCGATCTCGAAGGCCGGTGAGCGGCCGCGTCTCGATCGCATCAAGCTCGCCGAAGAGCACATCGCGAAGCTCGAGCCGCGCATCTCGCGTGTCGTGATCGTGATGCCCGAGGCGATCGCCGGGGCCGAGGTCACGCTCGACGGAGTGAAATACCTGCAGCCGTCGTGGTCCGCGGGCATCGCCGTGGATCCGGGCACGCACGAGATCGTCGTCGCCGCGCCCGGAAAGCAGCCGTTTCGCACGAGCGTGACGACCGCGAACGACGGCGTCCAGCAGCAGGTCCGCGTCCCGGCTCTCGCCGACGAAGAGAAGGCAGCGCCGTCGGCAGCGGAGGTCCAGCCTGCGGAGCGTGCTGCGTTCTCCAGCAGCGAGCGGCCGCCGCCGACGAACAGCCTCCGGACGACGGGGTTCGTGGTCGGCGCCGCGGGCCTCGGCGTCATGGTTGCGGGAGGCGTCTTCGGCATCCTGACGGCGACCACGAACGGCGCCGGCAAGGACAAGTGCTCCGCCGCGAAGAACCCAGGCGCGAGCCGGGCGGACTTCGACCCCGTGAGCGGTCGTTGTTTCGAGGGCTCGTCCGCATGGAACGACGCGAACGCGACGAAGGACGACGCGCGAACGTTCGCGAACGTCGCCAACGTGCTCGTGCCGGTGGGCGCCGTCGCCCTCGGCGTCGGCGTTTACCTCGTCCTCCGCAAGGACTCTCCGAGCGGAACGGCGAACACGGCGAGCGTCTCGAGTGTGCGCGTCTCTCCGTCGCTCGGCGGGGCATCGATCGAAGGAAGGTTCTGAGTGCTCGGACGTCGCGCTCTCGCGCTCGGCTTCGTTTCGTTGTCGGCCCTCGCAGCGTGTCAGCTGATCGTCGGCGTGAACGACGAGGAAGGCCTTCTTCGCCCCGATGCCGCGACGGCCGACGTGGTCGACGACATCATCGTCCCGGAAGATCCTTGCAAGAAGCTTCAGCCGCCGCTGCCGCCCACCGCGGACAAGATCCCCGCAGACGCAGGCGCGCAGAACTACGTCCTTGGTGTCCGGCGCTTCTATGCGCGCAAGAACGGAGAGGTCATGGGCTACGACCTCGACGGTCGGTGTACCGGGATTCCGGGCTCGACGACCTCCGATCCTCCCTGCACGTCGTCCAAGGGCATCATGGCCGATGCGGACGGCGGCATCGACAACGCCCTCCTCACGATCAGTGAGAGCTTCGCTGCCTTCAACGGCACCAATGCTGGCAGTGACCTCGTCGGGGATCTGGTCAACAAACAGATCGATCTCGGGGCCTTCACGAACCTCATTGGCCTGTTCGGCTACAACGGGCTCTCGAACGACGACGAGATCACGGTACACATCGTCCCGGCCACCGGGCTCTCGTCGGTGGGGTGCGACGGCGGCACGCTTCCGGAGGCAGGGCCACAGTGGGATGGTTGCGACACGTGGGCTCACTCACCCGGCAAGATCGTCGACGGCAAGGACCCCGTTTGGACGGGGGCGATCAAGGGCTATGTCGCCGATGACGTGCTCGTCGTGCAGGCCCAGGATCTGACGTTCGGCCTGATCGGCAATGAGTTAAACACCAGCGATGGCATGCTGACCGCCCGCATCGTGCGCGATGGGAGCGGATCCATCCGTATGACGGACGCTGTCGTTGCTGGTCGAACGCCAGCGAACGAGCTCCTCTCGATCGTGCAGCTGCTCGAGCTCAACGGGACGCGGATCTGCGAGAGCGGTCAGTTCCTCGGGCTGCTGCGCGACTCGGTCTGTCGCGCGCGCGACCTCCCTCTCACGCAGAAAGAGGACGGACGTGGCCTCTCGTGCGGCGCGATCTCGTTCGCGTTCGGCTTCGAGGCGGAGCCGGTGCGCTTGGGCACGGCGGGGATGCTTCCCGACGTGACGTGCGATGCCGGCATGACCTGTTCCGACTGACGGCGGGCCGACGAGATGCGTGCGCGGTCGCTCGTGCGGAGCGACTCGCGCCCGCGTTGCGCCGTCGCCGGTGAGTCACCGGGTGCTCGGGACCTCGCCCGCCTGCGCGACGTCGCTCTCGCTCGCCTGCGCTCCCTGGGCCCGGCTCGGTGGCTCCACCTCTCCCGGCTCGGTGAGCTCGTACTGCGCGAGACGCTTCTCGATGTAGGCCAGGTGCCGTCGCTCGTCGTCGCGGTTCCGGAGCAGCAACTCGCGGACGTGCGCCGGTAGATCGTCGCGGCCGAGGGCCTGATCGTAGGCGAGGTTCGTGTCGTCCTCGTTCGTCTTCATCGCCACGAGGATCAACCGGTCGCCGACGATCGCCGCGAGCACGACCTTGCCTTTGATCAACACGCGCTTGATGTCGGCCTTCTCCACCGGAGTCGCGCCGAGCTCCGTGACGAGAGGCTGGAGCTCACGCACGTGACGTTCGTGGTCGCCCTTGAACTCGCCGAGCTGCGCCTGGTCGGCGTCGTCGTCGAGTCGCTCGATCGCGACCTCGTATGCCGCGATCGCGTCGAGGTCGACCTCGATGAGCGAGTTGAGGAGGCCCGCGACATCCTTCTGCTTGCCAACCATCTTTGCCATGGCCGACCGTCCTTTCGAGCGCATCTCGGAGCATGGTTCACGCCAGCGCGTCGACGAGCGAGCTCGTCGACGCGCAATCGAAGGCGTGAGCTTCGAGCTCCATCGACGTCCGCCCGTTTGGTGACACGAGCTCCGTGGCGCTGCTGCATCGCAGCGCGAGGGTGAGGCGATCGAGAGGGCCGCCTTTGGCTCTGCCGTCGCGAGTCTGCGATGGTAGGCGTCGCATGCGTGTTGATGTCGTCGGCCCGGGAAGCCAGCCACCGACGTCGCTCACCGTCGAGCTCGGTCGTGGGCCGCGCTACCTTTCACGACGGGAGAAGCGGCGCTGCCCGTCTGGAATCGGTGGAGAGGCTCGAACTCGTCGCTGGACCGGCGAGTCGCGCAACTGGACGCCCGTGGGCAACGTCACCCTCGACCCAGAGAGGAACCCGATCGTGGTGTGATCCATTCTAGCCCACAGCGTCTTCGACACTCACCGAGCTCTTCGACGCTTTGCTCGTTTCGGTACGACAACGCCGTGCGCGCCGTTGCTCGTCTCACGCGTCAGCGTGACGATGTAGTCGACGAAGTCGCGTATCTCGGCCGAGATGTTTCTTGCGAAGTGGTAGACGGCGTAGAGGGGCCAGGTTTCGTCCGCCCATTCGGGCAGGACCTGCACGAGCCGGCCGTCCGCGAGGTACTCGCGGGCATGGAGATGGAGTAGCTGCGCGATTCCTTGCCCGGCGAGCACGGGACCAAAGTGGTTGACCATGACTTGCCCCTTCACGTTCACCGGCACCACCTTCTGCCCGCAAACGAAGTCCAAAGCGAAATGGCTTCCGGTCGCGGGGGCGCGCATGAGGAGGCAACGGTAGTTTTCGAGAGGAACCTCTCCGCGGAGGAGCACGCCGCCCTCGTGGCGCGGCATCAACGGAGCCGCCGATGGTGATCGGCGGAGAGGCGCGCGAGGCGCTGCGCAGCGCGCCGACGGTGCCGCCGCTTCAACGGAGCCGCCGATGGTGATCGGCGGAGAGGTAGAAGAGCCGGGCGTAGCTCCGCGCCGTCCGGAGCGGGCTTCAACGGAGCCGCCGATGGTGATCGGCGGAGAGGACCGAGCGCCGCTCTCCGTCTCCGCTGCAGACCTAGCTTCAACGGAGCCGCCGATGGTGATCGGCGGAGAGCATAGCGCTTCATCCGCGCTGCGTTCTGCCTGACGGCGCTTCAACGGAGCCGCCGATGGTGATCGGCGGAGAGGCGACATCGACCCCGAGAGACCCTCATCGGCCGGACGGCTTCAACGGAGCCGCCGATGGTGATCGGCGGAGAGGCGGTGGCGGCGGTGGCGGCGGCGGGTCGTCCGACCCGCTTCAACGGAGCCGCCGATGGTGATCGGCGGAGAGCCTTCGGAAACGGCGCTCTGAGCGGCACGGGAGCTGGCTTCAACGCTCTCCGCCGATGGTGATCGGCGGAGAGCGTTGCGCGAAGTCGAGCGCGCGGCGCGAGAGCATCTCGCTTCAACGGAGCCGCCGATGGTGATCGGCGGAGAGCTTCTCTGTATCGCGCTGCATATCTACAGCGGTCCCGTGGCTTCAACGGAGCCGCCGATGGTGATCGGCGGAGAGCTAGCCGATGGGATAGCAAGCCACCTGGGGTTTCTGCAGCTTCAACGGAGCCGCCGATGGTGATCGGCGGAGAGGCGTGCTCGTCGGCAACGCCGTTCTCGGCTCGGTCGCCGCTTCAACGGAGCCGCTGATGGTGATCGGCGGAGAGGGACTCGGTGGCGCTCCCCTGAGGTCGCGCGACGTGTTGCTTCAACGGAGCCGCCGATGGTGATCGGCGGAGAGCCGCGAAGGTCGCCGCCCCGTCTGGGCTCAACGTGCGCGCGCTTCAACGGAGCCGCCGATGGTGATCGGCGGAGAGTGGCGCGACGAGCGTGGCGAGTCAATCAAGTGGTCGCTCGCTTCAACGGAGCCGCCGATGGTGATCGGCGGAGAGACCCGTCGTGCAATCCACCGTTGGCCCCACTCCCGGGCTTCAACGGAGCCGCCGATGGTGATCGGCGGAGAGCCGCCCCCGATGACGGAGGCCATCGAGGGCGGCGCTCGCTTCAACGGAGCCGCCGATGGTGATCGGCGGAGAGGAGCCCAGTGGATCCGTATACCGGCCGTCCACCTGAGCGCTTCAACGGAGCCGCCGATGGTGATCGGCGGAGAGGAATCGATCCTGAAGCTCCACGTCTACCGCTTCGTGGGGCTTCAACGGAGCCGCCGATGGTGATCGGCGGAGAGCCGCCGGCTCCGGGCGTACGGCGGTGGTCTTCACGTCGCTTCAACGGAGCCGCCGGTGGGGGTCGGCGGAGAGGGGGCCAGCGGCGGCCGGGGCCGCGGCGCCTCCCGCCCGCTTCACGCGGGCCCCCCGGGGGGGGCGGGGGGGCGGGGCGCGCGGCCTGGGGCGCGCCCGCGTGCGGGACTCGCC